>OCVV011360100.1_pt1 | contig 16292 bp, 11 predicted proteins | sample 1539721 | NCBI WGS metagenome assembly OCVV01 (sample SAMN02144230, study PRJEB22623) | gut metagenome | biome: sheep rumen | host: Ovis aries | place: New Zealand
CTTTCGTGTAAAGGTCTTGCAAAAAAAGGACGATCCGCTGCGGGTCTGTTATCGGATTTCTGAGTTCGAAAGGTGTTTCGATACACGCCTGGACTATACTTACACGGAATGCCGCGAGACAACGCCGCCTTACAAACGTTGTCACGATAATCGTTTTGATGGCAACGAGGTCTGGAAAATTTATCATATCGGGGCGGGTGACACACTGATGCTGGGGAACGACACCTTTATCGCAATTACAGGCGAAGAGTTTTGCCGCCAGCATCGAAAAGAAGCTCTCGAACGAAAAGGCTCTCGAAGAACTGAAGTAGATTGCTTCGTCACTGCGGCTCCCGCGCTTCGCTTGAAGTCAGTAATTGAAAAGAGGTGCTCCCAAACGGAGCACCTCTTTTGGTATAAACTTTCAGACTATTTAATCTGATGACCTGTCAGGTCAAAGCGCATGCCGTTTTTCTCGATGAAGAGAACATTTCCTCTTTTAACAAGGCGCGGAAGAGCGGCATCGCTGCGAACAGTGGGGAGAGCCGTGCGAATGCCATCGGTTTCTTCACAACTTTCGCCAGCGCAGAATTTGATCCAGTCGATGTCCATCCAGTCACCGGTGACTGTAAAGCGGAGAATGTGCTCGCCCTCGGTCAAGCTCACTTCTGCTTCAACCGTGTTGTATTCGTCGTAGTTGTTTTCGCCCGATGTTGCGGCAGGCACGGCAATTTCTTGAGTAATATCCAAGTCATCCATGGAAAGCTTGAAACTCGAGGTGCTGTTAGCCGAAGCCACGGAAGCATTCATCATGTACTTTCCTGACGTGGCGACCTTCACAGTATATTCGAGCCATTCGCCCGCCTGGTTATAGCCGACGATAATGCCCGTCGCCTTTTTGTAAAGGTCCACACCTGTACCCGGGCGGTAATCAGAATCGCCATGGTTTTCGGAATCCATTTCATTGTAACTCGCGTTACCAAACCCAACACCGCTTACATCAAAATCTTCGGCTTCAATTATTCCCGGGATAGCAAACGCTTCACCGTTGAACGGCTCCCGAGGAACCGGTTTCGTAATCAAGCGGAGAAGCGCAGAACCGTGAGCCGGAAGTTCCACAGAAACATGGGAAAGTGCACCCAGATCCTTCTTTTGCCAAGCATCACGAACTTCCACTTCGCCCTCTACGCCAATGTCCGCAAAGTTGCATTCAACGGTTTGGGTAGAATTATTGTTATTGAGTAACGCCACCGCCATGTCGCCATTCTTCAAAGGCTTTGTCCAAACCTGCTTACCGTCCACATTGGAGACGCGATGTCCTTGAACACCTAGTGAGTCCTGGTTGATGGCAATCATATCCTTGTTCAAGTAAAGGCCCTTGGTTTCATCACTCATATTGCGGACGTCGGAACTGATCATGATGGGGGCCGCCATAATAGACCACATCGTCATTTGGGATTTTTGCTCTTCGTAAGTAAGGCCTCTGTTGCCCACTTCGAGCATGTCCGGGTCATTCCAGTGACCAGGCTTCGCGATTTTCCAGTACTGATCGTTTGCATCGATAATTTCGTAAACGCCTCGGTACCAAGAAGTCGAAATCCATTCCGGTCCAATATCAAAAGTGGTACGCCATAAATTCGCAATTGCAGGCATCCAGTCTTTATATTCCCATGCGCAAATGCTGAACACGATGTCTCGGCCTGAATGACGAAGGGCGTTGGACATCCGAGTGTAATCTTCTTGCTGGTTAGAACCCTGAGCAGGATCGCAGTTGTCATACTTCCAGTAATCAACACCCCATTCGGCAAGCTTCTTGGCATCCTGTTCTTCGTGCATGTAGGAACCGCTCTGGCTATCCCACTTGCTATTGTAATGGTGGCAGGTACGCAGGCCGCGATCCCCATAAAGGCCGAACTTCAAACCCTTCGCATGTACGTAATCGGCAATAGCCTTCATGCCGCTCGGGAATGTATTCGGGTTGTTCTGGAGATTGCCTTGGGCATCGCGCTTGGTATCCATCCAGTTGTCGTCGAGGTTCAGGTAAATGTAACCCGCATCCTTCAAACCCGAAGACACCATAGCATCCGCGATTTCCTGAATCTGCTTTTCGTTGATATTTTCATGGAAAACGTTCCAGCTGTTCCACCCCATGGGTGGCGTTAGCACCAAATTTTCACTTTGTGCCATTACCGGGAGACTCACCAATGCAGCTCCCAAAATCAGAAATTCAATTTTTTTCATACCCTTTGTTCCTGATAACAAGCCTAGTTGAAGCCAAAGCTTGGGATCGCGATGGATTTTAGTTTCCTAAGACAATCACTTTTTGTATTTGAAGTTGTTTGTTTTTCTTTTGGGAAGCGACAAAATATACCCCGCCCCAAGCAATATCCTGGACTTCACCCTTTCGAACCATTTCTATAGCTTCCGCCATATTTTTCGCCTTCAAGGAAGCCATTTTGCGACCGCGGATGTCAAAGACGTTGAACGAAGACGCTTCTTCATTGATGTTCAAACGCAAGCTCTGATTGGAAATCGCCGTTTTCTCGGAATCTAAAGCATTCTTTGCCGTAAACTCGACATAATCGATGTCAATCCAGTCACTCGTAATCTCGATTTTTAACTCATGCTCGCCGGCTTTAAGGCTCGCCTCGCCACCATTTACAAGGGCATACGAATCAAAACCTTTGCCATCATTTATAATCGTATCGCTGATACATTGATCGTCCATATAAAGAACAAAACCGCCCGTACCATTATCTCCCGCCACGTTAGCTGTAATTGCGTAATCACCGTCGGCAGCTACGTTCACCGTGTACTTGAGCCATTCTCCTTTTTGAGCGTAACCGACAGCAAGTCCCATATTCGGTTGATAAATATCCACGTCATCTTTACGGAATTTACCGCCTTCGTTTCCTTTGTTCAGATCGTGGTAAGCGACTTCTGCACCGCCCTTGTTATAATTTTCGGCCTCGATTTTTCCAGGGATTGCAATCGGATCCGTGTAAGGACCATATTCTTCGGGAAGTTCGTCGGGAACCGTAGACTGGCTCGGATCCACCAAATTGACCGGAGGAGCATTGGGATCGATCGTCTTATCGATCAACTTGAGCATTTCGGAGCAATAGCGACGCCCTAATTCAATCACACTTTCGCGATTAAAATGGTATGGGTCTTTTCCGTTACCCTGCAAATCCTTCGAAGATGCAAGTCCGAATTTTTTAAAGTTGTTCTTGAGTTCCGCAATGCCGCCATTTTTGCTATAGCAACAACTTCCCTTTCCGGAATTTCCGGTAGGATCGTTCATCAATTCCCCCGCTACAAACGGGACTTCGTTTTCGTCCAGTTCGAGGGCGTCTATGATATCCTTGTATGTTTTGTAGACGGTCTTTCTCCAGTTGGCATCGGTGCCATCACTTTCGCCTTGATGGAAAATGAAGCCCTTGATAACGCCCACTTCTTTCGCTTTCTTGGCTAATTCCAAGATACGTCCAGGAGGGTTGTTGTCATAATCTTTGGTCCAACCCCAATTTACAATGTCCTTGCCGTCGTTCGCAAAATAAGCTTGATACTGATCCTTGTCGAAGGCGCGAATACTTACCGCACCGATAGCCACCGGAATAATTCCCACGGTAACGCCCGGAAGAGAATCTACCATGGCGCGTCCAAAATAATCCGCAGGAGAAAGTTTTTCAAAAGCGTGGAACATCGGGGGAATCGCTGGGTACCATTCGCCCATTTTAATTGACTGCGTCGTCGTACCACTACGCTCTTTCGCATTCGCAGAATGCGAAGCAAGCATCAGAAATTTTTCAGAATACTTTTCTTGATCTTCAGCAGGAACAATATCACCGTTTCCGGCCATATTGGACTGCCCATAAGCAATGTAAATGTGAAAATTAGGGTTCGGGGCAGCAAACGCTGCGGAAGCAAAAATAAAGGCTAAACCGAAAAGTTTTCTGACGCTCACCATGCAGAACTCCCTTTAACTTGTTTTAGCCTAAAATATCCCTCCCCAAGCACAAAAATTCACAGGACTATCCAATTTCCATGGATAATTCGTCCATAATCCAAAAAGCAAAGACCCGATCTTTATTTCTGCACGAGCGGGTAACGCTCTAAAATTTCGAGAGTTTTGCGTTTTACGTTTCCGTAACGCTCTTCATACTCCATTCGAATTCCCCACTCTTTAGGAATCGACAAAACAGCTTCGATCCAAGCTTTTAAAAGAGCATTGCAAATGGAGACTTTCAACAGTTTCTTTCCGTCACTCGACTGTTTGGGCACTCCGCCCTTGGCCATACGAAGATAGCGTTTGAACGCAACAACCGGCAAGCGGACAAGGCTCGAAACCGGCAACAATCGAATCGCGGAACGTAAACGATTTCGTTCAGAAAAGTACAGTTTCCGTGGAGAATAGCGGACCGTAGTCAGGGAACGCTCGTGGTAAACTTTTGCCTTGGGGCAAAATACCGTTTTATATCCGCAGAGGTTAAAACGGAAATACCATTCGGATTCTTCAAAGAAGAGGAAGAAGGATTCATCCAGTTCGCCGACTTTATCTGCGCACTCCTTGCGGAAAGCCATCACGGCGCCGTAGCAACCAAAGACATCCTTTTCACGAATATCGGCTTCTTTCGCATTTTTTCCAGAAGCTTCGTTTTCTGCAAAAAGATCCTTATCGAAAAGGACGCCCACAGCATTCACGACCCCAGACCGTTCCATGACAAGGCTCGCAACCGAAGCCGCATCTGGATGGCGGTCAAAGCAAGCGAGAAGGTTTTCGGCCCAGTCCTTGTCAAAATCCAGATCCATATTGCAAAGGACTTGGATGTCGGAAGTCATTTTTTGACGCAGTCCGTTGCAAGCCCCCGCATAGCCCCGATTCTTTGGGGAGCAGATGATTTCACAAGGTTCTCCGGACTGCCTGAGCAATTCGATCGAATTGTCCGCAGAAGCATTATCGTAAACAAAGACGCGTACCGGTACCGATTGCGCTGTTAAGCTTTTGACGCAACGAAGAAGCTCCTCTCCGCCATTATAATTGATGATTCCGACTTCCATTGGGTTCATACTTAAAAAATACTATTTTTCGTGTATGCAAAAGGTAAAAACAGTTCTCAAATTGCTCGTCAGCATCGGTGGCCTAATTTTTGTCTTTTCGCGTGTGCCGTTTGCCGAAATTTCCAAGAATTGGAACTTATCCGTCATCCCCTGGCTTATTCCGATGCTCGTGTTGACAGAACTCGGAATGTTGATCCAGGCGAATCGATGGAAAAAAATGTCCATCGAAGGGCCGGAAATTCCCTACCGCAGTTATTACGCCTACATTGCCCTCGGTTATTTCTTCAACAACCTTTTGCCCGGAGGTTTTGGCGGCGATGTCGTGAAATCCGTCGCGTTCGGAAAGCGTTACGGGCAAACCTCGCAGTCGGTCGCTTCGATTTTTATTTCCCGCATTTTAGGCTTGCTGGCCCTGTTTGTCTGCTTCTTTTGTGCGTTACCCTTTTTGGACCTGCAAAAAGAAGTCCCTGCGGTCTACCATATGACGATGATTGTCGTCTGCGGAATTTGCGTTTTAGCGACGGTGCTATGCCTTTTTTCGGACAAGTTCCGTTTGGACTTTATTTCGAAGCGCGTGCCGTTCGTAGAAAAATTGCAAAACAGTCTGGCCGTATACCGCAAGCATCAGGGAGTTCTTTTCTTTGCAATAACGGATTCCATTTGGCTGCAATTGATTACGATCGCAACGAACTGTCTGTATTTTATGGCAATCGGGCATCCGGTATCTTGGGCGGCGGTGACCGTTTTTTCGGGAATCATCATCATCGTTTCCATGATTCCGATTTCAATCAACGGGATCGGGATTCGTGAAGGGATCCAGATAAGCCTTTATACGGGGTTGCTTGGAATTCCGGCAGATGTCGTTCTTTCGGCCGGACTTTTGGGATATATATTATTGCTGTTCCAAGTGTCGCAAGGGGCAGTCGTATTCGCCTATCAAAAGAAGATTGCTTCGGGACATCGTCCCTCGTAATGACATAAGAATGTACCCTCGCGAGCCGAAGGCTTGGCGATCTGCCCTTGTTTAACGTAATTTTACATTTCATTTGTGTAAAAGAAAGCTAGTTTGGTAAAAAACTTTAGCCTCAAGAGGATCTTGCTATGCGCGTTTTCATCACCGGTGGCACAGGCTTTATCGGACACTATGTTGCCCGCGAATTACTTCAAAGCGGACACGAAGTTGTCATTTTAACCCGTCATCCGGATAAAATTCCTTCGCTAGCAAATCACTCCAAGGTCAAGATCCTCGTGGGAACCATTTACGACGCCGCGACGATTTCAAAAGGACTTGAAGGTTGCGATGCCTGCATCCACATCGCGCTGGGTTGGGGCGAAACTCCCCTTTCGATGCTCGAAAACGATACCCGCGCGACCGTCCTGATTTTACAGGCCGCAAGCAAGGCGGGATGCAAAAAATTCATTTATACATCCAGTACCGCCGCCATGGGAAAGTTCCGTTCCGTCATGAATGAAAACGTGATCAACTTGCCTATAGACCTTTATGGCGCAACGAAAGCGGCAGGCGAAGCCTACGTTCTCGGTTTCCGCGGAACTTCAATGAAGCGCAACATCATCCGTCCGGGCTACACCTTCGGGAATCCCGCCTTCGGTGAAGACGGAGTTACGCAGCCGGACAAGCGTTTCGCCTTGATGGCCCAAGCCATTGTAAACAACGGTGAAATTCATCTGATTAAAAATGACGGGACGCAGTTTATTTCTGCAGCGGACCAGGCAAAGCTTTTCCACCGCGTCCTCGATAGCGATTTCAACGAAGAAATCTATTTGGGTCTTAGTACCAATTGGATTTCATGGCGTAGCATTGCCGAACGCATGTTTACTTTGTACGAAAGCATCGCCCACAAAAAAAGCTCCGCGAAAATCGTGGAGCAAGATTTGGGTTGGTCCGACCATCCGATGCTTTTCTCAGTCGAAAAGATTGCTTCCGTTTTCGGATTAAGCTTTGATGCAAAATCCGAAATGGACAAGCATATCGAATGGCAGCTTAAAGCTGCACTAGCGATTTTTTCAGGAAAGTAATCGCTTCATGGCGAGACGGGCTTAACGGTTCGTAAAGTTCAAGAACTCGAAGCAAGCGCTTTTTGCCCGGCTCAATATGCTTTTCGAAGCTTGCAATTTTCTTTTCCATCGAAAGGAAGCAGAACGCGCCAAGCGCCTGCATCAATCGTTGTAAGCTGGCTTGCAAAAAGAGCGTCCAGGCTTCATCCTTGTCAAAGGATTCCTTGCAGCGGGCATAGCCATTGTACCAATCATCAAAGAAATCCTTGACCATTTCTTCGGGAAGAGAAACATACGGATCCCAAAGAAGCGAGGCGATGTCGTAGAACATCGTTCCACGGCGAGCGCCCTGGAAATCCACAAATCCGATTTCGGAATCATGGCAGACCATTACATTCTGCGACTGAAAATCGCGATGCATCAAAACTTTCGGATGCGTATCGACCATGCAGGCAAGAGTCGAGAAGAAATTTTCGACTGCCTGAGGAATTTCGGTCAAGCCCATTTTCTTTTGCAGATAGTTTGTACGGAAATAGTCGGTTTCCCATTTCAGAGCGTCGTAGTCAAAACGGCGGGCAGCAATATCTGCTCTGGAAAGGAAAATTTTTTGACTGGCTTCCTGCCATTCGATAAGGGCATCGATTGTCGCAGGGTAAAGGATCCGAACATTTGCTGGCAAAAGTTCCCCATCCTTCACGACAACGGAAAGGAGCGTATTTTCACCCATGTCCTGCATTAAAACTTGAGCAAAGGAATCGTCAACAGCCCAAATCGCCGGCGTCGGCAAATTAAAGTCGCTGAACGATTTTCCATACGAGACAAAATGTTCAAAATCTTCGTTTGCAGATGCGTTTGTTTGCAAAATAGCCGTCTTTTCGCCTTCGGAAACCCGGAAGTACTTGCGTCCCGAGCCAGCGGAGCCCGCAAGAGCCCAAGTTGCATTGGCAGAAAAGCCCTTACTTTCAAGTGCACGAAGAATTTTAGGAGAAATTTGCGGAAGTTCTTGTATCATAGCGAGTCCTGGAAATTGTTTTCTATGATAATATATCATTCTAATGTTCATTTTTGTATTAAATTCGCATATTTCCAAAGTTTTTTTGTTTTTTCCCGTTGCCACATGAAAAAAGCTTTTATATTTTCTTTGCGTATGAACAGCACGATCATCACACTTAACGGCAACAACTGGTGGTGGCGCACTTCGGAATCGGAGTACGCGTGTTGATCATTTGATCAAGAATTTTTTTAGAAGGCAAATGCGGCTCCGATATCAATCGGGGCCCTTTTTTATGCCATCAACCCAGTTTTATCAAAGGAAGAAATCATGAACGAAAGAACAGACAGCATCTATGTAGCGCTCCCCGGTGAACGTTACACCCCGTTTTCCCTTGCGAAAAAGCTCGGTGCGAAAGCGATTTTTGAATCGGCCAGCTTTGCCCATGGTAGAAGCCGCTATTCTACCTTGATGGTAGACGAAGGCTTTCGTTTGCGCCAGAACGAAAAGAACGTGACGATCGTCGTAGACGGTCAGGAACGCGAGTTTTTGAAAGAAGGCGAAGGCGATATTCTTGACGCCCTTTTGAAAATTTCTGCGGAAAATACGGTTCCTCCCAACCAGATTCCGATTCCGTCTTCGGGCGTAGGCTACCTCGGTTATGAATTTTGCGCCCGCTGCGATACGATTCGCCTGGCTCCGCAGGTTGACGAATTGAACATTCCGGAAGCGGAATTTTTGATCGGCCATATCTACATCGTCTTTGACCACTTTACCGAAAAACTTCATTTGTTCGCATTGAACTATGAAGAACACCAGATTGACCTCCCTGCGGCCATCGATGCCATCAAGAAGCGCCTTGCCGATTTGGACTTTAGCTATCTCGCTCCGGAAGCCAAATACAGCAAGGGCATTACGATGACGGATATCGAAAAGTCCCGCAAGGAATATGTGGAAAAGGTTGTTGAACTTCAAAAGCATATCGTCGCGGGCGATATCGTCCAGGCGGTTCCTTCTCGCCGCATCCAATTCGCAAGCGACATCGAAGCTCTCGACATTTACCGCAGACTCCGCACGGTCAATCCTTCGCCATATATGTTTTATCTGGACTACGGAACGCACCAGTTCATTGGCGCTTCGCCCGAAAGCCTTATTCGCGTACGCGAAGGCATCGCAACGATTCACCCGATTGCAGGAACGCGTCGCCGCGGAAAAGACGAAGCCGAAGATGAAGCGCTCATCAAGAATTTGAAGAGCGATCCGAAGGAACGCGCAGAACATTTGATGCTCGTGGATTTGGCAAGAAACGACCTCGGCCGTGTTTGCGAAGCCGGTACTGTGGAAACGACCAAGTATATGGATTGCGAAAAGTTCAGCCATGTGATTCATCTGGTTTCGGATGTGCAGGGCAAGGTTTCCAAGGGCAAAAAGGCTATCGAAGTTTTACGTTCTAGCTTCCCGGCTGGTACGGTGAGTGGCGCGCCGAAAATCAGCGCTATCGAAATTCTTTCGGGTCTTGAAAAAGTCAAGCGTCGCTTTTATGCAGGTGCTGTCGGCTACATGGAATCCGACGGCGACTTGGATTTTTGCATCGCGATTCGTTGCTGCCTGAAGCAGGGCAAGACGATCAGTTTACAGGCGGGCGGTGGTATTGTCGCAGCCTCTAACGCTGAACGTGAATTCGAAGAAACGAACGAGAAATTGGGTGCGATTCGCGCCGTACTCGAAGGAGAAAATTAAGATGATCGTCATTATCGACAACTACGATTCCTTTACCTACAACATTTATCAGGCTCTCGCAAAGATTACTTCGGAAGAAATTCGCGTTCTCCGCAGCCGTGAATGTACGATTGCCGATATCGAAGCCTTGAATCCCAGCCGTCTGATCGTTAGCCCGGGCCCAGGCCGTCCAGAAGATGCAGGCATTTCCGTTGAAGCCATCCAGCATTTTGCAGGCAAGCTCCCGATTCTCGGCGTGTGCTTAGGACATCAGGCTATCGGTTACGCCTTTGGTGCAAAGATCGTACAGGCAAAGTTTATTAAGCATGGTATTGCCGAAGAAATCGACCTCGACGGAAAGGGACTTTTCCGCACCATCGGTAAGAAGAACATCTTCACGCGTTACCACAGCCTTGTCATCGACGAATCGACACTGCCAGCAGAATTCGAAGTATCGGCTCGTGCCACGGATGGAGACATCATGGGCATTCGCCACAAGACGCTTCCGATTGAAGGCGTACAATTCCATCCGGAATCCATTGCAAGCGGACGAGCCGATGAATTTTTCAAGGCATTCCTCAACTACCGTCGCGAACCGCTCGATGTGCGCGGCATTTTGAACACTTTGATGGACGGCAAAGATCTTTCCCGCGAAACGGCCGAGCTTTTCATGGAAGATCTGACCGACGGCATTATGGATGAACGCCAGATGGCTGGCATTTTGACGGCTCTCTTTGCCAAGGGTCCTGTTGCCGAAGAAATTGCAGGCTGCGCCTATGTGCTCAACAAGAAAAAACGCCGTTTCCCTTATTCGGGAGACGAACTCACGGACATCGTGGGTACAGGTGGCGACGGCAAGGGAAGCTTTAACGTCAGTTCCCTTTCCGGCTTGATTGCAGCGACTTGCGGAGCAAAGGTGGCCAAGCATGGCAATCGCGCAGTATCGAGCAAGTCGGGAGCAGCGGACTTCTATACCGCAGCGGGCTTCAAGCTCGATATGACGCCTGAGCAAGCAGCCTCTGTCATCGATAAGACAAACTTTGTATTCCTCATGGCTCCGGTATACCACAGCGCGATGCGGTTTGCGGCTCCGGTGCGCCAGGCTTTGGGCGTGAAAACCATCATGAACCTGCTTGGCCCTCTCACAAACCCGGCAGAAGCCAAGTATCTGATGCTCGGTGTTTACAGCAAATCGGTGCTCGAACCCTTTACCAAGGCCGCCAAGGCCCTCGGTGCCAAGCGCGTAATGGTCGCCATCAGCGACGACGGTTACGATGAAATTTCTCCGTGCGTTCCGACAACCATTGCAGAAATTCTCGAAGACGGCGTGTACCGCGAATACCGTTTGGATCCAAAGGAATTCGGCATTCCATCTGTAGATCCGGAAGATCTCGCCGGCGGTACAGGCGCAGACAACTTTGCACTTGCACTCGATATGCTCAACGGAAAAGGACGTCCAGGCATCAAATACGCATGCGCCTTGAATGCAGGGGCTGCCCTCTACATTAGTAACAAGGCGAAATCTGTGAAGGAAGGCTATGACATGGCGATGCGCGCCATGGAAGACGGTTCCGTTCTGAAGAAAATCGAAGAAGTGAAGTTTGCCACCCAGCAGTTCTAAACTTCTCCGTTTTGAATAAAATTGCAAAAGGCTCGCATGATTGCGAGCCTTTTTGTATGGGATGTTAAAGATTAGAACAAAATATCATATTCCGGATCTTCTTCCACTTGTGGCTGTGAAGTAGGTGCCGGAGCAGGCTCAGGGACAGTCGCAGGTTCTACAGCAGGAACCGGCTTTGGAGCGGGAGCTTTTGAAACCGGTTCGGTTTGTACAACGGGCAGAGAATCCGGAGCCGATTTCGAAAGTGGCTGCGGAGAAAGCGGAGGATCCTTTTCTACGATCGGAGATGTTGTTAGCTGTATAATTGGTGCAGGGGCTGTATGTTTAGAATGTCGAGCACTCCGAACTTCGGCTTTTAACTGTTCGCATTTTTTGTGATGGTAATAATAAGCGGTATAGCTACCGGTCGCCGCATCGATGATCACGGGAACAAAGGCAAACGGCGCACCAAAGATTATATCCATCAAAAGCATTCCTCCACGAAAGCCTTTTTCATAACAGGCAGTTCGATCGCTTCCGGCTTCAATCAGGCCCGCAAACTGATCTCGGTTAATGTCTGGGTTTTTAGGAGAAAATAGCATTGCGCAAGACGTAAGGGTCAAGTACATAAAAAGAACGGTTATGATCAGAATTCTTTTCATTTGATTTTCTCCTTAATACAAATACCATTCCCATTCGAGTTCATAATGAGAAGAGTAATAATCACTCTGGTAAACCGTGGAATAGCTATCCAAATATCCAATGTTATACTTGGTATAACAATAGCCGGAGGAATAATCGTCATTAGACAAAAAATCCTTATCAATCACATTTGGACAAATTTTGACATCTTTTATATACATGGGAATTGTAAATGTACTGCTTTTGCTCCCGGTCCAGCTGCCTTGATCTTGTAACGAGAGCAATGTTCCTGTCGAAACCTTAGTGGAATCACCTCCACCGGAATAAATAAAATACAGCACAAAGCTGATCGAAGGATCGCCGTCCGAAGATCCGCCCAAATCCCAGTCACTGCTTTTTTGCTTGTAATAGGTAAGGGTCAATTTCATCGTTTTACTGCGCGTCAGGTATGCTGTAGCACTTGAACTGCTAGAAACGTAACTACAGCGGTAGCCATAATTCGTGCAACAGTAGCTGTCGCTGTAGGTGCTTGTGCCGTAATAGCACTTATCCGCTTCGCTCATGTAACTGGAACTGCTAGAAACGTAACTACAGCGATAGCCATAATTCGTGCAGCAGTAAGAAGCTGTATAGTAACCGTACATACATTGATCGTACATGCTCATGCTAGAGCTGGAAGCTTTGATTCTATCGGCATATGCATCGGAATAAGCATCAGCCTCTACCTCATGAAGGTCGTCTTCCATCGCTTCAAAAGGATTTTCGTCCGAGCATGCGACAAAAAAAGCAAACACTGCGAATATCAATAATTTCTGAATCATCGTTTCTCTCCTTACCATGCATAATCCAAGCTGAGACGCCATGTATCCAAATCGTCTTGATCGTAGTTCATCAATTCATCCGAATAGGTGACTAAAGACAGAGGACTAAATTGCCACTGCAGGCTGATGTGACGATAGATTTCCACACCGTATCCGACATACAGCAAGAATTCCCAATCCGCAAAATTGTAAAAACCGTCGTACGAATTCCAGTCGTAATGCCAACCGTAAAAATAAGAATCCCAATGATAATCTACATCGTATTCTGTCCATGCATAAATCGGTTTGCGAACGTGAAGACTTGCACTGACAAAGGGAACAACCGGAATACGAGGGATCTTAAAGCCAAAACGTCCTTGAACAGGAATTTCAAACATCAGGCTGTGATACGTGAGTTCTGCATTATCCGGATATCCCGCCAAGGGAACGTAAAGATCATCAGATATGTCGTATTCTCCGTAATGGTAAACAGCATTGACTCCTACCTGGAAACTGCCTGCGCTGTAGAAATAAAAGCGCATAAAAAATCCTAAGTTAATTCCAAAATTTTCATCGTCTATCTCATAAGCGCTGTAGCCCGCGACTTCTTTTTCAACGAATTCTTCGTAGGCTAAAGAAATGCCCATGTATTCATTTTTCTGAGCTTTGGAGGATGAGCCTATGGAGCTATCCGCAGAGTTTTTTGCCTCGCGGAATTCTTTTTTTGCAGAAACAGAATCATTTTTTTCAGACTCTTGGAGAGGAGGTTCGTTGTAATCCAAGAGGTTTGCCAAAGCGAGATATTCTCCCATGATCTTGACTTCCAAAGAACAAGTGGGAACTTTCGATTCATTTTCACAATATTCAAAAACCTGAGAAGAAGTTTTTTGCGCCTGCTGCATCTTCATCAAAAAACTTTGAATGGCAGCAAGGCTATCAACTGTTGCCTTTTCTTGAAGGCGGAGCGCTTCTTCCCGATATTCCGCGCAACGGCATTGTTCTTCGATTTTTCCGCACAGTGCGTTCGACGCATTTTCTTCGCAATTGGAACAAAAACCGGAACATTCTGCGCTCATCGGAGGCAAACGATCGGTGACCGTATCTTTGTTGACCGTCCAAGTTCCTGCATTTTTATTTTCTTTTTTCGCTTTAATATGCTTCAGCAAACGGTTTTCAATGGTCACATCATAAATACACGTATCATTTTTACAATTGTTATGAATGATTTCGCCAAATTTTCGCACATCGATTTTCTGCAAAGAATCTTGACGCTGTTTTTCTTTGGCCAAGGAGTCTTCCCGCGCGATCGTCGCCAAGGAATCCTGAATTCTCGCCTGGGCTAAGGAATCTTCATGCTGGTGAATGCTGTCGAGAATGGCGACGCAATTCCCGCAGGTTTCATTTATCTGAGAACACATCGCATTGGAATTGTCTGTAGAGCATTCCAAACACAACTGCACACAAAGATTTTGCGCATGGGAGAAAATCGTCCCCACTAAAACGGCCAATAGAATTTTTCGCATGTATACCTCAATAAAGTCACATATCCAAATTCGGACTTATGCAGGCACATGCCAATTGGGCACAAAAAAAAGGTGTGGAATCGTAGGCCTATTTTTCAGCTGTCCAAATAAGAGCGAACTCAAAAATATGTCTGGCACAAATATAGGTAAACTTTTTGAAAGTAAAAGATACTTTTCAAAAAAGGAGAGCCATTCGAGGCTATACAAAAATGTCCGCCGATACATTTTGTATCGGCGGACATGATCTAAGAAGGCTTAAGACTTATTTCCTATTTTACAACAATGCGCTTTCCATTGTAGAAATAAGAACCTTGAACGGTCGGCTTTTTACCAAGCTTGCGGCCGCGTAAATCATACCAAACATTCGATTCCTTCGCACGTGAATTCGCTTTGCGAACAGAAACCTTCGGAATGCGATTCGGATCGACTTTCCAAACCGGATACAAGATCAAATCCGCATCCTCTTCATAAGTGGCTCCAAAGTCATAAACTTTTTTGCCGCCGTCAGAAGTTGTCCAGCCCGAAATCAAATAACCTTCACGCGTAAAAGCTCCCGTCGAATCCATGAGCTTTACAGGCTTTCCATAAGCCTTTGTCTGGGCAGCAACAGTTCCGTAGGCATCTTTACCCGCAAGATAATGAATGGCATACGAAACCGCAGTCCACTTGGCATACAGCGATACGTTTCCTGTACTGCCCGCAGAAATCTGTGACGTCGGATTCGTGAAGTTTTCATCGTAGAACCAACCTCCGAAAACGTAACCGTCTCGCACCGGATCATCGAACAGAATGGTTTCACTTTCTACCGTATAAGAACTCGGATTGTTTCCGTTCTTTCCGCCGTTTAAATTGTACGTAATGCTGTATTTCGTCGTGGTCCACTTGGCATACAGCGTAAAGTCTTCTTCCGTTGTATTGCCGAACGCGTATGCACTTTCTTCTGCAAAATCCGCATCCGTGTACCAGCCTTCAAGTTCATAACCATCCGAAGCCAAAAGATTTGGCGCTTCAATCACCTTATCCGCGGTGGCAAAGACCGACTGGACATTCGGTGTGGCATGACCGTTCGCATCGAATGTAACGGTATATGTGGGTTCCACAGTCCAAACCGCATACAAATTAAGAGTTCTCTTTTGGGTATCAATCCGAGGATTCGATTCGTTCATCTCAATGCCAGCCAAATGCAATGTATCTACGATGGCAGAACCGAAATCGTAAGCCCAACCGGTAAAATAATGCTTCATCAAAGTCCCATCTTCGTAATAGCCCAAGGCCTCAACGCCATCCGTCGAAATCGTCCCATTGGTCGGAACCTTCACCGATTTAACAGGAGATTCATCCGAGAAAGTCACCGGATCCGAATTGAAGAAAACCGTGTATCCTGCGTCCCATACGGCATAGATCGTCGCGTTCGAATTTGCATTTCCCAAGTCTTCCGCGGCAGTCGCCTTCGCATCAAAAGCCCAACCTGCAAAGAAGTAACCTTCTCGCGTCGGAGTTGCAATTTCATCGGTGGTAATTTTAGCCCCCGCGACGACCATCTTGGAAGTCTTTGCAGAAGCGGCAAAATCCCCTCCGTTCGCATCAAAAGTCAAAAGGTAGCCGTCCGAACCGAACAGCGAAACGTGTTCAAATCCCACAGACCAAGCATTCGAAGTTTGGCTTGAGCACTCGCGATTCGACCAAGTTCCGCCATTCAACTGGCATGTTACCGCTGCCGTATTCAAAAGATTCACCCCGGTACCGAGCGTATCCGTAGCAATATCCTTATCATAGAATACACGGCTCGCCGTCACCGTTCCCGATTCGACGTTACCGATAACCGCTGCAGAAAGCGAGCTGTCGCCCGTATTCACAAAGGCTGGCCCATCATACACGCAAGATTCGATTTTCACATTTTGCTTCGAAACGCCGATCAACCCTCCCAAGTAAGACTCGTTTCCGCTCGCAATCAACTGGAC
>OCVV012834978.1_pt1 | contig 16291 bp, 36 predicted proteins | sample 1539721 | NCBI WGS metagenome assembly OCVV01 (sample SAMN02144230, study PRJEB22623) | gut metagenome | biome: sheep rumen | host: Ovis aries | place: New Zealand
CCTTCAACTAAGTTACCATTGATTCCTGGTGGGTCTCTATGAATTTTATAATCAGTTAATTTCTTTGGATTTAATGTTGCGATTGGATGAGTGATTATAAATTCACAATTTGCTGGTAAGTAAGAAGCTGGAACTTTAATTACTGGAACTCCATCAATTTCTCCTACTAAACCTTTATAAGATAATTTAGTTGCCATATCTCCAGTCTTTGTAAAGCTTGGGTCTAATTTGATTTTCTTATAGAAAGCTGTAGATACTACTGCTTTTCTTCCTTCTACTGGAACTAATCCGTTATCTAATACTTCTTGTCCATCTAAGAATTTTTCATAAGCATTTGTTTTACTGATTGCTCCTGAACCAGTATGTCCTGTGTTAGCTTGTGCTACTTCAACTAATTTTGCTAATACTTGTTTATCTTGTGCAGGTACGATTACTTGGTCGATTTCTCTCTTAAGTGCACGCCCTGCATCTTTTACATTTAATTGGTCTTGGTTATTTCCTTTATCAATAGTAAATGTAAATGCTTTATCAGTTGTTAATTGATAAGTATCTACGTCATCTTGTAATTCTGCTGGTGTTCCGTAACGATTTACTCCTGTTCTTGTATAGTCATTTAATGCTACTGTTGGAATACGATAGATTTTAATTGTATCTACTCCATCCCAATTATAATCTGAGTTTACTAATGGTGCTGTAAATGATGCCTTTTTGAAAGCTTCATCTACTTTCTTTTCATACTTTGTTGCTAAATTTATTCCTAATGCCATTTGTCATCATTCCTTTCTTTTATTCGTCTAAGAACCCTTCTAAGAATGGGTCTTTTGAGTGTTTTTTGTTTGTAGTTCCAGTAGATGTTACTGAACCTACTGTTGAGTTAGCATTTTTCTCATTTGTTTTGGCTACTTCTAATTGTTTCTTTAATTCACCTAATTGCCATTTCATATAGGCTTCACTTAGAGAACTATTTTCTGCTTCCTCAAATACTTCTTTAGGAATATCTTCAGGATTTACATCAGGGAATTTATCTAAGAAATCTAAGTATTCTTGATTCTTTTCTTCTTCTCTTTGTGTGCTTTCCTTCCATTCCTTCATTTCGTTTTTCATTTGTTGGTATTCAAATCTTAATTGTCTACCAGCTAATATTTCTCTTGCTAATGAATCTGGAACTCCGTTTTCAATCATTTCTTCAAGTTCTTGTTCTTCTTGAGCTTTCTTTTGTTCTTGCTCATACTTTTCAACTCGGTCCATGTATTCTTCAACAGATATACCTAATTCATCTGCTTTTGATTTAGCATACTTTTCTAGTTTGCTATTTTGTAGATTTTCTAGTTCTTGCACTTTCTTATCATAATTCAATCCTTTTTGGTAACCAGTAATTAAATCTTCGATAGAATCTACATTCACTTCTTCTTTGTTATACTTTATCTTTCCTGATAATGCTTTTAACAAAGGTGTAAAATCTACTTCATCTTTAGACTCTTCGGTTTCGCTTGGTTCGCTTTCCTCAGTTTCTTCAGATTCTTCGGCTTCATCGCTTTCGTTTTCTTCAGCAGACTCTTCTTTCATAACCTCTTCATCAACTTCTGCAAAAAAGTCGTCATCAGACTCCATTGTTTCAGTTGGTATACTTTCTACAACTTTATCTTCTTCCATTTAATTTTCCTCCTTTGGCTGTGGTAGGCCGTGTGCCCTAATAAGCACTATACTGGGATTATAAAGAGAGGGCCAAATAATCCCAATATACTACCTATTAAGGTAGTAATTTTTAATATAATCTTTTCTTTTTAGATTTTGCTTCTGCTTCTTTGCTTCCTGAAGTAAATATTCCTTTAGATAAATTTCCATCTTTTACTTCTAAATTGCTATTACTTGCAGGTGCATTTTTATATCTTCTTGTTTGTTGTTTTTCTATTTCTTCATCTCTATTTGCTGTTGCTGTTCCTATTCTTTCTGCTGCTGCTGCAGCTGCTCTTGCTTTTAATTGTGCTACTTTCTTTTTCTTTTCTAAATCTTCTTTTTTACTCATGATTGTAATCCTCCTATATCTTGTAATTCTTGCATTTTATCTACTGCGTTTCTTCCTACTTCAGTTTGAGGTTGCATTAATTGTTGTGCTCCTGTCTCTCCCATTTGTAGTGTTTGTGCTAATTCTTCATCAGTAGGTAGTGGGTTTTCCATGTCTTGAACTGCATTATAACCTTGTTCAGGATTATCTAATGCTCCCATCATTTCTAAGACAGTTTTCTCCATTTGTTCTGGATTTAATTGCATTAGACTTGCTTTTGTTTCAGGGTCTAGTCTGTCCATGAATTGTCCCATTAAGTTATAAATTGCTTGTTTATATAAGTCTTGTTGTTCTATAGATGTAATTAATTCTTGCTTATTAGGTATGATTTCGTCAGGAATACGTTTTAAGTATTCTACAAATTCTATCATTCCGTTATTTAGTAAGTTATCTAATGTTTGAACACTTGCTACTTCACTAAAGTATGAAGCATTTCCTACATCTATTTTTATATGTAACCACATATCTTTTAATATCTTAAAGTCAAATGGTTCTACTGTTCTTTCATTATTAGGTCCTGTTACTACTACTGGTCTTGTTCCGTAGTATGTTGCCATCATATCTATAATTATCTTTCCACAATCTTCTACAAATTCATAAAAAGCTGCTTTTACGTTCTCTAATGGAACTGCTGCACTCTTTTGTATTGCTATGATTGCTGTTGCGTTATTCATTGTTACATTTCCTAATGAAGCATCTCCTACTCCTAGAGTTTCTTTTGTGTATTGCATTGCTGCTTCTATAGCTCCCATTATTTGTGATGACATTGTTGCTGGTTCTAAATAACCTGCTATATTACGTATTGAATCTCCTTGTAAGTTTGATACTGGTATTTGTGCTCCAATTTCATTTGTCCATCCTTCAATTCGGTCTGCATCATATACTGCTGTTGGGAATGCTGTTAACATTAAATGATAAATAACCATTGCAAACATTTTATTAATTGCTATTTGGTTTGGTATTATTCCAGTTGTTTCAGCACGTCCATGATATGACCCTTTAACCTCTTCCCAGTTGTTAAATGCTATTGGGTAATAAGATAGACCTGTATCTTTCTTTTTGTAGATATATGCCCCTTTTGTGCACTTATTTGCGTATATTTTGCCATCTTCTTTGTAGTATTTGATGATATATAGTGCTTTTTCATAACCTTCAGCATCATTTTCTACTTTTCCATTATCACCCATTTGGTATTGTGTATCAGAATCACCCTTAATTAAATCAACATTTGATGATGATTTGTTCGCTTTTGCCTCTTCTTGTAGATTTTTTACTAAATCTCTACCCACTAAGATGATATATGGTTGTTTTTCTACCTGTCTTGTGTTAGGATTTCCGAATAATACGTTAGTTGAGTCGATAATTTCGGCTTTTATTAGTCCTTTTATGTCTGGATTTGTTTGTTTAAATGGTTGTTCATCCATATCAAAGTAAAAATGTAAGCACCAATCACCTGTATCGAACCCATCGCTTAGTAATGTTCTTGATTTTGCATCGAATTTTATGTTTTCTAGGACATTTTTTATCTCTGCATTGGCTAAATCTGTATCTTTTACCTTTTGTTGCATTACTATATCGTTAGTTTGAGGTCTATATTCCATTGGCTGCATTGAAATTGATATATTATCTGCCTTTAATGAGGCTATTTTGAACTGTTTTACACGTTTTATTATGTTAAATACTGGTTTTGGTAGTCCATCTGCTACTACATTTCTCCATTGGTCTCCACTTGCGAAGGCTATATTTGCATCTATTACGTCATAATAATTCTTTTCATTACCATAAAGACTTTGATTATACTTTATTCCTGCTTCATAGAGTTCCCAATCTTTTGTTACTTCTGCCATTTAAATCACTCCTTTCTCATTGCTTGTCTTTCATCATAGTTCATTAGGTTTTCAAATGATTTTTTAGCTTCTTCCATGCGTTTTTTCTCTTCTTTTGTCATTTTTGGAGTGTTTTCTGGTGTTTTTCTTATTTTTGGTATCTCTATATATAAAACTAATAGAATTAAAGCTAGATTTATTAATATTAAAAATGTCATATTTCACCCTCCATAAGTCATATAATCTTTGGTAGCTTTTGCTCCTGCTATTCCTAAGATTCCTAATCTTCTTCTTTGCCTACGTGATTCTTCCCACATTAGCTCTTCTTCTGTCATTATTCTTGTTGCTTTTGTTCTTTCTATACAAAATCCTCTTATTGCATCAGGTCCATGTGTTAGTTCATGGGGTTCTTTTGCACAATCATTTGGATTCTTTTCATCTCTTTGTATTGCTGGTAATGTCCTTAAGATATTCTTACAAGTATTGAAAAAACGTAATTTACTACGCCTTATCGTTTCTCCTGTTTGTTCATCTTTAATTTCTTCTATTTTTAAGTGTTCTTGAACTGAATACCAGCCTAATACACGGTTATTTGATGTCTTTGTTAATATAATCCCATTTTCTCTAAATATATCGTATGCGTTCTTTCCTGTATCTTGTCTACGATTCCACAAATCTGGTGGAGCATAAGTGTATTTGATTTTATCATCGCCATTTACTTCTAGGATTTTAGCTGCTGCCTCACTTATGATTAAATCAGACTCATACAGCTCTTTATAGCAATATTCATACCCTTGTGGGTCTATTGCAATCCAATAACAGGCTAATTTATCAAGTCCATAGTCTATTGTACGGTATTTGTCCCATTCATCTGGAATATCGAATGGTTCTATTACATTTACACTACGGTCAAAGTCTTTGAAGTATTGTCCATCAAATATGTCCCAATTTCCTTCTTTTAATGCCTTTCTCTCTTTCTCAGGTAAAGCATCTAGTCTTTTTACATAATCTGGGTCTCTTTCCATTAAGAACTTATTATCTGTTACGAAACTTGGTATGAATAGACGTGTTGTCTCTTCTCCTGTTTCTAATTTACATTTATGTATCTCTCCACTTGGTCCTATATCTACGAATCTCTCTTTTACCCATACGTGTCCTACTCCTCCAGGGTTAGTTGATGACTTTATACGTTTTGGGTAGCCATTTGCACCACGGCAACGTGAAATCATATACGTATACATATATTCAGTAAAATGTGTTAGCTCATCAAATCTTATTACGTCATACTCTGCTGATTGATATTGATATACATCGTTTTCATTATCTATATAACCAAAGTCTATTATTGAGCCATTATCAAATGTCCACACGTGCTTTGAGTTATTATATGATGCTATTTGTCTTGGGTATAATTCTAATGACGTTCTTATTATTGACCTTTCTAAGTCTGGAAATGTTCTTCTGAAGATTATTTGCTTACTCTTTGCATATTGCAGTGCATAGATTAAGGCATCTACTAATTGCCCATAAGACTTTCCTCCTCCAGCAGCACCTCCAAATAAGGTCTCAAATGCTTCGGATTTCATAAATAAATTTTGCTTCTGCGTTATACTTATATCTAAATTCATTTATTTCCTCCATTTTTTGGTTGCGGTGGGCAGGATTCGAACCTGCGACCTCTTGGTTATGAGCCAAGCGAGCTAACCACTGCTCCACCCCGCTATATTGTTTAGATAACCCTCATCGCTTCACGACTCTAAACATCCCTTTCCCAACCTTTTCAGGTAGTCCAACCCACTTTTTAGGAGTATGAAAAAACACGGCACTTTTATAAGCACCATAGAGCATGTATATTAGAACACAAAAAGATACAGGAATTAATATACTTACTCTATGCAACCTATAAAAGATTGCACTGCTTTATGCTGGAACTTAGTGCCTTTATAGACACCATGGAATAGATAAGGTGACGAACATACATCTTTTTCTTTCAGAACAAGAAGTTATATCTACTCCATGCTATCTACAAACATCTTTTTTTATACTTATACTGAATTAGAGGTTTTCCTTTTGAATTCTTATCATTTCTATGAACTTTCTCAAATTCTTTTAAAAGATACTCTATTATTTCTCTTTGTTCTCTTGTAGGTTCATATTGTTGGTCATTTACATACCTAAATATCTTATTTATAGCTTCGTATGTTGCTATATCTTTATACTCAATCAAATGCAAATACTGATGTGCAGGGCAACGGGCATCAAAAGACACCCGTTACTTATCTCCTGTTTTCCTTGTTTTTCTCGCTTTACTATGTGATGAAATGTTAAATCTTTTCTTACAAGTCGATAGTTCATCCAATCCATATTTGATAATGGTTGATAAATTTTTAACATCTCTCTTGTTATTTGCTTCATTTCTTCACCACCAAAAAAGAATCCTTTTCATGGGACTCCTGATTTATTTAGCCTATGTCCTCTTTTTATGGGGGACTCCTTTTTATACATAAATTATTTGGATGTGTGTATATATATAGTATAGAGTTACTCAACATCCACAATTTGAAGCATACCACTATACTGGGGGGAGGGTGTATACCTCTTATGGTTGACAGCCTCAACTCTTGCTCCGCTCCTCGCTGTTGTTTGTAGTGCTCCTCCATCCTTATTATATAATACGTGAGAAATCAAACATACGTTTGTAATTTGTCTTGCTGTTATTCAATTTTGATATTAATGTTGATGCTGTTGTTACTTGTTGATAGGTTGTTTTCAAGTCTTGTTTTGTCATACAATATACCAGTTATGGTGATTAAGTCTTTATTGTTTATGTCTCCATTGTCTATATTCTTATTAATTGTGTTTAGTGCTTTATCAATTATTATTTCGCTTTTCTTTGTAAACTTTTGTCTTGCATCGTTTATATCTTTATTAATCAATTCTATATTTTTTTTATCTTTAATAATCTTATAATATGTTTGTTTACTTATGTTATATTTATCTAGTATATCTTGTCTAGTTGCTTTTGTATTATCTAGGTAATAGTATAACATGATGTCTTTTATGTCCTCTTGTGTTAGTTTGTAATTATGCTTTTCTTTAGATGCTTTTATAATCTCTTGTTTAGTCTTTATTATATTGCTTTTCATTGTTTAACCCTCTTTTTTAGTTGTTTTTCTCTTGTTTGTATATCTCTATAATAACATTATACCATTAAAAAAGCGGTAATAGTCGGCAATTATGAAATTTTTTTATAACTTTTTTTCTTTATATATCAACGATTTTAGAAGTTTTTTCATTTTAGGTATTGCAATTTAAATTGTATGGTGCTATACTTAAATTACATCAAGGGAAACAGCACAAGAAAATCAATTACAATTTATCAATATTAATTGTGAGGTAACGGCAACCACTTAGCAATTAACCGCCCCGGTGATTAGTTGTCTACTTGTTAAGGTTGAACCCGTTTAGTCCTTGTCATATTAACGCAAGTTAAACATTCATTGACTAATTTATAGAAACAATTTAAAAAAATATTGACAATTTAAATTGATTATGTTAATATTAAATTACAGCAAGGGAAAACAGCAAGAAAAAAAGAGGTGATAAAAAACAATTTAAAAGCATCTAAGCAAGTGCTTAACTACTCCGCCGACTAAATAAGTAAAGTCGTGAGATTATAACGTAATTGAGGTCGTTTAGTTAAGATAAACTTTAGAGAACATACACCGACTAGACTATATGAGATAATGAGAAATAATGTCTAGTAAAGAGAATACTGATAGCAAGGTATTATGAACGGCGAAAAACTATTATTTTATAGTAGTTTATAGAGTAGAAAAGAAGGAGTGATTATATGAAGATTATGAATAAAGAAACTAAATTATTTTTAATAGAATTGAATAAAAAAAGACAAGAATTACTAAACATTAAAGATAAAACTCCACAAGTAGAAAACGAAATTAAAAACTTAAATTATCAAATAAATAATATTATTTTAACTTTTAAATATAGTAAATAAATATTTAACATATTCTACTCTATAAAGTGCTATAAAATAGCACTAGAAAAGAGGAGAAAAAAATGAAAAAACAAAAAAATATTATTAAAATGGGAGAAGAATTTCAAGAAAACAAGAAAATGACACAAGATTATTGGACTGAATTTAAAACTTTACGTGAATGTTACGGAAAATGGAGCGATGCAAAAGAAAATGTCTACAATTATTACAAAAATTTATTAAATAATAATTGTGATAGTGTAGAAAAATATGGTATTAGGAGTTTTAATTGTAACGTAATAGTATTACACGCAATAGTTGAAAAAGAAGGAAAAAAATTATATTTAGTAATTACACGAAGTCATAATTGGTATAGTGAAATATAGAAGGAGTAAAAAATGGAAAAAGATTATAGAATAGAAATATTAAATGCAATAAAAGAAAATAAATTATATGATTATATAGCAAATAATTATTGGAAAATAGAAAAAGAAATAATAGTAGATTTATTAAAAGAATGTATATGGTTATTAGGTGAAGAAAAAAACATAGAATTAGCAGATAATTTAAAAGATGTTTGTGAATGGGAGGACTAAAAAAATGAGATATTTAAGCAAGGGACAAAAAAGAATATTAAAAGATTATGCAAAAGACAATTATTTTAATAGTGATTTATTAATTAATAAATTTAATAATAAAACAATATTATTGATGCAATTAGAAAAAATAAATGATTATGAAACATTAAATTGGGATTTAAATAGATTAATTGACGATTTATTGTTTACTGATACAATAGAAGAAAAATTAACATTGATAGATAATTTTAAATAATTTATATTGACAATTTAAATTGATTGTGATATATTTGTATTACCACGGAAAAAGAAGGAGTGATTAAGATGAAAAGAATTTATGAAGAATTTAGTTATGGAAAAGAATTGGTAGGATATGATTATAAAGGTTATTATATCGAAATAGAATATGAATTAAGAGGAATGTATGGAGCAACAAAAAAATGGTATCATATAGTAAAAAAAGATGGAGAAAAATGTTGCAGTGATAGATTAAATGAAGTAAAAGAGATTATAGATAAAGAGAGTGAATAAGATGAAAATAAAAGAATTATTAGAAAGAAAAGGTATTAAAGTTATAAGAGATTATGGTTATGGTTTTATCTGTGATTATAAAGGAAATGAGATAAACATATTACATAATGATGCAAATATAAATTCTTGTTATACATTATATATAAATGGAAAAACAATAATGACAAGAGCATTAATAACAACTGTTATAGGTAAAATATTAAATTTAAAGGAGAGTGAATAAAATGAGATTAAAGAAAACACCATACAACATATTATTAGTAATTACATTTTTAATAATTACATTTATAAGTTGTATAAATGATATAAACAATTTAAATGGTTATATAATATACGGGTTTTTAATAGTAATTTTACTATTAAATACAACAATTTTAATAAAATATGGGAGGAATGATTAAAAATGAATATAATTAATAAAATTGAAAGCAAACAAAGAGGTTATATTACTGGAGATGCTGGACTAGATATTATAAAAAGCCTTGCATCAAGTCAAGGTTGTTGGGGAAGAATGTTAAGAGATTTAATAGAAAATGATGCAATAGAAGATTTTAAAAATTGGGTAGAAGAACAACAATTTACAAATGAATTAGATTTAATATTATGTTTGGAGGGAAATTAAAATGAAAATAGTAAATAAATATATGACTTATATGTATAATGACGGAATAACTTATTATTATGACGATTATGATTATAAATTTACAAAAAAATCTTTAGAAGAACACGAAAAAAGTTTATGGAGATTATATAGATATTTAGAAGATAATGATTATGATTTAGCCGAAGATATATACAACTTAGGAGATATTATTAATTTAATTATAGGTTTAAAGGAGGAAATAAAATGAAAAAGAAAAAAATATTAGAAATTAGTTTACAACATAAAAAAGAGGTTGAAAAAGCAAGAGATTTCAACAAAGAAAACAACTATGAATATATCTTAATAGATACAAATAAAATAATAGACTATGAAAATTTAGCATATTTATTAAGAATTGGTTATGAAATGAATATTTATGCTGATTATGTAGAATTAAGACATAAAAATTATGATAGAGACATAGAAAATGTAAAGGAGAATGATTAAAAATGAAATTAGAATGTAAAGACGCAAAAGGAGTTGTGGTATTAATGTGTGGAGAAACACAAAATACATTTCAATATAAAAGTAATAAAGAACTATTTGAAATATTAGAAAAAATGAAAAATCATGAGGATGCTATAGACATATATGATTTTACTGATAAGTTTATATATTTTGTATTTGATAAAGAAGATATAGAAGATTTAAAAAAAGAATTAGGAGTGATAAATAATGAATAAAAAAATAGAATACATTGTTAGATATGAAACTGATATTAGAATTGTAACAATATATTGTGTAGATAGATTTAATATGCAAGATTTAGTAGAAACATTAGAAGAACATAATATACCTTATGTAGTTGTAAAAATAAATAATATGAATAGTCACCGATTAAAATGGTTATGTGATTTTAGCGATATTTTTAAGGAGGATTAAAATGAATAATATATATGATAATGGAACAATTTTATTAGGAGAAAAAGAAAAAGTAGTAAATCAAATATATAATAATATGTTAGAAGAAGAACAAGACGAATTTTATATGGAAATATTAGAAGAATTAAAAGATTTTAAAGATAATACTATTGTTGCTATAAATTATGATAACGGCATGGGTTATTCAATAGATTATTGGGAAAAAGAAGATATAGTAAAGGAGAGTGATTAGAATGTATTTATTATATGACGATTTTATGAGTTATAAAGAGATTATGAATTATTATGATTTGAGACATTTTTCAATAGAAGAAATAAAAGAAAGATTATTTGAAAATCTTAACGAAAGAGACGTTGTTAAGGAGTGTGTTGAAGAATTAGAAAGATTAGCAACTGGAGAATGGGTTGATGTTGAAACACTATTAGATATATTAAAGGGTTATGGTTGGAATATAATATGTATAGATAAATTAAGAAACGAATTAAGTAATTTAGAAGAGTTTTATGCAAGAAATCATAAAAAAACTGATGTGTTTAGTGATGTAATTGATTTATTAAGAGATAAAAGAAACTTTGAAAGGAGTGATTTAATATGAAAAAAGAAGATTTTATAAAGTTATATGAGGAATTAGGTTGGAGTAAAGTAAATGATTTATATATGTATAGTTGTTTACTAACAAGCGGTTTTGATAAAGAAAAAGCGTATGATTTAATATCTATACTAGACGATTTATGGTTAAAAGATGAAAGCGGAGCAAATATATCTACAATTAGTGATGCTTTGTATGATAATTATAAAGATTTAGATTTAGATAATATGTCTACAAGAGAAATATTAATGGAAATATTATAGTAAAGGAGAATAAAATGAATATAAATAAAATTTTTGAAATGATAGATGATAACTATAACATTGTTGAATTGAGAGACTGCTGGGATGATAAGCCTGTATCTACCATATTTTTAAATAAAAAACATTCAATAGATGATTTTCAGGATGCTATAAACAAATCTAAAGAAAAACATGAGGAAGAAATATCTAAATATGGTAATGACTGGGAATATATAGAACAAGAATTAGATGATTTTGATTATATGATAATTGATTTTGATGATGCTAGATATTATGTTGAATATTAATTTAGAAAGTGAGGATGAATAAAATGAAAAAGATTACAATTATATCAATAATAACTAATATATTATTAATTATGTTATTAGTATCAATGTTTAATACAAAAATAAGTTGGGAACACAATGGTAAAATCTGGAGTTATAAATTAGGAGATTTCTATTTTGATAGATTTAGAGGAGAGTGAATAATATGGAATATGAATTAATGAGACAAAGTATAGACAAGAATATACAAGAATTAAGTGAAGAGTGCGTAGATAACTTTCACGTAACTAATTACTATGAATTAAGTGAATTATTAACTGATTTATGGAATATTAGAGCAAAATTATACAAGAAAAATAAAAAACTATATGAAGAAGTTATGAATGAATTAAATAAATAAATTGTTGTCTTTAGTATTGACAATTTAAATTGAATATATTATAATGGTAATTGAAAGGAGATTAAAAAATGAATAGATTAAGTGAAGATGCACGTAGATATAAAGTAGAATACAATTTAAAGAGAAATAATGAACAAACAAAGTTGTTTTGTGCAAGATTTTTAAATGAATATTATGAAGAAATTTGTGATTATTTAAAGTCTATTAAAATGAATAAAGCTGAATTTATTAGATGGGCGTATGAAGAATTAAAAAAACAAAAAAACATTGACAAAATCTCTAAATAATGATACACTTGTTTTAGAGATAGATAAGAGAGGAGAAAATTATGGAAGAAAAACCTAATTATTATGCAATTATTCCAGCAAACATTAGATATGATGCTGATTTAACTGCAAACGCAAAGTTGTTATATGGCGAAATTACAGCACTTTGTAATGAAAAAGGTTATTGTTGGGCGACAAATGAATATTTTGCTAACTTGTATGGAGTATCAAAAACAAGTATATCTAAATGGATTTCAAGTTTGATACAAAAAGAATACATATTTAGTGAAACAATTTATAAAGAGGGAACTAAAGAAATATTAAATAGGTATTTAAGAATAGTTAAAGACCCTATTGAAGAAAAGTTAAATAGGGGTATTGAAGAAAAGTTAAAGGATTATAAGGATAATAATACAAGTATTAATAATACAATTAATAATAAAGAAATATATAAAGAAAGATTTAAAAAACCTACATTAGAAGAGGTTAAAGAATATTGTGAAGAACGTAATAACGGAATAGATGCTGAAATGTTTATAAACTTTTATGAAAGTAAAGGTTGGATGGTTGGTAAAAACAAAATGAAAGATTGGAAAGCTTGTATAAGGACTTGGGAAAAAAGTAGAAACACTAAAGTAGTATATCAAGATAAACCTCTACCTGAATGGTTTGGTAAAGAAATGCAAACACAAGGAGTAACAAAATTAGAAGAAGAAGAAATGGAAAGCATATTAGAAAGTTTTGGAGGGCAATAATATGATTAAATTAAAAGATTATGAATACAATTTACTACAAAGAATATCAAAAAAGTTAAGTTTAAAAATAGATATTAAAGAAATAGAAGAAGAATATTACATAAAAAATGAAGAATATCATTCAGTAATGGATGAACTATATGATTATGTAGGTCATTTAGAAGAAAAAATAGAAGAATTAGAACAAGATATGCAAGAAAATTATGAACCAAAGCATTATAATTCATATACTTTATACGGAGTAAATAAAAATGACTTCAGTTGAAGAAGAAGTTAAAACTTATAAATTTGATGACGGGTTAAATAAACTAACATTTATTGATTATAATGAATTTAGTAAAAAGATAAGAGCAATTAGAAGATATTCTATGAACGCATATAAATATTGGGTTTTCGATGCTGTTCCTACTCTTAAAAAAGAAAACAAAATAGATGGTTCATACGAATTAGAATTGCCAGTAAATGAAATATTTAAAAAAGTATATGGAGCTGTTAAAGTGCTGTTTTCGGTAAAAAATGATGTAGTTATTATAGAGAATATAGTTCCTGACGATATATTAATGACTATGTTTATGCAAGATTTACCTACTTACAAGGGGGTTCCTTATAGAAATAATAAAGATAAGTTTAAAATTGATTTAGTAAAGGAGATAAAAAATGAAAAATAAATTATATGAACATTTAAAAACAAAAAAGAAATACAATACATTAGAACTTAAATACAATGTAAAATGTGAGGAACTAGAGCATAAGATATTAGAACTTAACAATGAAAAGAAATTAAGAATAAAACAACAAGAGTTATTTAATGAAAAGTTACAAGAATTAATTGAAAAGAATTTAGAATTAAATGAAAAATTAATAAAAGCGAAAAGAGAATTAAAGAAAAAGGAGCGTGATTTTAAATGAAATTTGAAGAATTAAGTAAGATAAGTGTAAACGGACATACCGAGAATAAGAACGGACTAACATACCTATCATGGACATGGGCGTGGAGTGAAATAAAAAAACATTGTCCTGATGCAACGTATGAAATATTAAGATTTGAGAACAATCTACCTTATGTATATGATGAAAACACAGGTTATATGGTATTTACAAAGGTTACTATTGATAATCAAACTTATGAAATGTGGTTACCAGTTATGGATGGAAACAATAAAGCAATGTTAAATCATCCATATACATACAAAGTAAAAGAGTATAAAGACGGAAAACAAACAGGAAATTACATTGAAAAACACGTAGAACCAGCAAGTATGTTTGATATTAATAAAACAATAATGCGTTGTTTAGTAAAGAATATAGCAATGTTTGGTCTAGGTATATACATATATGCTGGAGAAGATATGCCTGAGGGTTATGAAATATCTAAAGAAGAGGCTGAAAGAGTAATAGTAAGTTATGGAAAGTATGCTGGTAAATCCTTAAAAGATATTATTGAAACTGAAAAAGATGAAAAATACCTAATGTGGATGGTTAGTCAAGAGGGAACAAAACAAAGTTTAAAAGAAGCTATTTCTAAAGTATTAGCATTACCTACCGAAGAAGAAAGCAAACAAAGAATAGCATTAATGAACGAATTGAATAATTTAGTAGAAGAAACTAATTGTGATTACGAAGCACTAAAAGACCATTATAAAGTTAAATCAAATAATGAAATGACAATAGCACAATTACAAGAAGCAGTAAATACATTGAAAAAGAGGGTGAAATAATGTTTGAATGCGAAAATTGTGAAAGAGAATTTGAAGAACCTGAAATTATTGATAATGAAAAAAGATGTCCTTATTGTAAATCAAGCGACATTGTAGGAGGAGAAGAAAATGAACAAAACTAAAGCAATTCAATTACATTTAATTGAAAAAGGAAACATAACATCTTGGGAGGCAATAAAAGAATATGGAGCAACAAGATTAAGTGCAATAATATATAATTTAAGAAATAAGTATGGTATGAATATAATAACTGAAACAATAGAATTTACTGATAGATTTGGAAATGCAGCACATTACGCAAAATATATATTTAAAGGAGAAGAAAATGGAAATAACAAGTAATAGAGAAGAAGTAGTATTTAGAAAAAATTTTGATGGTAGGCCAGTATATTCTATTGGTCTATCTCGAAAAGATAAAAATGGAGAATACGTTAAAGGTTATATAACAGCAAATTTTAAAGACGGAGTAGATATTCCTGATAAAAGTAAAATCAAAATAAATAACGCATGGTTAAGTTTTTATAAAAAAGAAAATCTAACTATTCCTACAATATTTGTATCTGATTTTGAAATAGTAGGCGAATTAAAACAAAGTAATCCTTATGAAGAATTTGGGGAGACAACTAAAACTGAAAGTAATATAGGGCAACAAATAGAAATACAAGATTCAGATTTACCTTTTTAGAAATATGAGAGTATTAAGTGAATATACACAAGGCGATACAAAGATAATGACAGTTCAACTAGAGAAAGATGAAGAACTAACAACAAAGAAAAAGAAAAGAAGTAAGAACGCAAATGCTTACTTCTGGACTTTACTACAAGAATTATGTGAAGAAATGAATTTAGATGTCATTAAAGAGTATCAAAGAAGAGTTAAAGAACTAGGAATATTTAGGCAATGGGAAATTGATACCAAAAACGTGCCTACATTCGATAAAATGTGGTGTGGTAATGGGATTGCTTGGTTCACCGAGAAAGTTGACGAGAAGGGCGAAAAAACCACTATAAACGCATACTACGGTTCTAGTTCTTATAACTCAAAACAAATGAGTAGATTAATTGATAATCTAGTTCAGGATTGCAAAGAGATAGGAATAGAAACTTTAGATGAAATAGAGATAAAAAATCTAATAGACAAAATGTAGGGGAGAATATTATGAGTGCGAATGTAATACTAGATACAAATGATATAAGAGATATATGTAATTATTTAGATTATGTTTTAAAAGTACAAAAAAAAAGACCAGATGAAGATTGGGATGATACTTTTTATAATCAATTAAGAATAAGGCAACTTCAATATAAGTTAAAACATAATAAAGGGTATATAGAACATGAAAGAAAGGTAAGAATCTTAAGAGCAAATATAGATGCAGGAATTGATTTGGAAAAGGAAACTATATAAAGCTAAAAGAAAGCATAATATTCTTCTAATAATATATTATAAATGGAAAATAAGGAGATTAAAATGGTAGAGAAAGCAATGATGATAGGGTTACTAGGTTGTA
>OCVV011218901.1_pt1 | contig 16285 bp, 15 predicted proteins | sample 1539721 | NCBI WGS metagenome assembly OCVV01 (sample SAMN02144230, study PRJEB22623) | gut metagenome | biome: sheep rumen | host: Ovis aries | place: New Zealand
ACTTCTCGGGCGGCGAGCGCCAGCGCCTCGAAATCGCGCGCGCTTTGGCGCAAAACCCCACGATCCTGATCTTGGACGAGGCCACGAGCGCACTCGACGCCAAGACCGAGGAAGAGGTCATGCGGGCCATACGCGCCCGCGGCGTCACGTGCATCGTGGTCGCGCACCGCCTGTCGACCATACGCGACTGCAGCCAGATCGTGGTGCTCGACAAGGGACGCGCAGTGGAGCGCGGCAACCATGACGAGCTGCTGGCGCTCGGCGGCCGCTATGCCGAGCTCGTGCACGACGGCGAGACGGAAAACCAAACTGAAGACGCAATTAGTGTACATACTTCCTCAGTTCCCCGGAATTCTTCGGCATATGCCCAGGTCGAAAATGGCGCAGAAGAAAGTATGTACACTAATTCGGATGCGGGGGGGTGCGCGATGAGCGATTTTGCGGCGCAGCTTCCCATGAACGACCTTGACGCGGCCCTGGCTGTCCTGCTCGTCCACTTCAATGCAAAACCATCTGCCCCGCCGCCCCTTGGCGACACAGTTGAGCAGCGGCTCGACAGTATGCTGCACCCTCACGGCATCATGAGGCGCAAGGTGCGCCTGGAAGGAGAATGGTACAAAGACGCGATCGGCGCGATGCTGGGCGCTTTGCAGGACGGAACCCCTGTGGCGCTGCTCCCCCGAGGCGCGGCAGGCTATTGCTACGTCGACCCCGCGACCGGCAAGCGCGTGCGCGTGACGGGCGGCAACGCAGGCGGCATCCAACCCGATGCCCTGTGCCTGTACCAACCTCTCCCCTTGAAGCCGCTCGGCTTGCGCGACCTGGCCCTGTTCGGCCTGCGGTCGCTCGGCAAGGCCGACTATGCGACGGTCGTCATCGTCAGCGTCATTGCGACCGTTATAGGGCTGCTGCCCGCTTGGGCGAACCAGGTCATCTTCGAGCAGGTGGTCCCGTACGGAAAGCCCTCGCTCGTGCTGCCGGTCGCCGCGCTGCTGATCGGCGCCGTGCTCGCGCAAACGGTCATAGGCCTGGCGCGCTCGCTCGTGACGGCGCGCATCGGCACCAAGCTCAACGTGCAAGTGCAGGCAGCCGTGATGGCGCGCCTCTTGTTGTTGCCGCCGCGGTTCTTCATAAAGCACCAACCTGGAGAGCTGACCAACCGCGCCATGGCGGTCACGCAGCTTGTGCAACTGCTCATGCAGGTCGTGTTCACCACGGGCCTCTCGTCGGTGCTCTCGCTCGTCTACATCGCGCAGATTGCCAGCTTCGCGCCGCAGCTCACGATTCCCGCGCTCTTCGTCCTGGTCGTGAACGCGGTCGTCACCACCGTGGCGACGCTTGCGAACATGCGCTACGACCAGAAACAACTCGAGAACACGGCGGGGTTGTCCGGCACGCTGGTCTCGTTGCTTGCGGGCATAAGCAAGATCAAGCTGGCGGGAGCCGAGCGTCGCGCGTTCGCACGCTGGGCGCAAAACTATGCGGAAGTCGCCAAAACCACGTACAACCGCCCGCTGCTGTTGAGGGCGTCGAGCGTCATCACGACGGCTACGGGGCTGGCGGGCACCATCCTCATCTACTTCCTCGCAAGCGCCACCAATGTGTCCGTTGCCGATTACATGGCGTTCAACGTCGCATACGGCCTGGTAACAGGCGCAATCATGGCGCTGGCGGGCATCGGCACGCAAATCGCCGCCATCCAGCCGACCATGCAGCTCGTCAAGCCCGTGCTGGAATGCCAGCCCGAAGCGCGCGAGGGCGACCAGCCTGTCGAGGACATCACGGGCGCCATCCAGTTGAGCGGCGTCACGTTCCGCTACAGCCAGGACGGTCCCGCAATCGTCGACGAGTTGAGCCTCAAGGTGCATCCCGGCGACTACGTGGCAATCGTCGGCCGCACGGGGTGCGGCAAGTCCACGCTGGTGCGCTTACTTTTAGGGTTCGAGCAACCCGAGAAGGGAACCGTCTGCTACGACGGACGCGACCTTGCCACCCTCGACGTGCGGTCCCTGCGCCGCCATATCGGCGTCGTGCTGCAGGCCGGCAGGCTCGTGTCGGGCAACATATTCCAAAACATCACGCTCAGCGCGCCGCAGTTGACGATGGACGAGGCGTGGGAAGCGGCCGAAATGTCGGGTATTGCCGATGATATCCGCGCCATGCCGATGGGCATGTTCACGTACATTTCCGAAGGTTCGGGCAGCATCTCGGGTGGTCAGCGCCAGCGCCTGCTGATAGCGCGCGCGGTTGCCCCCAAGCCCAAGTTGCTCATCTTCGACGAGGCGACGAGCGCGCTCGATAACATAACGCAGCGCCAGGTATCCGACGCCCTCGGCGCTCTTGACTGCACTCGCATCGTCGTGGCGCACCGGCTTTCAACCATCCGCAATTGCGACCGCATCCTCGTGCTAGACGGCGGCCGCATCGTCGAGGACGGTACGTACGACGAACTTGTCGCCCAAGGAGGCGTGTTCGCCGAACTTGTGGAACGTCAGCGGTTGAAATAGCGTTTTTGAAACGCACGTTGCGCGTCTTCGTATATAAGGGACGTGAATCAATGGACGTAGAGAGCAAAGGGGATGAAAGCGGTGGAGAAAACGTTCAAGCGTATAGAGCGGGGCATTTTCGCGCTCGTATTGGCAGTCGCTGCTGCATTGCTGATAGGAGTGGCTCCGCATGTAGCGTATGCCGATAGCGCGATCATGGTCAAGGCGTACGTGTATAACGGTCCGACAATACTGCGCGCGGCTGATGATGCCGTCACGTTTCATCCGAACGATTTCGGTTCCGGCCTCCGGTTCGAAAGCGTCGACGACGACCATAAAAGCCACATTTCCGTAGCAAGCGATTTCCTTACGGTTCATGGCGCGTTTTCCGACTCGGCGTTTGTTATGGGTGTAGATGATTTCGGCAACCATACGGCTATCCACATCGAAGTCGGCTGGGACTTGGACGCGGATTACGCCGATGTGTCGCTGCATGACGCGGGAGGTGGCTTGCTGCCCGAATCTGGGGTCATGTACGACGGCACGGAGCAGAAACCCGAGGTGTGGGCCTCCTTCGTAGACCCTGACGGCAACGAATGGCCCTTGTACGCCAACGATGCCTTCGACGTCACGTACACGGACAACAAGGATGCGGGAACCGCCACGGTTACCCTCACCGCAAAAGACGGCAATACCAAGTGCAAGGGCTCCACGGAAACGCAGTTTAAGATCAACCCCTTAACGGTCACGGTTTCGGGCGTGAAGGCAAACGGCAAGGTCTACGATGGAACTGCCGAAGCCACGCTTGACGGCAAGAACGCGACTATCGAGGGCGCGATCAAGGGTGACGACGTGTTCGCTGAGGCTACCGGCACGTTCGAGGACAAGAACGTCGGCAAGGGCAAGGCAGTCGTCATCGACAGCCTAAGCCTGGGTGGTGACCAAGGCGGCAATTACGTGGTCGATGCCGAGAAGAGCCAAAAGAACAGCAGCGCCGACATCGATCCCGCACCCGTAACGGTTGATGGCATCACTGCATGGGACAAGGAATACGATGGCACGACGGATGCCACGCTCGATTGTTCTAAAGCGAAGGCGACTGGGGTGATCGACGGCGACAACGTGACGGTGAGAAGCGCGAAAGGCATATTCGAAGGCCCCGATCCCGGGAAAGACAAGGTAATCGACATTTCCGACATCGAGCTTGGCGGCGACGATGCGGGTAATTACTACCTGCCTGACGAAGGCCAGCAGCAGACCACGACGGCCACCATTTGGAAGAAGGAAAACGAAGCAGCTGACGATTCCGATGACAAGAAAGCCTCAGAAAGCGAGGAAAGCGGCGACAGCGGCAACCAGGGAGGCACAACCCAGACCGCTTCCAAGTCTCCTGCGACAGGCGACCAGCTTGCGGGAGTGGTCCTGCCCCTTGCCGTCACTGCCGGAATCGCGCTACTGGTCGTTGCGGGTGCGCTCGTTGCCCTGAAGCGCAGGGCGAATCGCTAAGACGGGTAATTTGATTCAGTCTTAAGGAGGAGACCATGAGCTTTGAAGACTACATCAAGGACCTGAGCTCCGATTTGCAGGAGAAGGCGCGCGCGTGCGGCAGCGTTGATGAGCTGCTGGCGCTTGCCAAGGAAAACAAGGTCCCGCTGCCCGACGAGGCGCTCGCCGCCATCGCAGGTGGGGAGGATGGCGGAACCGTGAACTGCGGGAAACTGCATTGCCCGCGGTGCAGCTGCACGAAGATCGCATACCAGTACGAGGACCGCGGGAACTACTATCAGTACTTCTACACTTGCACTGGGTGCGGTTACGAGTGGTCTGAGAGATGGCCTAAATACCCCGATCCTGGAATGCGCTAAGGGAATCATGCGTTATCGCCTGAAACAAGGTTGCAGCCTGCGTGGATGGCTGTTCAATCCGTATGCGCTCGTACGGGACGATTGGTATATGCCCATCAATTTGTCAGTGGGCGAGTTCAACGTGTTGGTGCGTTGCGACGGGCAAGAAGGTTTCGGGGAAGACGAGTCCGAAGAAGCGCACGCGATTCTGGCACGTTTCCTCGAAGAGGGCGTGATAGAAGAATGCGCTGCCCCAAAGCCCGTTGATGATGCCCAGCGATACAAGCTGTACCCCTGCTGGCGGTTCAACCTGATCAACTGGGCCATCACGGGCAGGTGCAACTACAACTGCAAGCACTGCTTCGCAGCAGCCGACCTCAACCCGATGGCGGCGCATCCCACGATCGAGCAGTGCTTTGCGTTCGTGGACCAGTTGGCTTCGTGCGGCATCCGCCACGTATGGCTCACGGGCGGCGAGCCGCTGCTGCGCAACGATTTCCTGCAAATCGCTCAAGCGCTAGCCGATGCGGGCATATCGATAGACGACATCGGCACGAATGCCTCGCGCATCACGTCCGAGCTGCTCGACGCACTTGAGGCCATGGGCCACCATCCTCAATTCAACATCAGCTTCGACGGGCTCGGACACCATGATTGGCTGCGTGGTGTGCCGGGTGCCGAGGAGCGCACGCTTTCGGCCATACAGCTGCTGAAACACCGCGGTTTCCGCGTGAAGGTGCAGTATTGCCTATGGGACGGCAACTTGGATACCTTGCGCGAGACCTCGCGGCATCTTGCGGACATGGGCGTTGATCATCTGCGCCCGATTCGCGTGGTCGAGGCGCCGCGGTGGAAGGCGGCCGAGTACGGTCACACGCTGGACTATCGCGCATATTGCGATTTGATGGTGGAGTATCTCGATTGGTATCTGGGCCAGGATTTGCCCATGGAGCTGGAAGTGTGGTCGCTGCTCGACTACATGCCCGGCAGCAAGCAATGCCGGCTCACGCCGGTCAAGCGCTGCAGTCCCAGTCGCGATCGCCTGCAGCCCGTGTGCGGCGATGCGCGCAGCATGCCCTTCGTGGCAAGCAACGGCAGCCTGACGCTGTGCAACCAGATTTCCGGTTGGGAGGCAGCGCACGGCGTCGAGCACGGCAACGTGTACGAGACGCCTTTGGCCCAATTGCTATCCGACTCGCCCTTCACGCAGCAGCTCTTGGTCACCCGAGCCCAGGTGCGCGAGCACAATCCCGAATGCCAAACATGCGAGTTTGCCGATGTGTGCAGTTGCGGTTGCCGGGCAGTAGCGCTGGCCATGACCGACGACTTGCTGGCAGCCGACCCCACCCAGTGCATCTTCTTCAAAGACGGCTATCGCCAGCGCTTCGAGAAAGTGCTGGCCGAGCACGGCATCAGCGTTTGGTAAACCTGCCCAGCTCCCGGTTTTTCGCAGCGGAGCCCCCTTTTCTTCCGATTGGATGAAATGGTCTTTCAATTCGTTCGTATAGGGGAATAAGCAGAAGATCATGCTTTCAAAAAGGGGGCGCCCATGAGCTTGGAAGACTATGTCAAGGGTTTAGAGCCCAATCTGCAGGAGAGGGCTCGCGCATGCGGTAGCATCGAGGAACTGGTGGCGCTGGCCAAGGACGCCAAGGCGCCGCTGCCTGACGAGGCGCTGACGTCCATCGCGGGTGGCGAAGACGTCGATGCTTCGAAGTGCTCCCCAAAGAAGAATTGCCCGAAATGCGGAAGCAGCAATACGACTTGCACGAAAGACGAGTGGTACATCTACTACTGGGAATTCCATTGCAACGATTGCGGCCATAATTGGAGTTTGGATTTAGGCGATTAATAAGGACAGTGCCATGAACATCGAAGACTACATCAAGGGTTTGGATCCCGACCTGCAGGAGAAGGCGCGCGCGTGCGGCAGCGTCGAGGAACTGGTCGCGCTCGCTAAGGAAGCCAAGGTGCCTCTGCCCGACGAGATGCTCGAAGCCGTCGCCGGCGGCGATCAACCTGACCCCGAAAACTGCAAGCCGATAAAGTGCCCGAAGTGCGGAAGCACGAAAGTGACCTTCGACATGCTAATCAACGAATTCGAATGCCACGCCTGCGGTTATACATGGTTTTAGTCTGATTTGGCGGAGGTTTAACACTGTCCTTGAAGGGAAAAGCCTCAACGCCGACCGATTCGATCGTGGCAAGCGTCTGTTAGGAATCGTGAAGGCTGGAAACAGCCCGCAAACGAGCTGCGTCCTGAAACGGTTTCCCCACCCGTTCGTATATGGAAGCAGCGGATGATAAACCCCGAGAAGGAGGCGGTCATGAACCTGGAAGACTACATCAAGGACCTGGACCCCGGACTGCAGGAGAAGGCACGCACATGCGGCAGCGTCGAGGAGCTGCTGGCGCTGGCCAAGGAGGCCAAGGTGCCGCTGCCCGACGAGGCGCTTGCCGCCATCGCGGGCGGCGATGACCAAGATGCCGGGAGCTGCCGTCATGAGGATTGTCCGAAGTGCGGGAGCAAGGACACCGTTGACGATGGCACCGATTGTCGCTACTGGTACTGGCATTGCAATACCTGCGGTTATAAATGGAAGAACGAGGTTCTTGTCTAACCGGCCAAAGGCTTGTCAGCGATTAGCCAACAATATGAGAATCGAGGCGGTCATGAACCTGGAGGATTACATCAGGGACCTGGATCCCGAGCTGCAGGAAAAGGCACGGGCATGCGGCAGCGCCGAGGAGCTGGTCGCGCTGGCCAAGGAGGCCAAGGTGCCGCTGCCCGACGAGGTGCTCGCGGCCATCGCTGGCGGCGAGGAAGTCGCAAGTGGGACCTGCTTCAAGCTCAAATGCCCGAAATGCGGCTGCACGCGAATCGGATACCAGGAAGAGTACACTCAACACTACAGGCATGTTCATTACAACTGCTCTGGGTGCGGCTACGAGTGGGATTACTACGATTACTACGACGTGTAGCAAGCCCATGCGCTACCGCCTAACACAAGGATGCAGCCTGCGGGGCTGGCTGTTCAACCCGTACTCGCTCGTGCGGGACGATTGGTACATGCCCATCAACTTGTCGGTCGACGAGTTCAACGTGCTGGTGTGCTGCGACGGCGAGTCGCTGTTTGCCGACGACGAGCCCGATGATGTGCGCGCGATCCTGACGCGCTTCCTGGAAGAGGGCGTGATCGGGGAATGCGTCGAACCTGACCCCATCGACGAGACGCAGGGCTACAGGTTGTACCCCTGCTGGCGCTTCAACCTAGTCAACTGGGCCATCACGGGCAGGTGCAACTACAACTGCCGGCACTGCTTCGCGGCGGCCGACCTCAACCCGATGGCGGCCCACCCGACGACCGGGCAGTGCCTGGAGTTCGTGCGGCAGCTGGCATCGTGCGGCATCCGCCACGTCTGGATCACGGGAGGCGAGCCGCTGCTGCGCGCGGACTTCCTGCAGATCGCCCGGGCGCTCGCCGATGCTGGCATCTCCATCGACGACATCGGGACAAACGGCTCGCGGATCACACCCGAGCTGCTCGACGCGCTCGAGGCGATGGGGCACCATCCCCAGTTCAACATAAGCTTCGACGGCCTGGGGCACCACGACTGGCTGCGCGGCGTGCCCGGCGCCGAGGAGCGCACGCTCTCGGCAATCGAACTGCTCAAACGCCGCAGCTATCGCGTAAAGGTGCAGTACTGCCTGTGGGACGGCAACCTCGACACGTTGCGCGAGACCACAATGCGCCTCGCGGGCATGGGTGTTGACCATCTGCGGCCGATCCGCATCGTCGAGGCGCCGCGCTGGAAGGCCGCCGAGTACGGCCACACGCTCGACTACCGTGCGTATTGCGACCTGATGCTCGACTACCTCGACTGGTATCTGGGCGAGGACTTTCCCATGGAGCTGGAAGTGTGGTCGCTTCTCGACTACATGCCCGGCAGCGGGCAGTGCCGGCTCACGCCCGTCAAACGCTGCAGCGCAGCGCGCGACCGGATCCAGCCCGTGTGCGGCGATGCGCGCAGCATGCCCTTTGTGGCGAGCAACGGCAGCCTTACATTGTGCAACCAGATCTCGGGCTGGGAGACGGCGCACGGCGTCGAGCACGGCAACGTCTACGAGACGCCGCTTGCCGAACTGCTTTCCGACTCGCCCTTCACGTGCCAGCTGCTGGTCACCCGCGCCCAGGTGCGCGAGCACAATCCCGAATGCCAGGCATGCGAGTTCGCCAGCGTGTGCAGCTGCGGATGCCGCGCCGTCGCCTTGGCTGCAACCGACGACCTGCTGGCCGCAGACCCAACGCAGTGCGTGTTCTTCAAAGGCGGTTACCGTGAGCGCTTCACCCAAGTCTTGGCCGATCACGGCATCGACGTTTGGTAAACCCGCTGAGATACCCGAGGCCTAGCCCGGATGTCCCGTTTTTCTTTCAATTCGGTGAAACGGTTTTCCCTCTCGTTCGTATAGGGGAATAGGCAAGCGAGATACGATGCGAATCTCGGTTGGGAACCATGGGCGTGTTAAAAGACGATTCTTTCGAGAAAAGCTTGAAATGCGATTTCCCGGCGAGGGAAACGTTTAGCGAAGCGCTGCTCGAAGACCTGCTCGCCATGAACGAGCAGGAGCTGCAGGTGACGTTAGCCGACCATGTCGAGAAACCCAAACGTGCAGCGAAGGTCGTCAAACTCGACGAAGCCGAACTTCAGATGCTCGCCGCCGCAGAGGGAGAAACGCCGGTCCATGGCGACGCGCCCGATTGGGGGATCAAGGCGGAATGGGAAGGCCAATAACGTGAATGCCATTTCAATGGTACCAATAACACGAAGAGAAGGAGGAGGACACGTATGAGGAAGAAAGCGTTGGCAGTAGCGCTTGCGCTCATTGCCGCACTGGCAGCCCTCACGATTGCGGGGTGCAGCTGCTCGGCGCAGTCGTCAAGCTCGGCATCGAGCAGCATGTCGGCTTCCGACAAGTCGGCTTCCGACAAGTCGGCTTCCGACAAGTCGTCTTCGGCAAGCTCGTCGGCGCAAGTCGAGGTGCCCAACGTCGTGTGGCTCGAAAAGAAAGACGCCGAGGCGCAGCTGAAAAAGGCTGGCCTTGAGATGGGAGATGTCACGAAAGACTACAGCGACAGCGTGCCCGAGGGGCTCGTGATCTCGCAGAAACCCGAGGCCCTCGCAAAGGCCGACGCCGGCACGAAGGTGGCGCTCGTTATCTCGAAGGGCAAGGAGCCTCCCAATGAGACCACCGTCCCCAACCTCATCGGCATGAGCCAGACCGATGCCGAGAAGGCGATTTCCGATGCCGGCCTCGTGGCCGTACAAGCCGATCCGGTCGTTGACGACAACGTCCAGCCCGGGCTGGTCTGCAGGCAGTCCATCGATGCGGGCACCACGGTCGACGAGGGCACCCAAATCGCCATCGCCACCGCCATCTCCGACGACAACGTCGAAGTGCCCGATTGTCTGGGTCAGCCGTACGAGGGCGCAATCGACGCGCTGAGTAATCTGGGCCTGGGGTATGACGAGGTGACCTCCTACAGCGATGACTTCGACGAGGGCCTGGTCATGAGCCAGTCCGTCGACTCCGGGACCTCGGTGGCCAAGGGCACCGTCATCACGTTGACGGTCTCGCTCGGCCCGAAACCTGCCGGCCAGGTTACCGTGCCCGACGTGTACACCTACGACCTCGACGACGCCAAGGCAACACTCGAGGCCGCCGGGCTCGAGTGCCGCTGGACGGGTGATGAGGATGGCACGGTCATTGCGATGGGCCCCGAGCCCGACACCCAGGCAGATGAGGGCTCCGTGGTCACGATTCGCCTGCAGTCCCACATCACGTCCGTCGTGGTTCCAGACATCGTGGGCCTGACGGGCGACAAGGCGAATCAAGTCTGCACGGACCACTTGCTGATCTTGATTTACGACTCGACTCAAGGCGACCAGGAAGTCACCGGCCAGAAGCCAGCCTCGGGTGCGATTGTGGATCCCGAGACCGACGTCACGGCGTATTTTGCCCCCACGGATTAAGGTTTTCCGAAGAACGCGACAGGGGCGCTCCCCTTGTCGCGTTCTGCATGAACACAACAAGGAGTGCATATCATGGGGAAGGCGAAGCGCTGGATGTCGCAAAAGGCTTGCACCCGTCTGGCGAACCTCGTAATGGCGGCGGTTTTGGTGTTCGCATTCGCGCAGCTTGCGGCATGCGGGCAGTCTGCTTCATCTAGCTCGTCTGCAAGCGCTGCCTCCAAGAGCTACACCATCGCCCGCGTCGATGGCACGCCGAATTGGGACGAGATCGACCGGCTCGACATAGACGACGCCGAGTGGGGCGATTCCTTCGGCATAAGCGCCCACGCGAAGCTGTGCTACGACGACCAGGCGCTCTACGTGCGCATGTGGGCGGAAGAGCAGGACATCCGCGCGACGTACACGCCGGACGACCCCGACGCCAAGTGCTACGAGGACAGCTGCCTCGAGTTCTTCCTGGCGCCCGTGGCCGGCGATGAGCGCTACATGAACTTCGAGTTCAACCCCAATTGCGCGGTCTGCAACGAGATCGGAACCGAGAAGACCGACCGCGAGCGACTGCATCCCGCCGCAGACGTGCTGGATGCCACGTCGTCCCGAACCGACGGCGGTTGGGAGGTCAGCTATCGGATCCCGTTCAATTACCTTCAGTCGTTCTACCCCGACTTCGCCCCCGAGTCGGGAACGCAGATGCGCGGGAACTTCTACAAATGCGGGAACCTCACCGCCAACAAGCACTACCTTGTGTGGAACCGCGTCGACAGCGACACGCCGAACTTCCATGTTCCGAAATCGTTCGGTACGCTGGTTCTCGAATGACGGTAAGCATGGGCAAGGTCAAGGAGCCTAGTCCTTAATTATATTCCCGCAGTTCGCGCACTTGTAGATACGATCGCCGTAGCTGTCCGTATACCGAAATTCAATATCGTATTTCCTGCACTTTGGGCAATCGGATACAAAAGCTTTAGTCGTTCCCCAGGCATCGACGTCAGTTACGCGTGCGAGGGTTACACGGCCTACAGCGCATCAGATCTGTAGCTCAGAAGAATCTCGCGTCGAGGGCATCGATGCCCAACCTGTCAACTGCTGGACAAGCTACTCATGTCAGTGGCGCCATCGGTGGGTCTCCTTAACGAGTTCCTCGAAGCGCTGCTCGGTGTCGGCGCGCGCAGCGCAACGACCACCAGTATCTCAGGGTACATCGCGGGGCAGAGCTGCTGCCCGACTGCGTCCTAGTCCTGCTTCCACCGCTTGAGGTTGGGGAGCATTGCGCCCATGAGGGAGACTGCGTCGTCGCGACTCATGCCCGTGGCTTTCATGAGGTAGGGAGCGCAGCCTTCGATCATGTTATCGAGGTCGGTCTCGTAGGTGTAGTGACCGTGCTGATAGCACATCTTGCAGTAGTCGTCCGAAAGGCTCCCGTCGGCCTCGGTCCCCTGGACGGAAGGCTCGATTATGGGCATGCCGCAGCTCTGGCAGAAGTGTTCGGGCATCTCCAGGAGGACGCCGATGGGCACCTCAAGCGTCACGGCGAGCAGCTTGATCATGTCGATGCCGGGAGTGGTCTCGCCGGTTTCCCACCGGCTTACGGCCTGGCGGGTGACGTAGAGCTTTTCCGCGAGCTCCTGCTGGGTGAGGCCTCGTTCCTGCCTGATGGTCGGGAGTACGTCCTTGATTGCCATGGTTCGGCTCCTCTCTCTGCGTCTGGCATGGAAACATAGCCTACACGCCAGTCGCGGATGCGTCGAGAAACGGTTTGTTGCCAAGAGACGCCGTGCTGTGGAGGCTAGGTTGGGCTGGCGACCGTCACGTTTGTTCTATGGCCTGAGATACCGCGCCATCTTCGCGCACGGAGGTTTCCTAGAAGCTCTTTGCCCAGTTCACGAGCGAATCGTGCCAGGTGTTCTCCTCGACGTCCCGACGCATGCGCTCGGTCACGCATCCGTTCTTTTCCATCTTCGCGAGGATGACAGCTTGCAGCTGCTCGACGCTCATTTGCTCGTAAGGCACGTCGGGAATCTGCGCTGGTAGGGTGGTGCGGGGCGCGGTGTCGGCGTCGCTCGCCTCGTCGGCTCGCGCTTCCGCCTGCGTGCGCAGCGGGGCCTTCCAGAAGAAACCCCCTTCGTCTGCCCGAAGGAACTCATCGTACCGCTCGTCAACCGGGGCGAAGATTTCCCCTTCGTCGGGGCCGAGGTGCAGGTCCATGAACCCGCCTTGCGCCTGCGCGCGCTGGCCGCTCAGCAGGCCGACATAGTCGGCGTCGGGTACGCTGACGCGAACGTCCGCTGCCTGGTTCTCGTTGTTAACTGCCGCGATGAGGCTGCCTCTGGCAAAGGCGAACTGGCCTGTTGTCAGGTGAAGCTCCTGGTAATCTTCCCACGTGAGCTCCTTGTAGCAAGCGCGGACTCTTCCGAGCCTCGCGATCAGCTGCATGCAACGCCTTGATTGCTCGTCTTGCACGGCGTTTTGCAGGTCAATCTGCGGGCGCAGCGAGTCATCGGAGTGCTTCTCCTTGCGGCCCTCGATGCCGAACTCGCTTCCGTAATAGACCGACGGGATGCCCGGAAGCGCGTATAGGAGGACGTGAACCGGCAGGAAGTGGCCTTTGTCGCTGAGCTTCGTGTAAATCCGCTCCACGTCGTGGTTGTCCACGAAATTGTAGAGTCGTACGTTTGCCGGCAGCATGGCCCGCGTGCGCTTGACCGTGTGGGCGATCTCGAAGTAGTTGTGATCGTTGTGGCCGCTGTAAAGCGCCTTGTGCAACGCATAGTCCGTCACGCTGTGCAGGGTGTCGTCGTTGACCCAGCGGGAATAGTCGCCGTGAATGACCTCGCCCATGAGCCAGAAATCCCTCTTCACTTCGTTGGCTGTTCGCCGAAGCGCTCGCATGAACTCGAAATCCAGCACGTCGGCTGCATCCAGGCGTATGCCGTCGATGTCGAACTCGTCCACCCAGAAGCGCACGATGTCGCAGAGATAGTCCCGCACGGCGGGGTTGCGTTGGTTGAGCTTGGCGAGCAAGTTATGCCCGCCCCAGTTGTCGTACGAGAAACCGTCGCCGTACTCGTTGTCGCCCTGGAAATTCACGTTGCAGTACCAGTCCCGATAGGGCGAGCTTTCGCGGTTCGCCTGCAGGTCCTTGAAGGCGAAGAAGTCGCGGCCGGTATGGTTGAACACCCCGTCGAGGACCACTCGGATTCCCGCTTCGTGGCATGCCGACACGAATTCCTTCAAGTCCGCGTTGTCGCCGAGCCTCGAGTCGACTTTGCGGTAGTCCGTCGTTTCGTACCCGTGTCCGACAGACTCGAAAAGCGGGCCGATGTAAAGCCCGGTCACGCCCAGCTCCGTCAGGTGCTCGATCCACGGCAACAGCGAGCGCAGCCTATGGACCGGCTCGCCGTAATCATTCTTTTTTGGCGCTCCGGTCAGGCCCAACGGGTATATGTGATAGAAGACGGCCTCGTCATACCATGCCATGTCGTTGTCCTTCATTTTTCGACGCAGTATTGAGCCCAAAAGGGATACTCCCCTTTGGGCTAGCTAATGAGTCGGAAGGACAGTTCTCCCGACTCATTTTCCGGCTCACAAAGATGCGTCTCGCTAGATCTTGTAGTTGGCGGGCCCGAAGAAGACCTCGTCGAAGAAGCGGCGCGTTTTCTCGGCGCCCAGGGCAGCGGTCCACAGGTCCGTGGCGACGCCTCCCTCGTCGATCAGGCGGTCGGAGTAGGCCTTGTTCAGTTCCCATTTGCGCGCGCGGCCCGCGTCGTCGAGCGGCGTGGCCATTCGTTCCATCTTGATGAACAGGTCAAGCGCATCGCGGAAGCGCCAGAGGGCAAGCTCGTCCTGCTCGCGGCTCGGGGTCTTCGCGATGCATACCGGGCGGATGTCGTCGTACCAGCACGACTTGGTGGTGAAGGGGGCCATGTCGTCCCACTCGCCGTCGAGCGCAGCGAGCGAGGCGATGCCCTTGTCGAAGAGCTCGTCGTGCTCAACGGCCAGGTCGTACGCTTCGATGAGCATGATGCGGTTCTCGCCCGTGTACACGTAGTCGGTCGAGAACAGGGGCAGGTTCTTGTAATACGGCATGATGACGAACGAGCTCAGCTGGGCCTCCTCGACGTCGGTGGCCGACATCAGCAGCAGGTTGCCTACGTCCCAGATGTCGAAGCAGCGCACCTTGTTGGGCCTGCCGCCGACGACCGGGTTCGCGAATTCGGGGTCGATGGTGCGTTCCGAGACCATGTAGTACTCACGCAGCAATGCGAGCCCGTCCTGGAGCCGCCGGTTGATGAGCTTCTTGTTTATCTGCCTGATGTCGTCGTTTGCCATGGCCGTGCCTTTCTCGAAGCGCGATCGTTCTGTTGCTTCAGATATTGTAACCGCTGTCGGCTCCTGCAGGCGCAGCGCGCTGGCATGCACGGTCGCCGCCATATGCGCGATGCTGCTCCACTTCTACGAAGAGTTCGGGTTCCCCGGCGGCTTCCCGCACATGGGCGTCAAGGTGCTCCTTGGAAGCGACGAGCCCGATTCCACCAAATGGCATTGCAACAACCTGAACTCGATGTTCGGCAGCTGGATGGCGCTGCTTTTGCTCTACATTGCGCCGCTGTTTCTGCCAAGTGTGCGGTTCCTCACGCTCTCGGCGATGATGTTCCTGTTCGCGGAAGTGCTCATGCACCTGGTGTTGTTCAACGTGCGTCAGCGCAGCCTCTACAACCCCGGCATGGTGACGGGCGTGGTGCTGATGGGTTTGATCGGCCTGTATTACTTCACGTCCGTGTTTGACGCGTCCGTTCTCGTCTGGCGGGATTGGGTGCTCGCGGTCGTGTGGTTCGTGGCCGTGTTCGTGTTCTGCTTCCGCTCGCCGCTCTATTGGAAGCTCGGTGACGTGCCCGGCTATCCCCTCGGAGAGCGGACCGCGTTTGGCCTGGTGCGATAGTAACGCAGCAGAAAACCGACTGAGCAGCGTGCCTTGCACGCTGCTCTTCTATTGCATCAGGTTGTTCACGCCTTCGCAGGCGATATGAGCCAGTAGGCCAGCAGCCCGCTGCTTGTCGACGATGCGGTAGTCAAGGCCGAGGTTTCCGACGCCGTACAAGCGGCTTAATCTCGATACGTGCCGTTAAACTATTGCGCGGTGCGCAAAAAAACCGCCGAGGGCAATATGGCCCTCGGCGGTTCGTGTTTATCGAGTCGTTTTTCGCTAAACCAGCGTCATAACGTCGACGTAGTCCACGTCCTCGAAGCTGTCGGCGAGGTTCTTGCACGTGACCTTGCCGTCGTACGTGTTCACGCCCAGTGCGATCGCGGGGTTGTCCTTCACCGCGTTCTCCAGGCCCTTGTTAGCAATTTCGAGGCCGTAGCGCAGCGTGGCGTTGGTCAGCGCGATGGTGGACGTGCGGGAGACGGCGCCGGGCATGTTGCCCACGCAGTAGTGGACGATGCCGTCCTCGATGAAGATCGGGTCATCGTGTGTGGTGACGCGGCTCGTCTCGCCGCAGCCGCCCTGGTCGATGGCCACGTCCACGAACACGGTGCCGGGGCGCATGCGCTTGAGGTAGTCCTTCTTGAAAAGCTTCGGCGTAGACCCGCCGGGGATGAGCACGGCGCCGATGACCAAGTCGGCGTCGAGCACCGCGCGCTCGATGTTGGAGTCGGTCGAGTAGAGCGTCTGGATTTGGCCGTTAAACATGTCGTCGAGCTGTTCGAGTCGTTTCAGCGAGATGTCAAGCACGGTGACGTTCGCGCCCATGCCCAAGGCGATCTTCGCTGCGTTGGTGCCGACGGTGCCGCCACCGATGATGGTCACGTTGGCCTTCGGGGTGCCCGGCACGCCCGCGAGCAGGACGCCCGAGCCGCCGAATGCCTTCTCCAGGTACTTTGCGCCTTCCTGCAGCGAGAGCCTGCCGGCTATCTGGCTCA
>OCVV011293153.1_pt1 | contig 16283 bp, 20 predicted proteins | sample 1539721 | NCBI WGS metagenome assembly OCVV01 (sample SAMN02144230, study PRJEB22623) | gut metagenome | biome: sheep rumen | host: Ovis aries | place: New Zealand
CTTCTCAGAATTGGAAGCCAAGCCGTTAAGCCCCTTGCCCGCCAGAGACATAATGTTGTTGAGCTCACTGTTTACGCTCTTCAACTTGGCGGCAGCATTGTCCGTCTCGCCTACCGCTTCCCGAACATTCTCTGCGGCAGCAGCGTCGGCTTCTGCAACCTCACGCATGGCATCGGCATGCTCACGTGCAGCAGCAGCCGTCTCCTCATGAACAGCGGGCTGATCACCAACCGCACTTGCCGCATCTGTCTCAGCCGCTGCGTATTCCACCTCGGCCTGCGCATGCTCCTCGGCAGCCTGACCGGCATCGCGATGCGCCTCTGCAAGCTGTTCGATATTCGCGGCGGCCTCTGCAGCCACATCGGTAGTATCCACATCCGGGATAATGTCACCTGTTTCGCCAATATCAGCAATGCCGGCCGCGTCAATCCTCTGGCGCAGTTGCTCGACAGTATCATATACCTGTGCAAGATCAGCCAGATTGCGAACGGACGCTTTGCTGACCTTCAGATTATTGAGATTTGTAAAATCAATCTCTGACAGGGCGCGTATATTGCCAACATTAGCCGTTGAAATCTGTGGCAAATAAGTCGCCAAATTAGCAAGCGACGACTTCTTGACACTCAGCCCGTTAAATCCCTTCAGGTCAATAATAGAAAGAGAGCCAAGCTGCGCAAGATTGGGCAGCCTGCTGAGAGAGTCCATCGCAGCAACGATGTTAGTCAAAGCAGAACTACTGCCAGAAATCTTGCCCATGCCCTGGAGGGACATCATAATATTATAGACACCCTTCAGCTTGTCCTCGCTTGCACCACTCAGCTCCGTAAGCGAGGTCACAAGTCTGAGAATCTGTTCGCTTGCTGTACGAGCGCTCTCTCCAGCTTCCTCACCGGTAGTTGTAATGCTTCTCAGATTCTCAAGTACCGGCTGCAAATCGCCCATTTGCGCGACCGCTCCGCCCTGGGCCTGTGCACCATCGCCGATTGTAGCGAGTCTCTGCACAACAGTCTCGAGTACAGACATCTGCGCTTCAAGCCTTGTAATATAATCCTCAAGGCCCGTTGCACTGGCGGCACCACCCTGATCTCTGAGCAAATAGTCAAACTCATACTTAAGGCGTGCAATCGCCTCATGGGCAGTCATCGAGCCTTCTTCTATGCTCTGGAAATAGCTGTCAAAAGTGCCCCAATCTCTTGCGTCGCCAAGTCCAGCGCTATCGAGATAAGTGTTGAACTCATCGCGCATCCTGCCCTTCAGGCGTTCGAGCTGGGATTCCAGCTGAGCAAATCCTGTAGAGTTGCCCACTCTCTCGAGCTCGTCCTGCAGCATGACAACTTCATTCTTATACCGCACCACCTGCTGAGTAAGAGAGTCAATATTTCGCTGCATCTCGCTGGTATCGCCAGCGCCTAACTTAGCGAATACATCGGACATGTCCGAACCGACGCTGCGCAATTCATCAAACGCTTTATACGCGCCCCTCAGCGATTCAACAGCGAAGATCCTGCTAACATCGGGGACCATTGCCCTTGCCTGTTTGACAAATTTCTCAAGATCGTCACCATATTTGGCAAACAACCCTTCGATCTCTCCACCCTGAGCAATGAATGCATTAAAGCTTTTTACGAGTTCGGAGGCGTTGTTCTTGCTTGTCTGCTGTGTAAAACGCTCATACGCTTCAGAGACGCCGTCAATCGACGCAGCCTGAGTTCTCCAATATTTATCAAGATCCCAACCACTGGCGATATCCTGCTGTGCCTTATTAAGATTGACCAGTGAATTTGTCAGGTCATTTATTCTCGCTTGCAATTGTTTGTCAACAACACCAGAGACATCTGCTTTGACATTTAGCTTAAAACCGCCCCTGATCTCATCTACACTCATTGACTCCACCTCCATTCTCGTAAATATTTTTTATCTGAATCTCTCTTCAAGTTTCTTCTGGACGTTGGCACTTAGTATTGTGCTATACTCTTCCTCAAGAGTCTTTTTACCCTCGTCGAACAAAATCATTGGCGACATAGTTCTCACCGCTCTACGCCCCCAATGCACAAATCCAGGCCCGGTCCTATAACGCATCGTGCTTCCATCGAAGGCACCGCCATGCCAACCCTCTACAAACACTTTGTTGAATAGTGTGGTAGGCGGACTCGGATTACTACCGACCCAGCCAGAACCGCTGATGACATATTCGATCGTCTCATCATCCGGATCATCAAATGACATCAGATTATACAAGCTGCCGCGCCTGTTGTAATACTCCGGCGTATATGCACCGTACCAATCTGTGGCCGCCTGTGTGTACGCTTTAATGAGCCTTTGCTCAATCTCACTTTTCGTTTCTCTTACGGCCTCTCGCGCACATTCATCCACTATCTTACGGGTACGCTCAATTACACCGTTAACCCACTCATTCACGGCAGCCGATACATCAAACATGCATCATCACTCCAAATCAAACATAGCCCTTCACGCTGTTGATGATATTGTCGATCTGCCGCTTGTTGGCCGTCTTTAGCACCACATCGTAAAGGTCGCTATAGTAAAGCAGCTGATGCTGCTTATCAATCGAATCCGGCAGCTCCACCTGCGCATACGCCGAAACAATGTTAGAGCGTATTGCCAGGTCGATAAACTCCGGGATCAAATATCCGTCATTCACGTCATGCCCGCAGCAGGTCAGTATGTTGTGCACCAGCTCGATCTCCTCATCCCTGGACAGCATATAGCGCACCTTGATCATCTTGCCGTGCCAGTTGTAATCGATCTCTTCCTTGTAACCGCGCATACCGATGCTCATCACTTCAAGGGCGCTCATTTTCTTCCCGTTATCCATATCGCACCTCACTCGCCCTGCGTGGGCAGCTCAATGATATTGTCACGCGTCTTTTCGGCGTCGTCAGTGCCACCGTTCTTGGAGGCCTCCAGCGCCTTCAGCAGATCGCTGATATTGGCAACCACATCGCTGTCAGACAGCTCTTCGATCGCCGCAGCGCCGTCATTCATCATGATGTTCATCTGCTCCAACAGTTCGTTCAGTCTGCTGGCCTGAGAAGACACGATCATATTCTTGGCGTGGTCAATGGTCTCGCGGGCACCATGGATCAAAGCCTGGAACTGGTCTTCATTGATCACAGCGATCACCTTATCGAAGATGTCTGTGCAATAAAGCACATTGTAAGCGTCCGACAGCTCCTTCTCGCCAGAATCGGGCACATCGAAGCCGGCATAATACACCAGCGTGCCGATTCTCACCATCAGGTCAAACAGCTCGGGCGAATACCTGCCGTTGTCCACATTCACGCAGGGCATTACGATGCCTTCAACGAAAGACATCGCCTCTTCAATGTCCAGGCTGCGCTTCACATTGATGGTATACTCGTGGTTCTTGCCGGCCACCACAACCGTCGCATTCTCTTCCTTATTCATATCCGCCGCGATCATACCAAAAGTAATCTTCTTGCTCTTACTCATTATTTATCCTCCCCTTCAATCTCGATGTTCCTTATGAATATTTCTGTCCTCGGCCGCTCCGGGTCGACAAAGCATTTCAGCAGCAACGATGTAATATGGTTGCTGTCGTCGTCGATGATCAGGCCGCTCTCACACAGCCCGTCAATGATAAACTTCGGGCAGCTGTTATCCGTGTCGTGCCGCCGCGCAGATGAATAGTATGTATTGAACTCTATATCGCATTTGCTGATGCGTAGGTTATCATAACCTTGGCTCTTAATGAACCACACAATAAAGTCCTTCCACTTTTGCTTGAGCGCATTCATCATCGGCCGCTTCATGATCATCCACTTGTTGATGGACTCGTGGTATGGGTAAGGCAGCGGCACCTTTTGCGCCCGTGGGTGTATCTCGAAGTACACGTCGTAGTATTGCTTCATGATCTCTTTGTCGATCACAAGGTGAATCGTCTCCATTCATTCACTTCCGTTTCATTCAAAAAAATGGAGGGAGCACATTGAAGTACCTCCCTCCACGATTCATGCCTTCTCAGGCGTCTTGGATTTCTTGCGCGTCGGCGCGGCCTGCTTTTCAGCGCCCGCGTCAACTGCTTTGGTGCCGGTCTTATCCGGCGTCTCGGGCTCGTCTTTGATCTCGCCACGCGCAAGCATCACGTCGTGGATGTATTTCTCCGCGCACTCGATGCTGCAGCCGACGTCTCTCCAACGGAAAATGCCGGGGTTGGGTGTCTGGCAAGCTTCATACTGCTTGCCACACACCTTGCAAATCAACATAGCTTTGGGCATATGTTACACCCCAGTCAATTAACCCTGCACGTCAGCGGCGTTCGCACCGAAGATAGTCCAGTTCCACAGATTGCCGCCGATCTTGTTGCTGCCACAGTTCGCGGTGTTGACCAGAGACTCGGCCTCGAAGGCATGCACAGCCTGGGAGTCGCCCATCTGCACGTCGAAGTCGCCGCTGAAGTCAGCCTTGGGGATCTCGATCTGCAGGTGGTACACGTTGGAGCACTTGTCCTCGGCGGTGGCGTCGATGACCAGGCGCAGCTTCTTGGAGTAGTTGTCGCTCTTGTTGCTCAGCACGTCGGCGGCCAGCTTCCGGCGATAGAACACGATGATCTCGGTGTTATCCGCATACGCGCTCGCCAGGAAGGTCAGCTTCTTGGTGCTGGGGTTGTAGGCGAACTTGCCGGCGGCAGCCTGAGCAGCCTGCTCCAGCTTCTCCTGAGCGGCACCGGTAGCATCCTTGATGTACAGGGCGGTGATCTCAGCGCCGGCGGTGCCGGTGGCCACGTAGGAAGTCGTGGCCTCGTTGGAAGCGATCATCAGAGACTCGGACCAGTCCACGATGGCAGCGCCGTCATGAACGAAGTTGGAGCCGGTCTGGGCTTCCAGCATACCAGCGGACAGCATGCCGTTGGTGCCGGACACGGTGCAAGCCTTGTTCCGCTTCAGGGAGTTCAGCTTGCGGCCCTGCTTACCAACGATGTCTTCCTTTTCCTGGGTGTTGGAAATCTGGGTGTCCTGCAGCTCATCGAGGATAAACGCGGGCAGGCCGGTCAGCTCGTAAGCGGTGATGATATCCAGACTGGTAATGGTGATGTCATTGATATTAAGCATCGTTACATTCCTCCTATGTTAGAATCAAATGGGCGCGCATATGCGCGTCGACAAATCAGGCCAATGCCTGCGTTTGCTATCATTGCGATTTGAGCCAAGATCTGTCTTCCATGCTCAAATCCTCAAGCTTCACGGTGCCGGCATAATAGCCGTGCATCGTGTTGTCATATTTAATTTTGTGTACAATTTGGTGCATGCTCGAATAGAGCTGATAAATGCTGATGTCCCTCACGCTCTGATAGGTGTACGGGAATTCGTTGGTGTTCACAAGGCTCACCACTATATCCTCAAGCTGGGTGGTCTGCCTGTTCTTCTGCTTTCGTGCCTCTTTGCGCTGGTTCATTCGCGCAATACGGATCATGTACTTTCTGGCCTCTTCATTGCCTGGCTTCTTTGTGTTCTTCTTGATATACAGCATTCGCCGCAGTGTGTCCGCGATCGTGCTGTGAATCACGCGATCGATCACGATGTCATCTTCCCTGTCCAGGAACACCATTTCCTTTGTGTTCTTGTTTACTGCGGGCTCAAATTTTGATAAGTCCAGGTCTCCGAATATCAGTGATGTATCGGTCTGCTGCAGCTCATGGAAGAGCATACAGAACAGATCGAATGCGTCGATGGTCGTAAAGTCGATCCCCTTGTCGTCCAATTGCACCATCATGTCATATGGCGTGGCGACAATAGACGAGACGGCAGAAAAGTAATCATCCTCGGCGTCGAACACCTCTCCGACAGACGGTACCACAACAGATATCGCGTCGTTCACCTTGATGTGATCCGCATATAATATGCTGCCCATCAGACCCCGCGCTTTCTGTTACTCGGCGTCCGTCCGCCGGCGGTCATCCTGTTGAAGTCCACCGTCGGGTATACCAGCACCCGGCCAAGATAGTCGGTCGTCGGCACGAATCGCGTCGAAGAATTCAGCATCAGCTCGCCAAGTCCATAGAACCGGCTGCCGTTCAGCATCTTGTTGATTTCGATGCACAGCTTGTCCAGCAGCACGCCGCCGTTCGGCATGTGCAGCTTGCTCTTGTGTGTAAAGACCCACACATACAACACCGGCTTGTAATACGTCTTGCTCATCGCGGAGACAATATCGACGTCAAAGCAGATGAAGGTCGTGGCCTCGCTCACCGTTTCCGGGATAAATTCATACGGGAACAGCTGCGTATACGGCAGCTTGTGGTTGGGAACGTCGGCCTCTTCATTGCCGGTCACCAGCTTCACGACCTCTGGATTGCAGCACAGGTCCTTCATCAGCTTATTCTTGTAATCAAAAAGCTCCTCGATATCCACTACAGCCACACCTCCTTGTCATCGTCCGGAGGCACGGCGGCGGCGGCCGTGGCGGCGCTCACGATTTCAGCGACGGTAACATCGCTGTCCTTGTGCTCGCTGTCCAGCTCCATATGCGGATGCCAACTGTAATAATCGGCGATCCTCAGCTCTTTGTTGTCGTTGTCAGTCAGCTGCACTTCGTTCAGTATGAACCTGAACACCCCCTTGCCGTTGAACACGTTAAACATTTTGTTGGGCTTCGTGATCTGGTAGGCCAGCACATCTTCCGAATCGGAATCATCGATCAGGAAGCGCAGGCCGCGCCAAAGCTCCACGGTGTCTTCGTCTTTGCCGACAGTTACGGCGATTCGCGCGTCGCCAATAGTAAGCACTTCGCGCGTTCTTTCGCCGATAAGATCCGTTATGTTTGGACAATTATTATGCGTGTGCATAATAAAAGAGGGCGCTACCCCTCGTCCGACGCAAAGCGTCCTCCAAATTTCTTTAGAGCGCAGACTATATCTTCACCATGCTACAGCCAGGCTGTAGTTTAGGGCTCCCCATTTCCACCTGCTCAGGTGTACTCCCGCTACCGGGATAGTCGTTGAACGTTCCCATCTCTGGGCTTCGCTGCTGATTGTCCAATCCCATTTGGGCTCTAAGGATGTTCCAGCAATTAGAGGAGTCGTTATTGCATGCCGTTTCCAGCATGCCAAGCAAGGGCTGTGCGGCAGCCCCGACTTAGTACCATCGGCCACATAGCACCATTTTTCCTTCAGCGTGCCATCCTTGCTGATCCAGCGCAGGATATGGTTGCACTGCTGCATGATGCCTCTGTCGTAGATCAAATTATCCGCGTCCAGCTCGGTAATCAGCCACTTGTTATCCTCGAAGTCAACAATGCCGCCGTGCTCAAGATGCTCGCCAGGAAGCGAGAAAATCTTCTTCTGCTGCATTTCAGCCGTATGCACAATGCACACGGTCTGGTCTTCGCCGTTGATGCGCACGTCGCGGCAGGACGGGGATTCGAGCATCTTGCGCAGATAATTGGTGCGCGTGTGCTCTACCCACATTTCCCGCTTTGTCCGTCCGAGCGCGTCTCTGCGGCGGTCATATACATCCCATCCGCTCATTTGGACGCCTCCTTTTTGCACTTGCGCGTGTAGGCGTCCTGCAGCTTCTTCAATATGTTGATCGACTTGAAGACCTCGCTTCTGATGATAGGCAACTCGCATTCGTTGTCGATCATGTATTGCAGGGTCGACAGCAACGTCAGATACTGTGCGTCGTCATTTAGCGCCGTGATCAGCGATTGCATGCCGAGCATTTCCCTCTGGAGACTTAACATATATTGCGTCAACGTCGGTTCGCCGGATTCTCTTATAGGAAGAATCTTGTAGAACTGGTTCACCAAGCGCCCGAGCTGGCCAATAAACATGGCGTCGCTCACTTCACTATCGTATCTCGTCTTCATAGGTGCAGCACCGTCAGATCTCCGTGGCGATAGGAATATTCGCGCATGCCGGAAATGAAATCTTTCTTGCACATTTTGAAGGCGTTGGTGATGCGGTACGTAAGCTCGGCAGGAGAATAATGGGAGAAATCAGATGTCCAAATTGTTACTTGCGGTCGCTACGCCGCACTCTCTTTCGAGCTCATGCTTTCGCATGAGAGCAGACTATATCTTAGCCCGGTACTGTCAATCGGGCTCCTACCACTTCGAGCATCAATCGCTTATGCTCTACTCCCATATGGGATAGTCGTTGAACGTTCCTCTGTTCAAGGCTTCGCTGCTGATTGCCCAATCCTGGCTGTTCTCAAGCATTCGCGCTCAGGCATGTTTCATCCTCACGCTGTAGCCGCCAGACTCTCAGGGTGTTCCAGCAATTCAGTAGGTGCTTTTTGAACCGCATTGCTGCGGAACCGAACACACTCGGTATTCAAAAGATTCTCCAGGTTCTCCTGCTTGTACAGATACTGATTCAGCCACTGCATCAGCATGCCGTCCGTCACGATGTCAACGATCTCGTCGACCTCCGCCTCCGTTGCGCCATCGAAGGTGTACTCGCGGGCATCATCGTCTCCAGTGCTGATGTCATACTTGCACACCTCGTTGAATTTTGAAGCGGCGCGCTTCATGTAGCCGTCGACGATTGCCTGCCGATCGCTCTCGTAGAGCTTCGCGAAGTCATACTCCGTGATCTTGGCAAGAAACGCCTCGGTAAATCTGTCATAAGAAACCGTCAAGGGCTCTCACCTCATCTCTCGATCAGCGAAACGCCCAGCGCCTTCTCGAGGGCATTGATCTTGCTGATGGAGTCAATGCCGCCATCCCTGATCAGCTGCCTGGCTCTGTACTTCAGCGACGCCTTCTGGCCGCTGGACAGACCCTCCACCCTCTTCTGAATCGTCGCAGGGCTCTCGTCGAACAGCGTGTCAAACTCGTCATATGTCAGGGCATCCTTGTAATAGCGCTCGACTCCGAGATATTCAATGACCGCTGGGTCGTCGATCAGAAACCAGTTGTTTTCAAAGAACGACTTATACGATGTCTTCGCAGCGCGCAGTTCACGCAGCTCCATGTCCTGCTCGTCGCCGAACTCGTTCCATACATAGCGCTCCCCAGTCTTCCTGCTCTTATAGATCAGCTTTCCATTAAAACCGTTGCGTACAGGCACATACATGTTGGGATCAATCTCCTCAACCACCTTGTACGCGGGTGTCTTCGCGACGGGCTTTGCAGCCTCTTTATCCACAGGCTGAACCGCCGCCTCTTCGATGGGAGCCGTGTCAGCGGTCTTTACAACGTTTGTCTTTTTTACGGATGTACTTGTCCTTGCCATATAACCATCCTTTCTTTCATGGCGGCGCAGGAGGAGCGTTTATGCTCGACCTGCGCCCGAAATAATTTGTTTGTTTTTATCAGGTGGTCAGGGTATAACGGCCGATACCGGCGTTGCCGCCAGCCAGCACGATGCCCATTCCCCAACGAGAACCGTAGAGATACTCGTGGGTCAGGTCAGCCTTGTTCACGGGGTCGCCCATGATAACGATGGGATCGCCCTCGTACACGCACTTCACAGGCCTGTCGTCACCAGCAACAACAGTGATGATGTTGTCGGAGAACACGAAGTCGGTGGAGCCGACCTTGTGGCGCTGCGGCAAAGCCACGACGTTCGCAGAGTAATACTTGCCGTAATATCCCAAATTGTACAGGTCGCTCTTGCTGTCGTTGCCCTGGATCGCGGGAGCCAGGTTGCGCAGGGCTACCTTGGTGCCGATGATGGTAGCAGTCTTGCCGCCAGCAGCAGCCTCGACGTGAGCGATCAGCTCCAGCATAGCCTCCTCGTCATAGGGGCCAGCAGCCGGGAAATACTCAGTGCCGCCAAAGTCGTCGGCGGTGGCATCCGCCCACAGAGTGTAGGTGTCGTCCAGGATCTTGCGACGGAAGGACTCGCCCACCTTGTTGATGAAGTAGTTGAAATCCACCTGGCCAGACAGCACGCGGTTCAGCTCCTCGTAGATCTTGACAACCTTGAAGGAAGTCGGGATCGCGATCTGCTGATAGCCGCTCAGGCGCTGACGACGGACACCCTGGGTGCCCTCGGCAGCCTCGGCCACGGTGAACAGATTGTCGTCCTCAACGGTGAAGATGTTCTGGTCGCCCAGAGCCACGTTGCGGAAATCGACGAAGGACTGGAAATAATCGTCGCTCTGAAGCCCTTCCACAACGGTGCGGGACAGAATCTCTTCAACCAGAGTGAACAGACCCGGGCACTTGCCGTCACGGATAGCCTTGTAGTCCAGCTTGGTAGAACCGTTGTTGGCGTCGATCAGCGCCTTGCGCAGCAGGTCCATGGAATCATTGACGGAATACTTAACCACATTGCCGCGATAAGCGTCAACGGCAACCTGGACGATGTCATTCATATCAGCCATTGCTATGTCTCCTCCTTATGTATTGATGTCCTAATTACGCCACGCGGATGACGTAGTAGGTGTAACGGCCAGCCTTCTCAACGGCGATGACCTTGCCCACCTGGGTGGTGCTGGCAGTGGCGGAAGCGCCAATGTGCAGCTTGGTGCCGGCCTTCAGCTCGACGATGGAAGTGCCAGGAGTCACAGTGTGGCCAGTGGCAATGTCCAGACCCTCGGCGGTAATGCCGAACTCGTCACCGGAGTGCAGGTAGTACACGCGCACAGCCTTGCCGGCCTCGTTGATGTACTGATCCAGACCGCGCTTGCGCTCGTCGTACATCACTTCGGGATTGGCAACCAGAGCGACCTTCTTCAGGTCAGAATTCGCGGCCACGGGGGTCGCCTTGTGAACTTCGCGCTCACCGGTCAGCAGATCGCCGACCAGCACGACGTTACCGTTTTCGATAGCGGCCATCTTATTGGTAGCATCGTAGAAACGCACAGAATCAAGATAAGTGCCGACGTCGCTACCCATAAGGTTGTCGGTACGCACGACAGAATACTTCTCAGCCATTTTCTTTTCCCTCCATATTATTTAGCTTCGTTTTGCAAAACCGTACCGGGCGAACACGCCGCCATACGGCTCGTCATCGGCAACCCGCTCGTCGCGATCAACCGGCAGACGGACAGGATTGTCACCAGACTTAGAGAATTGCACCTGGACATTGCGGCCGCGAATCGCGTAACACTTGTCCTCGATGTCCTGCAGGCTCATTTCGCCGCAGTTTTCGCGCAGGGTCTTGAACGCCTCGTTATCGGTCAGATCTTCGAACTTGGCGAACACCTCGTCCTCAGCCGCCTTGCGCTTGGCATCCTCAACGCCATTCTTGTAAGCGCGCAGAGAATTGATCTCCTCCGCCAGCTTGCCGAACCGGGCGTTCATGGTGTCCATGATGTGCTCATACGCAAACTGGGCGCTGCCGCCCTCGAAATCAACGAACGCGATCTTCTTGCGGGTCTTGCTGTCAAAGTCAATGACCACGTTGTCGCCGTCCATTGCATACTTGAAGCCGTACAGATTCCAGTCTTCGTTGTCGTAGGCGTAAACCTCGTTGGCCGCCATGTCATAATCGACGTAGCAGTACCTCGGCCACTCGCCCCACTCATCCTTATAGGAGACAGTGCGAAGCGCATCGAGAACGCCCTCGTGCATCTGTTCGCCAGTCAGCTGGAAACCCTGCTGCTTGGTGCCGCCGGGAGCGTCATCATTGTCGTCCTCTTCGGGCTCGTCGCCTTCGTCATCATCGGAATCGTCGGCGAATTCCTGGGTCTCAGCCTTTCTGGCCTTCAGCGCTTCCAGGCGCTGCACGAATTCCTCCTCAGACATCTCACTATAATCAAAGTCGATGTCTTCCTCAGTCAGTTCGTACTCCTTCAGGAGTTCCTCGATATTCAAGGAGCCTTCCCCTCCTTTCGAAAAGTTTTCGCCACTCGGCGTAATATTGTCATCCGCCGAAGCGGCCATGACCTTGGTATAGTTTTCTTTAAAGTCTGCCATCATTTCAGAAAGACGCGCCTTCAGCGTGTCCGCAGAGAACATCGCCACCTGCGCGCCCTCGAAGCAAGGCTCGATGCCATCGCCAAGCAGGCAGAACGCCGTGAACTCGAAGGCATTGATCTCGAAGATGCCGTCCTTCACAGCGCCATCCTTGACGTTGATCTCCATGGACTGGCCAGAAATGCCGTCCCGTTTCAACTTGTCGTACACCGACGTGCGCTTCCACAGGATCGCAGGCGTGCTCAGATACTCGCGCTCGACCCCGTCGTCGTCCACCTTGGACATCCAGCACCACTGCGGGTTGTCCGGGATCACACCCACGGCGTCGGTCAGGTTAACCATCTTCATATCGCCGTCGGCGTTCTGCACAAAGTCCACGTCATGTCCGCCGATCGTGTCGCTCTCCACATCATAGTTGGCGACGATCGGGCAGTAAGCCATCGTCGGAATGGCCTTCTCAATTGCTTCCTTTGAAATGCTGGTTTTGTTCCGATTCTTCCCCGCGTAACAGATGCTCAGAAGACACGAGTCAAACGAGTCGTTGATGCTGGTGATCTGAGTAATGGACGCGGGGTACCAAAATCTCATATCGCTCAAGATTCATCACCCGCAATTGTCAGAATGTAATCGTGTCGGAAATCACGCACGGCACCTCAAGCGCGAACTCCATGTTCGCCTTGTTCTCAAAGCAGTAAACGCCATTGCGTTCGTCCGCCTTGATCAGCTTATAGCCGTTCCGTTCCAAAAGCTCTTTGGAGTCCAAGTCCATTACATAAATGAACATCACTCTTCGCCCCTCTCCCTCGTTCGCTCGGCTTCATCTGTAATCTCGCCGATCTCACCCTGCGGACGTCCGGCCTCGCCGGTGCCCTCAGCATCGCCATCAGAGCTCATCGTCGCAGAGCTCTGCAGCGGGATCAGCCTCGACTTCAGATCGAGCACCGTGTCCTCAAGGTAGTTCATGCCATCCAGCGCGTCTTGGGAAATGCCCTGGGACGCCGCGTAGTAGCTGATCGTCGGCAGGCCATATGTGGCCGCCTTCAGCATGGCGTCGCCGTATTCCTTACGGTTGTAGATGGAGCAGTCCAGGAAGGTCGCCCGGAAATATTTGCCGTAGCCGTGGCGATGGATGAACCGGTTGACCATCGTTTCGATACTCTTCACGATGGAATATGTAAGCTCCTGGTCGGCTTTGATCGACAGGAGCAATGCATTAGCTGACCTGTGTGTTAAGCTGCTGTCTTGACAACAGCCCGACGGCTCGCGCCGTCCTCCATGTTTCCATGGAGAGCAGACTATATCTTAATCCACAATGTGGACTCCCACCACTTCGGGTCTCCCCTACTCGTTGCCACGATAGTCGTTGAAGCTTCCCCTCATCAGGGCTTGCCTGCTGATTGCCCAATCCGTCCACTTCTCTGCCTTCACGTTTGCGCTTGTCTCATCGCTGCGTTGTGGCGTGGGCGGCTCTCAGGGTTTCCCAGCAATTCGATGGGTTATTATTCGTAAGCCTTACAGCTTACGCGGCCAAAGCAATTTAGCCTTTGCATTATTAAACAGCAGGCTCGATACGCCTGCTGCTGTAAAGAGGTTCTGCTCCGCGTCCGCGATGGTATCCACCGAGCCGGGGTGCGTCCTCTCAAAGCTGATTTTCTCGATTGGCATTGGGGTCAGCACCGCGCCGATCTCGTCGGGCAGCACCGCGTCCAGATTGTTGTAGAACTTCACCGCTTTGTTGTAGTCCATGACCCAGTTACCGTCGTCATCAACGCCCAAATTCATTACCAAAAGTGCATCTATCTTTGTTTGCCTAATGTATTGTATATTGTTGTGGTAGAACGCGATTATGACACCTTGGTCGTAAACGCACGCTCAATATCCCAGCCGTACCTGAAGATGCGGCAATGCAATGTGCGCGGCTTGATCCCGACTATCTCGGCCCATTCTGACACTGTGTGCACTTCTCCGTTGTACTCCAAGCGACGATTCTTACGGAGATTGTTGCACTGCTGCTTTTGCGTAGCCCATCTGCAATTCTCCGGCTCATAGTTACCATTACAATCTATCCTGTCAATAGACAGATCGTCGCGATAACCATTTGCCATCGCCCACTCATAAAAGGCCTCGAAGCTATTGGACCACTCGTCGCACATGGAAATACCGCGTCCACCATATGTACTATATCCAGTAGCGTTCGGATTATTGCAGCGCTGCTTAATGTTCGCCCAGATGTTATACAGCCTCGTGTTGTGTTTGCCGTGCGTAGTGGGTACTTCGTGATTTGTGTCCACCTTCAAACAACCGCACGACCTTGTGTGCCCAGAGCGTAGGTCGTTGGAAGTAACGACAATCTCCTTACCGCAATCGCACTTACACAGCCATGTTGTTTTCTTTGTGCCATTCGGCGATACATGACGCCCGTAAAGCTCGAGCACGACCAAACGGCCATACCTGAGGCCAGTTATATCAATAATCTTTTTACCCAATCCCTTTACCCCCATATACAATATTCAATACATTAATCGGTCCGCTATTACCGAGGCAGGGCATATGCCCTCACACGGTTTCCCGTGTGTACAGACTATATCTTCACCCACTCTGGGTGCCTACCACTTCGAGGCGCTCGCCCCTACTCCATCATATGGATAGTCGTTGAACCTTCCGCTGTTCGCGGCTTGGCTGCTGATCGCCCATTGTATCGGCACTTAGGATTTGACCATATGCCATCCGCACATTTCTTTCTGCTTTCGCTGCCATCACGCTTATCTGTTTCATGATTACGTTGTGGCATATGCGGCTCTTAGGGGTTTCCAGCAATTCGATAGGTATTTTTTCGAGCACATTCCTGTGCACGGAACCTATGCATTTAAGTTCTCAATCTCCTCTTTGGCCATGCGGAGTTCCTTGTAGTCCTCCAGGTCAAAGATCTCGCGCAGCACGCCGGCAAACGGCGGCATCGCGTAGCTCAGGATGTCCTTGTTGCACTTGATGGCGAACGAGTTCGGCGCATCCAGTTCTTGCCAGCGCAGATGCACGGCGTCTTTCCTGTACGCGTCATACTTCCGCTGAAACTCCTCCGGATACAGCTGCAGGTACTCCTGCCGCGAATCAAAGTAGGAGAAGTCGAAGGACACATTCGGCACATTGTCCTCAATCACGGAGATCGCGCAATAGTCCGACGGCAGCTGCTGCAAAATCGTACTGTCAGCCGTCTCCCGAAGCGTGCCGTAGAACACGTCCTCGCGCAGGCATACCGTCAGGATCTTCTCAAACGAGTTCTTGATATCCATGGATGCCAGCAGATTCAGCACCCGCCGATAGTTCCTCCGCGTCGTCGCAGGCTTCGCGGTTGCCGTGTCCGTCTTGTACGGCTCGACCACATAGGACAAGTCAGACAGGGACACAAAGTACTGAATCAACCGCCTGAAATGCGAGCTCGCGCCGTACAGGTAGGTCACCGCGTTCCGCAGATTCTTCTCGTTGGTGTACGGGTCTTTCAGGAATTTGGCAATGTCGTCCTTGTTGTACTTGTAAAAATGAGGACGAACGCTCCTGCCGTTCAGATCCCGCGTAATCAACCTGTTGATCGCGGCAAATCTCTCCGGCAGCCTGAACGCCACATCAAAGTCCTGCGGTGCGTCAACGCCGTCGTTCTTTACTTCGCGAATAACAAGATCGCTCATTTGCGGCCTCACCGCCTTTCCATAACTTTGGGCGCTCTAAATACAAACGCCTCCTCATCATTGCCGATATTGGCAATATCACGCTTGCGCATGTCTTTCTCCAGCTGCAGCGCCACGTAATAGTTGTAACTTAAGCTGGAGTATCGGTCCTTTCGCATGCCGCTCTTCTCGCTGATACGTACCAGACCATTGCTCTCTTCATGTTTCAGATTCACCAGCTCGTTGATCAACAGCGTGGTGTTTATGTACGGCATCGTCAGCCGCAGCCTGTCCCCGGCGTCCAGCGTAGAGAAGCCGGGCAGCTGTCCCATAGCCTCCTCACCGTCGTACTCATTGATGAGCAGACGAATGCGGCCAGACTTGAAGCCCTCGCGCAAGAGCAGCGCCACGTCGGAGTTGAACTTAGCACTGCCCAAAATCGCCCAGATGGCCTTTCGCGCGTCCTTGTTGACGCATCTCGCCGCCAGCTCGGCGTTGTTGGCTGTGCACAGCGCCGGGAAGATCTCGCCAGTTTCCGGATCATTGATGTCGTTTGACAGGCAGTCCAGCACAGCCAGACCGACGTTCTTCGCGTCGATCACAATGTAATCGCAGTCATACTCTTCATACAGCCTGCGGATATTCAGCGCCTGCTCCTCTGTGCGCAGACCCTCATTGGTCTCCGTGTACGTAACGTTCACGGTGTATCGCCCAGCCTTTGTCGGCACCAGCCTGGTAATGAATATGGCGGTCGCGTCATTGTTGTGGCGC
>OCVV011282425.1_pt1 | contig 16282 bp, 12 predicted proteins | sample 1539721 | NCBI WGS metagenome assembly OCVV01 (sample SAMN02144230, study PRJEB22623) | gut metagenome | biome: sheep rumen | host: Ovis aries | place: New Zealand
GGTGTTCAAGAATTAACTTCAGAAGAAAAATTATTACATGCAATCTTTGGTGAAAAGACTAGAGAAGTTAGAGATACTTCACTAAGAGTTCAACATGGTGCAGGTGGTATTGTTCATGATGTTAAGATTTATACTAAAGAAAATTCAGATGAATTACCTGCTGGTGTATCTAAAGTTATAAGAGTATACATTGTTCAAAAACGTAAGATACAAGTTGGTGATAAGATGTCTGGTCGTCATGGTAATAAGGGTGTTGTATCACTTATATTACCTGAAGAAGATATGCCATACATGCCAGATGGAACTCCAGTAGATATCGTACTTAATCCACAAGGTATTCCTTCACGTATGAATTTAGGACAAGTTCTTGAATTACACTTAGGAATGGCTGCTCAAAAATTAGGTGTTTATTGTGCAACTCCAGTATTTGATGGTGCTACAATAGATGAAATTTATGAAATGATGGATGAAGCTGGAATGGATCATGATGGTAAGACTTGGTTATACAATGGTAGAACTGGTGAACCATTCGAAAACAGAGTATCTGTAGGTGTTATGTACATGATTAAGTTACATCACATGGTTGATGATAAGTTACATGCTCGTTCAACTGGACCTTACAGTTTAGTTACTCAACAACCACTTGGTGGTAAAGCTCAATTTGGTGGTCAAAGATTTGGTGAAATGGAAGTTTGGGCATTATATGCTTATGGTGCTGCTCATGTTCTTCAAGAAATGATGACTGTTAAATCTGATGACGTTTTAGGACGTGTTAAGGTTTATGAAGCTTTAGTTAAAGGTAAAAATATTACTACAGCTGGTATTCCAGAATCATTCAGAGTATTAATCAAAGAATTACAAGCTCTTGGATTAAATGTTGAAATGATTGGTGAAGACAATCAAATTCATGATTTAAAAGAACTTGAAAATGAAGAAAACGCTGAAGATATTGTTACTGTAGATGAAATAGATGCTAATACTGGTGAAGTTAAACCTAGAGAATCACTTGTACCAGTAGATGCTGAAGAAGATTATGAAAATTCAACTCCAACTAATGTTGACGAAGAAGATCAAGATGAGATGGATGAATACGACGATGAAGATTTTGACGACGAAGAACCTTCAATCGAAGATTTAGAAGAAATGGAAGATTTTGAAGGAGGGGAAGAATAATGATAGATGTTAATAAAATTAATGGTATAAGAATTAGTATAGCTAGCCCTGAAAAGATCAGAGAATGGTCTTATGGTGAAGTTACTAAACCTGAAACTATCAATTACCGTACTTTAAAACCTGAAAGAGATGGTCTATTCTGTGAAAAGATTTTTGGACCTTCAAAAGATTTCGAATGTTCTTGTGGTAAATACAAGAGACTTAGATATAAAAATGTTATATGTGATAGATGTGGAGTAGAAGTTACAAGTTCTAAAGTTCGTAGAGAACGTATGGGACATATTGAACTTGCTTCTCCATGCTCTCATATTTGGTTCTTTAAAGGTGTTCCATCTAAGATGGGTCTAGTTCTAGATATGTCTCCAAGAGACCTAGAAGAAGTACTATATTTCGTAAGTTATGTAGTAATTGATCCAGGAACAGCTCCACTTGAATTCAAACAAATGCTTTCTGATAAAGAATACAGAGCATATTATGAAAAATATGGAGATACTTTTAAAGTAGGCATGGGTGCTGAGGCAATCAAAGAATTACTTTCTATGGTAGATGTTTCTGCTGAAATAGCAAAATTAAGAGAGGAACTTGAAGGTTCTAATGGTCAAAAGAGAATTAGAATCGTTAAGAGACTTGATTGTCTTGTTGCATTTGAAGAATCAGGAAATAAACCTGAATGGATGGTACTAGATGCAATTCCAGTTATTCCACCAGATTTAAGACCTATGATTCAATTAGACGGTGGTAGATTTGCTACTTCTGACTTAAATGATTTATATAGAAGAATTATCAATAGAAATAACAGACTTAAGAAGTTACTTGAATTAGGAGCTCCTTCAATTATCGTTCAAAACGAAAAGAGAATGTTACAAGAAGCTGTTGATACATTATTCGACAATGGTAGAAGAGGTAGAAGTATTACTAATGCTTCTGGTAGAGCTCTTAAATCTTTAAGTTCAATGCTTAAAGGTAAACAAGGACGTTTCAGACAAAACTTACTTGGTAAACGTGTTGACTATTCTGGTCGTTCAGTTATCGCAGTTGGTCCTGGATTAAAAATGTACCAATGTGGATTACCAAAAGAAATGGCTGTTGAATTATTCAAACCACATGTTATCAATGGTTTAGTTGAAAAAGGTCTTGCACACAATATTAAAGGTGCTAAGAAGTTAATTGATAATAGAGATGACTCTATTTGGGATATCGTAGAAGAGGTTATTGTTGAACATCCAGTTTTACTTAACCGTGCTCCTACACTTCATAGACTTGGTATTCAAGCATTTGAACCAAAAATTGTTCCTGGTAAGGCTTTAAGATTACATCCACTTGTTTGTACTGGATTTAATGCTGACTTCGATGGTGACCAAATGGCTATCCATGTACCACTTTCTGAAGAAGCTAAAGCTGAAGCAAGAATTTTAATGCTTGCATCTAACAATATCTTATCTCCAGCAAATGGAAAACCTATTGTTACTCCTGGACAAGATATGGTATTAGGAAACTATTACATCACTATGGAAATGACTCGTAAAGCTAAAGATTTATTCGTTGGCAAAGGAGCTAAACTTTCAAGTGATCCTAAAGATTATATTAAGTTTATTGAAAGTGATATGACAATCGATTACATCGTTGATGCACTTGATGTTGATATGTCTAATGTAGACGTTAAAACTCCAGGTAAATATGAATATTCATTAGTATTTAAAGATACTAAAGATGTATATATTACTGGTACTATAGAAGTTTTAGAAACTGAAAAAGAAGCTAAAGCTAAAACTGAAGAAGTTGAAAAATACAACTACAAAGAAGATGGACATAAGAAACCTTATGGTACATCTGAAGGTAGAGTATTTAAGAATGCTAATGAAGCATTAATGGCTTATGAAAGAGGAGAAATGGATCTACAAACAAGAATTGCTATTCCTGTTAGATCATTTACTCATAAGTTATTCTTAGATGATGTTCAAGATAAATATCTTGTAACTACAATTGGTAAGATTAAATATAATGAAATCTTCCCAGATTCATTCCAATATTTAAATGAACCTAGTAAAGATAATATCGAAGGAATAACTCCAATGAATTATTTCTTAGATATGGGTACAAATATTCCAGTTGAAATCGCTAAAATGCCTTTAACTGGTGCATTCACTAAGAAAAATTTAAACTCTTGTATAGCTGAAGTTTATAAGAGATATAAAACAACTGAAACTAGTATTATGCTAGATAAGTTAAAAGATACAGGATTTAAGTTCTCAACAATCGCTGGTATTACATTCTCAATGAATGATATTACTCCTGCAACTAAGAAACAAGCTATCTTAGCTGATGGACAAGAAAAAGTTGATAAGATTAACAAACAATTTAAACGTGGTCTTATAACTGAAGAAGAAAGATATAATTCTGTATGTGATGTTTGGATGAAGGCTACTAAAGATGTTCACGGTGAATTTGCTGATTTATCTGATAAGTTAGCTAATGAAAACCCAATTTTCATGATGATGAAATCTGGTGCTCGTGGATCTGTTAACCAATTCGGACAAATGGCTGGTATGCGTGGACTTATGGCTAAACCAGATGGTTCAACAGTTGAAATTCCTATTACTTCATCACTTGTTGATGGATTAACAGTTAATGAATACTTCTTGAATACACATGGTACTCGTAAGGGTAATGCCGATAAAGCGTTAAGAACAGCTGACTCAGGATACTTAACAAGAAGACTTGTTGATGTATCTCAAGATATAATTATTCGTGATGAAGATTGTCATTGCATTTCAGGATTACAAGTATTTGATTTAATCGATGAAAAAGATGGTTCTGTAATTGAATCATTATCAGATAGAATTACTGGTAGATTTGCTGCTAAGAAGGTAGTAAATCCTGAAACTAAAGATGTAATCGTTGATAAAGATGAATACATTACTCCAAGTATTGCTAAGAAGATTGTTAAAGCAGGTATTAAATCTGTTGAAATTAGATCAGCAATTACTTGTCAATCTAGAGAAGGTGTATGTCGTAAGTGTTATGGTGAAAACCCTGCTACTGGACAAATCGTTGAAAACGGTGAAGCTGTTGGTGTAATGGCTGCACAATCAATCGGTGAACCTGGTACACAATTAACAATGCGTACATTCCACTCAGGTGGTGTTGCCGGAGCTGAAGATATCACTCAAGGTTTACCAAGAGTTGTAGAATTATTTGAAGCTCGTAATCCTAAAGGTAAAGCTACTATTTCTGAAGTAACTGGTAAAGTTACTAAGATTGAAAATGCTAATGGTAAATGGAAAGTTACAGTAAGTAACGATTCAGTATCTAAAGAGCATACTACATTATATGAAGCTAAATTAAGAGTAGAAGTTGGAAGCGAAATTCAAGCTGGTGAAAGAATTACTGAAGGTACTATTTCTCCAAAAGAATTACTTGATGTTACAGACAGAGTTACAACTCTAAATTATATTCTTAAGGAAGTTCAAAAAGTTTATAAATCACAAGGTGTTGATATTTCAGATAAACATATCGAAATTATCGCTTCTCGTATGATTAATAGAGTTAAAGTTCTTGATGGTGGAGATTCTACACTTGTTGAAGGATTAACAGTATCAATGAATGAATTTAAAGATGCTAATAAACCAGTAGTAATGGCAGGTGGTGTTCCTGCTTCAGGAAAACCAATTATCCTTGGTATTACTAAGAGTGCATTAGAAACTGGTTCATTCTTATCTGCTGCATCATTCCAAGAAACTACAAGAGTATTAACTGATGCTTCTATTAGAGGTAAAGTAGATACACTTAAGGGTCTTAAGGAAAACGTTATTCTTGGTAAACTAATACCTGCTGGTACTGGTGCAAGAGAATATGCAAATGTTGGAATTGAACTTGAACATGAATTCTTAAGTGATGATGCTTCTGAAGTACTTGAACATGAATTCTTATCTGATGATGAAGATGAAGATATAAGTGTTACTGAGGTATCTGAAGAAGAAACTTCTGAAGAATAATAAAAAGGAATCTTAGATTCCTTTTTTTGTGTTATAATTGTTTCATGGAGGGTCGAAGATGGAAAGAAATAAAAGAATTAAAAGATATAAAGAATTACAATTTGTTCTTGCAACAGTTGTTGCATTAGAAGCAGGAGTAGTTAATACAAATCCTATAAGATTTGTAGATGATAATAGTTATATTGCAAGTGAAGTTAATGATAACTTTGCTGGAGTTGGAATAGAATTTGTTGCTTCAAAGGATGCTCAAAAACCAAAGAATAGAGCACAAAGAAGAAGAGGATTCTAATAATAAAAGAAAGTAGTTTTACTTTCTTTTTATTATAATCCTTAAATGCTATAATTATAATAGGTGGTAGTATGAATAAGGTAGTTATTATTGGCTGTGGTAATGTTGGTATGAGTTATGCATATTGCTTACTTAACCAAAAAACAGAAGTAAAGGAACTTGTACTAGTTGATTTAAATAAAGATAGAATTGAAGGAGAAGCAATGGATTTAAACCATTGTTTACCATTTGCTCCTAATAAGATGAAGATTTATGCTGGAGACTATAAAGATTGCAGGGATGCAACAATTGTAGTCATTGCTGCAGGTGCTGCTCAAGCCCCTGGAGAAACACGCATGGATCTTATTAATAAGAATAGTAAGATATTTAAGTCTATTGTTAGCGAAGTAATGAAAAGTGGTTTTAAAGGCATATTTATCGTTGCAACTAATCCTTTAGATGTAATGACTTATTTAACTTTTAGATACTCAAAACTACCTGATAATAGAGTAATAGGAACAGGAACTTCTCTTGATACAGCAAGATTAAGATTTTTACTTGGAGAAAAATTAAATATAAGTCCTAAGTGTATTCATGGATATGTAATTGGTGAACATGGAGATTCTGAATTTGTTCCTTGGAGTACATTTAATATTGGGCCTCAAAATATTAAGAATTATATAAGTAAAGAAGAAATGAAAGAAATTGAGGACAAGGTACGTAATGCTGCTTATGAAATAATTAATAAAAAGGGTGCTACTTGTTATGGCATAGGTGAGTGTTTAGTAAGAATTACCAATGCGATTCTTAATGATGAACACGGAATCATTTCAGTTTCTAGATATGATAAGAAAAATAATGTTTATATTAGTTATCCAGCTATTATTGGTAAGAATGGTGTAGAAGAAAATATTTCTATTAATCTTACAGATAGAGAAAGAGCTAAATATAATGCTTCAATAAAAGTAATAAAAGATGCTATTAAATCAATAAAAGAATAATGTTTGACACATTACTCTTTTTAATTTAAAATTATAACTTAGTGAAAGGGAGTGTACTTATGTTAAGCGATAGCGGAGTACCAATTTTAGTTATTACTGGTTATTTAGGATCAGGTAAGACTACATTAATCAATAATATTTTAAAAAAGAATAAAGATAAAAGAATAGCATTAATTGTTAATGATATAGGTGAAGTTAATATTGATGAAGAATTAGTTCTTAAAATTGGATATATTAAACAAGAAGATAAAGGAGATGTAGTACCTTTATCGAATGGTTGTATTTGTTGTACTTTAAAGAAAGATTTAGTAGATCAAATTAGTACACTTGCTAGCAAAGATGAATTTGACTATATAATTATTGAAGCAAGTGGTATATGTGAACCATTACCAATTGCTCAAACAATTTCTATTATGGAACAAACTTCTGAAAGTTATGGAGTTCCTAGAATTTGTTATTTAGATAATGTTTTAACTATTGTTGATGCAAAAAGACTAGTTGATGAATTTAGTGCAGGAGATGCTCTAATTAATAGTGAAGTTGGAGAAGATGACTTAGAAAAACTATTAATTGAACAAATAGAATTCTGTAATCAAATAGTTATTAATAAAGTAAGTGATGTAGATAAGGAAGAATTAGGAAAAGTAAGAAGTGTTATTAAAACTCTTCAACCTAATGCTGAAATAATTGAAACAGATTATTCTGAAATACCTAATGAAAAGATACTTGATACTCATAACTTTAACTTTGATAAAGCAAGTGCTTCTGCTGGATGGATTGAGTTGTTAGAAAATCCTGAAGAAGAGGAAGAAGGAGAAGCTTTAGAATATGGTATTACTACATTTGTTTACTATAATAGAAAACAATTTGATTTAGATAAGTTTCAAGATGTTATTGAAAAATACTCTAAGAATATTATTAGAGCTAAAGGATATGTTTGGACTAGGGAAACTGATAATGAATGTGTAATATTTGAAAAAATAGGAAAACAAAAAGTTTTAAGAAGTATTGGCTCTTGGATTATAGATATGCCTAAAGAAGAAAGAGATGACATATTAAAATATAATCCTGATGTTAAAGATGCTTGGGATCCTGAACTTGGAGATAAAATGAATAAGATTGTCTTCATTGGTCGTGATATGGATAAAGCCTCTATTATTAGAGATTTAAATGATGCACTTTAAAAGTGCATTTTTTTATTATAAAATAAATTTAGATAGGGGAAATAAATATGGTAGAAGATATTAAAAAGATAGAATTACATTGTCACTTAGATGGTTCAGTTAGACCAAGCACTGCTGCCGAGTATTTAGGAATAACTGTTGAAGAAGCAGAAAGTAAGATGTGTTATAAAGAGAAGGCAAGTAATTTAAATGAATATTTAACTAAGTTTGATATTCCTTGCTCTGTTATGCAAACAAAAGAAATGTTAGAACGTGTTTCTAGAGAGTTAGGCGAAGATTTAGTTAAAGATAATATAATTTACGCTGAAGTAAGATTTGCACCTCATAAACATACTAAAAAAGGGTTATCACTTGATGAAGTAGTTGAATCAGTATTAAAAGGTTTTAAAAGTGTTAGTAATATAAAGATTAATCTACTTCTATGTATGATGAGAAACTTTGATGAGGCTACTAACATGGAAGTATTAGATTTATATGAAAGATTTAAAGATAAGGGTGTATGTGGAATAGATTTAGCTGGAGCTGAAGGATTATATCCAACTATTAACTTTAAAAATTTATTTGATGAAGCAGTTAAAAGAGGTATTCCATTTACAATTCATGCAGGTGAAGCAGATGGAGTATCTTCAATAGAAGCAGCTCTTAGTTTTGGAACTAAGAGAGTAGGACATGGTATTAGAGCAGTGGATGATAAACTTCTAGTAAATCGTATGAGAGATGAAGACATATTATTTGAAGTATGTCCTACAAGTAACTTGCAAACTGGTGCAGCTAATAGTTACTCTGAACACTCTTTAAGAGAGTTATTTGATAGTGGAGCTTCAGTATTAATTAACACAGATAATAGAACTGTAAGTGATACTACTTTAAATAAAGAAATTAAATATATGATAGATGCTCAAGGATATACACAAGAAGATATTAAGAAAATGATGATCATGGGAGTAAGACACGCGTTTTTAAGTGAAAATGAAAAAAATGAATTAATAAATTTAATTCAATAATAATTTGCAAATAAGCTTATTTTGTGGTATATTTATTCCTGTTCGCGCTTAAAGAAAAGAGGGTATTAAATATTATGAAAAAGACAAAAATCGTAACAAGTATTGGACCTGCTAGTAATACTGTTGAAGTATTTACAAAGATGGTAGAAGCAGGTGCTAATGTAGCAAGAATTAACTTCTCACATGCTACAATTGAAGAAAGAGAACAAGCTGTTTCTACAGTTAAAAAGGTTAGAGAAATAACTGGTAAAAATATTGCTATTCTTTATGATACAAAAGGACCTGAATTCAGATCTGGTGTAGCTCAAGAAGAAGGTATTAAGTTAGTTGCTGGTAACACTATAAAGTTAGTTAAAGAAGATGTTATTGGTACTGAAGAACATTTAACTTTCAATCATAAGAGTGCTATTGATGCATTACAAGTAGGAAATATTGTTTTACTTGAAAATGGATTAATGAGTGTTGAAGTAATTGAAAAGTATGATGATTATGTAGTTGCTAAAGTTATTAATGGTGGAGTACTTTACTCTAAAAAGAGTTGTGCTGTTCCAGGAGTAGACTTACATATTCCATTTATTAGTGATGTTGATAGAGAAGACATTATCTATGCTTGTCAACATGATGGAGATTATATTGCTGCATCATTCGTACAAACTGCTGAAGATGTTTTAGCTATTAGAGAAATCTTAAAAGAACAACATAGAGAAGATATGAAGATTATTGCTAAGATCGAATCTCAAATGGGAATGGATAACTTAGATGCTATCGCTGGTGTATCAGATGGTTTAATGGTTGCCAGAGGTGACTTAGGTGTAGAAGTACCTTTCGAAGATTTACCTTTATGTCAAAAGAGAATTGTTAAGACTGCTAGACGTCATAGAAAAATTTGTATAGTTGCTACTGAAATGTTAGAATCAATGAAACATAACCCAAGACCAACTAGAGCAGAAGTAACTGACGTTGCTAATGCTGTACTTAATGGTACTGATGCAGTTATGTTATCAGGTGAGACTACAACTGGTGAATATGTTGTTGAAACAGTAGATGCTATGGCTCGTATTGCTGAACATATTGAAAACTCAATTGAATATAAAAATGTATTTGCTGATAATAAAGTTTCAACTCCAACTGATGCAATTATTAAATCTGTTGCTGAAGCTGCAAATAGTTTAGATGTAAAATTAATTGTTGTTCCTACTGTATCTGGTAAGAGTGCTAAATTGATTTCAAATCTTGAACCAAGTTGTCCAATTCTTGCCTTAGTAGGTGATGATGAAACTGCTAACCAACTTGCTTTAAACTTTGGTGTTTATGCAGTTAAAGTTGATATCGTTAATGATATGGATGAATTAGTTAACTTATCTATAAGTGAAGCACGTAAATTCATGGATTTAAAACCTGGTGATAATATCATCGTAACTGGTGGTTTAGTTGCTGGTAAAATTGGATTTACTAACCTTATGAAAATTGAAACTATAAAATAAAAAAGAACACATCAAATGATGTGTTTTTTTAGTGTTTTTTATTTGGAAGAGTAACAGTAAATGTAGAACCACTTCCATATATACTTTCAACGGTAATAGTACCATCTAATAAATCTACTAGCTTTTTAGTTATTGATAAACCTAAACCAGTTCCAGCTATATTAGAGTTCTTTTGTTCTGCACCCTTAGAGAAGTTAGTAAATAGATTAATAAGCGTATCATTTTTAATACCTATACCTGTATCAGTAACTTTAATCTTTAAGTTATATGTTTCATAAGTAACTCTATCAACTAACACTGTTACTGTAATAGTACCTTCTTCTGTATATTTAAATGCATTAGAAAGTAGATTATGTACTATTTTCTTAGTATGTTTTTCATCTCCAACTAATTCTTCAGGCATGTTTTCATCATGCTTAAGAATTACTTCTATATTTGGATTAATGTTCTGTTGTCTTTCTTCTTCTATTGCTTCTTCAATAATTTTAAGTGGATTATAAGGTGCTTCATAGATTGTTATTTGATTATTTTCAAGTCTATTTGTATCTATAATATTTCCAATTATTTCATTTAAGTTTTTAGCAGTAGGTAAGATGTATTCTATATCATCTTTAACTTCAGGTGATACTTGTTCTTTATATTTTTCAATAGTATTAACTGAGTTAATTATTTTTGTTAATGGTTCCTTTAATTCTTCATTCATTGATTCTAGGAAATCATTCTTGGCATCTAATGCTTTTTGAGTTTCTTTTCTTATTTCATTTAATTCTGTTAGATATTTAATATCAGGGTTTTCATTTTGTAGATATAAAATGAATATTGCAAAGAACTCAACAATAGGTACTACGTGAGACTCTGGTATAGTAAAACTTATATACATAGCAATTACTCCAAGAGAGATAAATAAGAATGATTGTAGTTTAATTTTTTTATCTGTTTTATTCATATTTTTTCTTACTAGTATTATCCAGACAGGAACACTTAATGCAAAATATAATAAACTAAATTGAGAACCAATACCATCCATATAGCAGTTTGTTAAGTTAACTGGTAAGAATGCTTGTATTAGAGTAGTAAGTAGGAATATCCATATATTTATTCTTATAGCTTTATAGAACTTATTATTGTTCTTTTCTCCTGCTAAATGAGTAACAGTTATTATATATATACTTATAAAAGTAATGTATAAATTATTATTTATTAAGAATAATCTCATAAGTAATTGAGGTATCCAGTTTGTTATATTAAATTTATCCACTAATAACATACTTACATATAATAGTAAAGTACCAATGAAACTACAATTAAGAATTATATTAAATAATTGAGTAGTTCTTTTATTATCATCTTTCTTTATTGTAAATACAAGGTTTATTATCATTGAACAAATTATTATTACTAATAACATTGATCTCCAATATGAAGGTTGTTTTAAAAAGTCAGACATTTACTTTACCTCCTTTGCTAATTTTTGAGGTATTTCAATTACTACAGTTGTTCCTCGTTTATAATTACTTGATATACTAATTGTTCCTTTTAATGCTTCTAATAGTTTTTTAACTATAGATAAATTCAAGAATACTTTAGCATTGTAATATTTATTATTTTTAATTTTTTCATCATTATAATTGTAGATATAAGGAAGTACTTCTTCATGTATTCCTTCACCTGTATCTTCAACTACGAATCTTAAAGTTGGATTAGTATTTTTATCTAATAATTCAACTGTTAGATTAATTGTACCTTCTGTAGTTGTTGATACAGCATTATCAAATACTTTAGTAATTATTTGTCTTATATGATCTGCATCTCCGTATAGTTCTGGAATATGTTCATCAATATTAGTTACTAAAGCTACATTAGTATTTATTAAATCAGAATTAACTTTATCAATTTGTTCAATAATTTTTTGAATGCTATATTTTTTATCAGTAGTACTTACTCTTTGACTATTAAGTTTATTAATATCAATTATATTTGATACTGTTTCAAGAAGTAGGTTAGAGTTATACATAATTTCATTTGCTTCTTCATATAATTCATCTGGTATTTCACCTTTGAAAGATCTAATGTCATCTGATAGACCTATTAATCCATTTAGAGGAGTACGTATTTCGTGTGACATATTTTTTAAGAATTCATTTTTATTATTGTATGCTTCTAATACTTCATTCTTAGCATTTGTTATATTTGTAATCATTTTATAATCTGTATTTTCCATGGTTAGTATTGAAATAAATATAAGTAAGAATTCCATGGTTGTAAGAATTGCTATTTGTGGATTAATAATTTGATATAAAGCTGCAACTAATCCCGTTGAAATAATTAGTATAATTGGTATAAGCGTTGTTTTTTTATAACTTTTAATATTTTTATTAAGTAAGAATCCCCATTGGAGTATATTAAGAGATGCATATATAGCTATGAAGTCTACAATTGTACCATATCTATAAACATGATTTATTCTTACTGGTAAAAAGAAACCTGCAATTGCAACTGTAGCACATAGAACAGTATAAGTAACTTTTATTTTTAGATATTTTTCATGATTTGATTTTTCATATACAGTAGATGCCATATAAACTGACATATAAGCAACAAAGTAAGCACTATAAATCATATATATTTTAATTAGAAAGTTTGCAATTAATACATTATAGTTTGGTGCAAAATATAAATATATCATTGTAGTTAGTTCTAATATTAAAGCAAGTAGGTTAGAAATTAATAATTTAGTAAATATTTTTGTTTGTTCATTTATGATTCTTTTCTTGGAATAAAACAATGAAATTAACACTATAGAAATAATGATTGTAATACCTATTGAATAACAGAAATCTAGAATATGTTTTTCCATTTATTTCACACCCTTATTATATATATTGTATCAATAACACTGAATAAATTAAATATTAGTTATACAATTATTTAAAATAATTTAGTTATAGTTTATGATATATTTAATAAGGTGATGTATTGATGATATGTAAGGAATGCGGATCTAGTATGGATGGAAATATTTGTAGTAGATGAGGTTATGATAGTACTAAATATGAGACTAATAATCCTGATATAAGTGATGAAAATCTAATTAAGTTATCTAAATATATAGAAGATTCTGTTAAAAAAAGGGGACTTAAAAAAATAAGAAGGTTTTAATCCTTCTTATTTTTGTTTCTAATTAATCTTTCTTTAATTGATTTTTTTTGTTGATTTATATTTTTCAATTACTTTTAAATAATAATCATAAGTTTCTTTAGCTATTGTTTTCCATGATTTTGCTAAACTATTTTTTGCATTTCTTTGAACTTTATTATATAGTTTTTTATCTTTAAATATTTCTTCAATTCTATCTGCAAATGAATTTATATCTTCTGGTGCAGTAAAACCATTGATATTATTTTCAACAGTATCTGCTGTAACAGCACCTTCTACAAATAGAGTTGGAGTTTCTTGTGATGCTGCTTCTATTTGAACTAATGATGACGAATCAAACAAAGAAGGAAATAAGAATAAATTTGCTCTGTAATAAATAGATTTTAGAAGTTCTCTATCCATGATTTTTCCAGCGAGTCTTACTTCATTAGACATGTTATATTTTTTTATTCTTTTATTTAACATATTATAATCTGGTCCATCTCCAACATATATCATTTTAAAATTGAAACCTCGACCTTTTAATTCTTTTAGTGTATCAAGTATAAAGAAAATATTTTTAATGCTAATAATTCTTCCAACAAATAGCATTACACGTTCATCTTTATTTAAATTAAATAAATTGTTTACTCTTTCTAATGATTTCTTTTTATCTTTAACAATCTCTAAATCAGTACCATTATTAATTATTTCGTATTTACCTTTATAACCATAGTTTTTATATACGTTAATTAAAGACTTATTTAGTGCAATTGAACTATAGCATTTATTATATGATTTTATTAAATGCTTAACACATAATTTAGCAAGAAATTTAGATTTTAAATATTTTTCAAATTCAAATTCCCACCTAGTATGCATTGTAGCAATAACAGGTATATTTTTACTTTTAGCAATTCTTATTCCTAACTTTCCAATAGAAAAAGGGGAGTGGATATGAATAATATCAAAATCTATATTCTTAAATTGTTTTTTTAGTTTTAATGGTTCTAGATCAGGTATAGCAAGTCTATAGTCGGCTACTATAACTGGAATACTATCAATCTGAATTGTATTGCACGGAAAAACATAATTATTGTCATTTGTTTTTGGTATTACTAATGTAACATCAGCATACTCACTAAGATTTTTAACAAGATTCTCAACTACAACTACAACTCCATCAACATTTGGATACCATTCATCTATAAAAATTCCTATTTTTAACTTTTCCATAATTATCACTATTAATATAATAGCATATGTTCAGTTCAAATGTTATAATATTATCATTATGAAGAAGTATTATAGATATTTAAAATTGATTATTTTTACAATGGGAACTCAAGCGTTAATATATTTTTTAATTAAGTTTTTTATAAAAGATTATAATGCTATTGGTTCTTTTTTAAATGTTCCTTTAATAAAGCCATTTGTATTCTTTTATGATTCATGGTATCCATTTATTCTTTTGAATACTTTTTTAATATTTAAAAGTGGGGGGAAAACTTTTAATTATTTGATTGTGACTATGTTACTTGTAGCTTTTATGTCTCAAATAACATTTCTTGTTTATCCAACAATATTATCAAGACCAAATTTTGAGGTTAACAATATAATTGATTGGCTATTAGATTTTACATATAAAAGCGATACTCCAGCAGTAAACTGTTTACCTTCAATGCATTGTAATTATTGTTTTGTAACAAGTTATTATATATTACAAGCTAGTAACTTAAAGAAAAGAAATAAAGTCTTTATTATTACATATTCATTTATGATAGTATTATCAACTTTATTTGTAAAACAACATATAATAGAAGATGTAATTCTTGCTTTTATATATTCTAGTTTAGTAATAACACTAGTTCATTTTAATAAAAAGAATATTGATAAATTATTTGATAAATTAAACATATAAATTAATTTGTTAAAAATAAAAATACTCTGATGAAATTCAGAGTATTTTTTATTTATTTAATTTGTCAAGAAGGGATAGTTTTCTTATTTTAAGATTATTATTTTTACCAGTTCCTAGTTCAATGTCAGGTTTAACAGACTCGCCATGAAAGTCACTTCCACCACTTATTAATAGATTATATTTATTTGCTATATCTAAATAATAATTCATTTCATTCTTAGTATGACTAGAATGATATACTTCGATTCCTTTTAATCCTTGGTCAATCATATTCTTTAATAATATTAAGAATTTTTTTCCCTCTAGTTCGAGTGTTTTAGGATTGGCAAGTATTGGAATACCACCACTATTAGTAATTAATTCTAAACACTCTTGATATGGTAATCCTTTACCTGTTTGTCTTGTTTTTTCATATGCTGCTATCAAATATTTATCAAATGCATCTTGTACAGTTGATGCGTATCCATATTTTATACAAAGTTTTGCAAGATCAGGTCTTCCTAGGTTATGATTAGCATTAATTAATGCTTTAATATCTTCATAATCAAATTTAATGCCATAATCTCTTTTTATTTGTTCCATTATTGATAAAACAGATTGAAGACTGTTATTTTTAAGTTCAATCATTTTACTATTTAATGCCTTATCATCTAAATTAATATCATATCCTAGAATATGCATTCTTCCTTTTTTAGTTTTAGCAGATAGTTCAATACCATTAATTATTTTTATTCCGCTTTCTTGTATAATTGGATTATTTCTATCTATTGTTTTAATGCCAGCAATTGTGTCGTGATCTGTTATTGCCATGGTTCCAATGTTATTCTTTATAGCTTTTTTTACTAAATCTAGGGGACTTAAATCTCCATCAGAATAATTAGTTTGAGTATGCATATCGATTAGTTTTTCCATATTATTTTCTCCTTAATACGTATTCTTTACCTTCAACGGCTGCTTCTACATTTTCAAAGTATTCTTTTGCTTCTTTAACATAATTCTCTTTATCTGTTTCAGGCCAGAAATGAGTTAAAATTAATTGTTTAGCATTAGCTTTTTCAGCTATTTGGGCAGCTTCATGAGCAAATAAATGATAGTCTTCTGCTCGATACTCACCACG
>OCVV011302386.1_pt1 | contig 16282 bp, 13 predicted proteins | sample 1539721 | NCBI WGS metagenome assembly OCVV01 (sample SAMN02144230, study PRJEB22623) | gut metagenome | biome: sheep rumen | host: Ovis aries | place: New Zealand
ACAAAATTGCTTTCGAGCCTTTCAGAGTTTTCCAAACAGTAAGAAATCAGAGACGCTGCACCAACGATTGTTGCGTTACATCCATGAGGCACATCGCGATGGGGTGATGGGAGATGGCCGCTATGCTGTGGCCTTAGGTAAAGCAGAAAAGCTACGACGTTTTCTTGTGATTAACAACCTGCAGAGGATTTCGCCTGCTGAGTTTAGCACGGATTTATTGCTGCAGTACCGTCAGTTTATCTACGACGAGTACATTTATGTTCCCCGCTACCCTCATCTTTATCCGAGTTCACCAGGACACCGCCCGCCTCGGAAACGAATGCGTGACACGACGGTGGTGCACGACCTGAAGCTTTTGCAAGCCTTCTTCGCAGAGTTAGAGAACACCAACGAAATACGCCGCTCTCCATTTCGAAATATCTCGATGGAGAAGCGGCGTATTTTAATGCATGTGATGTATGATGCGCCAATCTATCTACGGGCACATGAGCTAAAGCAGGTGATGATAACAACTGTTCCCAAGTGTCTGCAGTGGGTAAAGGATTTGTTCATCCTCAACTGCGCCATAGGCTGTCGTATCAGCGACCTCCTCCGTTTGACAATGGAAAAGGTTGCCGTGTCTGATGAGGGCATCCCGTATGTGCACTACATTCCGCACAAAACAGTACGGATGCAAAGCAGTAACCGTGAGGTAATGACACCGCTCATAGAGCCTGCGTTGGATATTATCAAACGTACGAAGCTGCGGTTCATTGATAATAATCTCAACTATGGCAAACAGCGTTACAATAAAGCCCTGCGACAACTGCTCAAGCTATGCGGTATTACGCGAAAAGTGAGCATTTTCTCCCCAGAGTCAGGTGATAACATCTATAAGCCGCTCTGCGAAGTCGCTACCTCTAAACTCGCCCGTAAGACGCACATCGATATGCTTAATAAAGTGCAAATCAACTACTATGCGGCAGGTCTGCATCGCAATGGTTCCGATGCCGTATTCCGCTACACGAACCTGGAGCTAGCGGATCGTTACCGGTTGCTCAAGGCTGCATTTGATCTATAGAAACAACGACGGGCTGATGCGAATGATGCACCAGCCCGTCGGTTTTTATTTAGCATGCCTTCTCCAGCGAGGCCAGAAAAGGTATCTGCAGAATTGGAAGACAGCCTTAACAAATCGCATCCTTAATGGTATCCACGATGTACTTCACATCCTCGTCTGTCACATATGGTCCTGCAGGCAAGCACATACCTACTTTAAAGATGGCCTCGCTCACACCATTCAAATATGCAGGCGCATCCTTATAACAAGGCTGCTTGTGCATAGGCTTCCATACTGGGCGAGCCTCAATCTGTGCCTGGTCTAATACCACACGCAGTGCCTCCACATTGTCATTAGGCTGGCAGTCAGTGGTAGCTGATGAGGCTGCATGGATCACACCTGCTGCTCCACCTACGGCACCAGTTACGATGGTCTTGTAGGCATTCTCCTGTCCTTTTATCTTCAAATTTGGATCAAGTGTGATGGTACAAAGCCAGTAGTTGCTGTCGTAATCACCGTTGCTGGGCTGAGCGTGAACAGTCACGCCTTTCACATCCTTTAGGAGCTCTTCGTACAGCGCCTGCACGTGCTTATGATGAGCGATGTGGTCATTGACTACCGTCATTTGACCACGACCAATACCAGCGCAGATGTTTGACATACGATAGTTATAACCAATCTTCTCATGCTGGTAGTACGGATAGCTCTCACGATATTGAGTGGCGTACATCATAATCTCACGCCAGTGCTCTTCATCCTCTGTAATCAGCGCGCCACCACCAGAGGTGGTAATCATTTTGTTACCATTGAACGACAGCACACCATACTTACCAAATGTTCCAAGCACCTGTCCTTTATAACAAGAACCAAAGCCTTCAGCTGCATCCTCTACGACAGGGATGTTATACTTATTGGCAATCTCCATGATGCGGTCTATCTGATAAGGCATACCATAGAGCGCAACAGGCACGATGGCCTTAGGCGCTTTTCCCGTCTTGGCGATGCGGTCTTGAATTGCCTCCTCCAACAGTTCCGGATCCATGTTCCAGGTATCCTTCTCTGAATCCACGAATACAGGTGTTGCCCCCAGATAAGTAACCGGGTGGGAAGAAGCACAGAACGTGAAGCTCTGCACAATCACCTCATCGCCAGCCTTTACACCGCAATTGAGCAGTGCCAAATGCACCGCAGCAGTACCAGCTGAGAGCGCTACCACACGCTTATTCTCGCCAACAAATGCTTCCAGATCTTTCTCGAACCCGTTTACATTGGGGCCCAGAGGAACTACCCAGTTAGTATCGAAAGCTTCTTTTACATACTTCTGCTCCATCCCGTCTTCGCTCATGTGAGCGAGACAAAGATATATACGTTTTCTTTCTGCCATAATAGATTATATCATTTCATTGTTATATTTCATTTTCTTTCCCAGCACCGTGCAGATAATCATCTGAATATCCTTGATGAATGAATAGTGATGATAGTAGTAGCAGTTGATGCGTACCTTATCTGGATAGATGACTTTGTCATTATATTCCACAGCAATATCCTGCATTGGGCGCGTATCTCCTTCCTTCTGCTTCTGAGCCACATACTCAGAAATCATTTCGTCCTCTAGACGATATTTTAGTGTAGCTGGTCCTGTGATACCAGGGCGAAGTTTTAACACATCACGGTCGTCTCCTTCAAGTTTATCCGCATACCCAGGGACGTCTGGACGAGGCCCCACGAAACTCATGTTACCAATCAAAACATCCCACAATCCAGGCAGCTCATCCAGCTTATAATGGCGCAATGTCGCTCCTAATGGTGTGATACGACTATCCCCCGCCACTGAGACAGTGCTGCCGTTATGCTTCACCGTCATAGTACGGAATTTGTGGCAATTAAACAGTTTGCCACCCTTTCCAACGCGTTTTTGAACGAAGAAAGCAGGGCCTCCTGGCATCTTTATCTTAACCAAGATGGCAACAACCAACAACACAGGCCAAAGGAATAAAAGACCTATCAATGAGACCACACGGTCGAATATATATTTTAAAAACATAGCTTATCTAAACAGCCTATATGCAATTTTTTTAATCCATGCGGGCGATATCAGCATACAGAACATTGCGAACCCATATACATCAGCCCTCATTCCATAACCCAATCCTCTGTTAATCATTAGCCTGTCCTTAAACTGCTTTTTAGCAAACGCCCATCCATTTCTACGCTTCTTAAACATGGCGTCCGTCATACGGAACTGCAATACTACATCAGGGATATTGGCATGCAGCGTTCCTACCATCATACCATCATACCACAACATTGTGTCCTGGTTCTGTCGATATTCTGGGCGGTATTTCTTTCCATTCAGCTTATCAAAGAAAGACTTTCTGAACAACACAGCAGGATGTGCGTGAGGATTCCGCTTGGCAAAGAAATCCCTACACCCCTGAGGCAATTCAGGATATACTATCGTCTTGCCACGATACTTCCCTTCTTCATCTATCTCATTGATGGCCCCTCCTACAACATCAATTTCAGGATGTTTCTCCAAAAAGGCCATTTGCTTCTCAAAACGAGATGTCTCTGAAATATCATCAGCATCCATGCGGGCTATATACTCATATCCATCCTTAAAGCAAATATCCAATAAGTCGTTTAAAACACAAGCCAAACCGCGATTCTCCTCGAATCTGACAATAGTTATCTTGCCTTGATTCTCTATCAGTTTGAGGTAACTCTCTATATCTTCACCGACAGGGCCATCAACTCCGATAAAGATATGAATATCCTTGTATGTTTGCAAAACGATACTCTCTATAGCTTTGCTCATATATTCCGCCTTGTCTTTTTTATAGACAGGCAAAATAACTGCTATTTTATTTTTCATTTATTTCTAAAATTTATTCCTTTATTTTTTTTAACAAACGGATAACTGCTTCGGTAAAATTATAATTAACAGCAAACATAATAGTCAAAACTTTGCGGCTGAATGGTAAAGGGGCGTTTAATAGTTTTCTGTATTTCTTACGGTGCTCTTCGGTTAACTCTTTCACAACTTGTTTTTTATCCAATGTAGTGTCTGATATGCCAAAGTATGCTATTTTTGACAAAAGCGAAAAAGCTGTTCTTGCTTCTTTAACTTCTCCTAATTTTCTTATAGTACCATAATCTTCATTTGAAGTTAAATCACGAAGCAACTCTGCAGCTTCTCGTAATTGAAAATCTCGTTTTTTTAATCCTCCTGTTGAAATCGTATTACCGGATTGATAATAGAAATACATAACTTGGTTGCTTACGACAAACTTTCTGCTATTTGATAATACTTTGTATTTCCAATCAATATCCTCGTTAATTTTCCCTTCGCGAAACCTATTATCTTTAATTAAATCCATTGAAAACAAGCACCTGCACACGCTATAGCTTCCAGTATAAGTAGTAGACTCTAGATAGTGCTGTAATATTGCTTTCCCTTCATACACTTGTATCTTCTCTGTCGGATTCTTTTTATCTATTTTTTTATCAGTAGCATATGTGTAATCAACCTGAATAACATCTGCTTGATAATCCGAAAGCTTGTTTATACAATATTCGTAATAATTATGAGCAATCCAATCATCACTATCACAAAAGGTAACATAATCTCCTATTAAACTGCTATCAAGTGCAGCATTTCTTGCACTTGACAATCCTCCATTTTTTTTATGAATCACGCGAACACGTTCATCATAGTTTGCATATTCGTCGCAAATAGACGGACTACTATCCGACGAACCATCGTCAACCAAAACAACTTCTAGATTCTTATAAGTTTGGTTCAACACCGAATCTATACAACGTCGCAAATACTTTTCGACATTGTATACTGGAATAACAACTGATATTTTATAATCTTCTTTCATTCACTCTTTGGTAATAAAGTTCAAGTATTCATCACAAACAGTATTTAGATCATACCCCGCTCTGCAAAAGTCCGCTTCATATCTTGATCTATCTACATTCCTTTGTTCCAATAGTTGAATTAACGCATTCACCCAATCCTTATTATCTGCACTATCTATAGACAGATATTGTACTAATCCTATGATGTTAGTCTCGTCTGAAACCCTATCAGAAACAAGACAGGGTAAACCAGAAGCCTGAGCCTCTGTTAAAGTAACAGGGAAACCTTCATGGAAAGACGGCAGTAACATAACGTCCATTGCCTGATATAAACAGTTTACATCATTTCGTTTACCAAGAAAGGACACTTTGTCATCTATATGTAAACTATGAGCTTGGTTTTCTAATTCATCCTTCAATTCACCTTCTCCGGCAATAAACAATTTTGCCTTAACGCCTTGTTTTACGATGTCAGCAAAAATAGATAATATTCTGCGCTGATTTTTTACCTCTGTAAGCCTACCTGCATGGAACAGTGCAAATTCATCTGTAAGGCCCAACTCTGCACGGTATTTCTCTCTGATAGTTTTATCAAATCTATATTTGCTAACATCCACACCGTTCTTCACATAATGAACATGGTGTGCCTCCATATATTCTTCTCCATAGAACCACAGCCCAGACTTACGGGAGCACATACAAGGGTAGTCCACATTTGCTTTATAGTAAGGGCGGTTCCATTTGTGCATAGCAAGCAGAATAAATCTTTTTATCCTATTACTCTCTTCAAAAGACGATCCGTGCGAGTGAGTGATAATTTTGGCATTAGAAAACTTTTTTGTAACTGACAATATCGTTTTATTAGACATTAAGCATCCATTCACCCAAACATAATCATAATCATTGGACTTCAGTAGTTCCTTTAATCCATCGGCAAACCCAGACCTATCACTACCCCATGTCGGTATATGGACGAATCGAATAAAATCAGATTGATATTTCTCCTCATACGAAGAGAACCCCACTGAATGGATGATATCAAAATGACACGTTCCAACCAGATGCTTTACCATTCCCATTACAATGGCTTCTACACCGCCCCATTCATTAGAGAGTCCATATATTAAGAATTTTTTCATATCTTTCTGATCTTGTCAATTAAAATATTCCATCTCCTCATCACGCGCTCCATACTATAATTGGCTATAGCATCTGGTGCGTTAGTAGCCAATTTTCTACGTAGCAAATCATTATCAAGTGCATTTCTTAGCTCGTTTACAAATCGGGGAACGTTTTCGGATTCAACCAAAAGCCCATTTTTTTGATTGGTAATTATTTCATTTGGCCCAGTTTCGCAATCAAAAGCAATACAACAACAGCCTGAGCTCATTGCCTCTAATAAAGCCATAGGTGAGCCCTCATGTCTGGAAGTTAATAAAAAAATGGATGATCGTTGTAAAATCTGTAATATATCTTTCCTAAATCCTAAGAACTCGATATTAATGCAGTTGTGATTATCTGCTAAACTTTTAAGATAATTCAAAGACTGATCATTTCCTGTTCCTGCAATTTGCAATTTCCAACCAGGGTAATCATGGCAGATGCAACCCCAAATTTGTATAAGCATATCGAATCCTTTTACTTCCCATGCATCTAACCGACCAGCTGCTATAATCGTCCTATCTCGTGCTTCCGACTTGACAGGCATGAGATTAACTGGATTAGGCATATAAACCACATTTTTCATTTTCTTTGAACGACATAAATTCAAATCATGTCTGGTCAAAACCGTTAATGCATTAGCTCTCCGATAGAAAAATTTCCTCAGGAATTCTTCAAAACGTGTATATTTCCAATTATAATAAGAATGTTCAGAACTGATTATCCTTGCCTTAGTTAATAATAATGCCATATTAACTATTCCGTTCATGCCCGTTTGAAATGACACGACCACATCTGGCTTTTCCTGATGATAAAACCAATAGATGCTGATAATAGTTCTAATGAAATGTCTATGATGAGCTAATAAGCCTGTGATATCCTTCCGCCCCCTTTCCAAATCTAATAGCCTCACTTTATCAGAGAACTTATACACTATAGGTTTTGATGTATCCGTAACAATTATGATATCGTTATTCGAATCAGCTGCTAACGAGTTAGTTACGAAACTCATTACTCTTTCAGCTCCACCTCCTGAAAGGGTAGATATAAAAAAAAGTATTTTCATTTTTCTTTTTTTAGGAAGAATTGTATTCTTATTTATTTGGAATATAGTGAGGAATATCCTTGCATCTTCCCAACATATATAAAATCATAATTATGAAGGAAAAACTTAAACAATCGGTAATAAAAAAGGCAAAGCTTGCTCTTGGAGCTGAAATAATTCTAAATAACATAATGAACAATATTGTCGTCTTCCATATATTAGGTTTTGACAAGAATGAAATGGAAGCTAATATTCTTCCATAAATAAAATTACCTATTAAGATACCGATATACCCGAAATCTAGCCATAATTCTGCCACATATGATGATGCGACATTTCCTCCAGCAAGATATCGGGAAGGATCAATTCTATAAGTTATAAAAGAGCCTAATTCATGGCCTTTGGTTGCCATCTCTATGGATTGAAATTCAATAGGTTCAATGCCGAATAAATGTGCAATAGGATTATACTGAAAAAAACGAATCAATGGCCCCAATGAATACCATTGGTCTTCTGGTACAATCGGCTTAAAGTCATAAGCGTAGCCTATAATAACTTCGCTACCCCCCAATTGATAAAAGAAGTTAACAAACAATGTTAGCAGATCAAATTTACCTGTTTCATCACCTCCGCGTAATAGCATTACTAGAAACAGAAACGCACAAAGAACAGGAATTGTAACAACAAGTGCTATTTTACCTTTTTTTCCAATCCAAGAATCTTGTGGCGACAAAGAATTCCTTACAAAGAAATATATAATTATGAATAATACTGGAGTGATGAAAGCTCCTCGCTGACCTGATAATAATTGAATGCAGGCTTCTATAAGGTACAACCAGATTAAAGGTTTTGCTTCTTTTTTGCTTGGAAAAGTGGATAGAAAAATAAAAAAAGAAAACTTGTATGAAGCTGAAAGAGTATAAAAAATATGAGGCAAACTTTCCTTATAAGTAAGATAATAATTCAAATATCCATTATCCCAGATGTATTTAATTTTTTCATACGTAACCAACAATACAAACAAAAAGAAAAAATAAGTTAAACGTTTGGATATTGTTCTAATACGACTTAAATACAAGGGGTTCTCTATTCTGTTTGATTTATTTGCTTTTTTTGCAGACAAATAACCAATGCTTAAACCTATCAAAGACAGAATTAGAGAGTATAGGACAAAATAAATCGCTCGTTGACTGTATGTGTCTCTATTGTCAACTTCTATTGTGTAATCACTTTCAAAGCCAGGGAACAATGTGTCTATAAAGATACGACCTAACAAGAAAGAAAAGAAAGTTACAAGGAACGAGCACAACGCTATCTTCTTATCAACATCTTTTAAGGTAAAAAACAAGCTATACGCCCATAGTACTACCAAAATCGCAAAAAGGAGCCCTTTCATCTGAAGCCAGAATGCGAGTGTTCCGAAAAGAAAAGATAATATAGATAGTAGGTATAAATGTCTTGACATAAACAATTACAACATTATAATACAATTTACTAGTGTCTATTTCTAGTTATTATATTCTTAACTAATGCGCGTTCTTCTTTTGTCATAGCAAACAACAATACGGCAACTGTCATTCCTAGCGTAGTAGCAACACAAGTTACAAGAAGTCTTAAAAAACCAGGATTAAGCAACAGCAGAGAAACATTTCCGAGAAACAGCATAACTATTGCTGTGCCTGCAACAGGTTTTACTACTTCATTTAAATATTCCACGACATTCAAATCACAGTTTTTCTTTGCATAATATACAATTACAATATTTCCGCCAATAGCCCAAACTACAATCATTGGAATATATAACCAAATAGGTCCTCCCCCCAATCGAAAAATAACCCATACCAATAATACAGGCATAGCATTCATAACACTCTTCCAAATTGCATAAAACTTGATGTCTCCTTGCGCATATACAGCGGTTGAAGCACTATTAGCCATCTGTATTATTATGCTCTGCACTAGTAGAAGAATAACAAATATTTCAGTCCAATCAGGCACTTCTTCCAGCCATAAACCAAGAACGTAATGAATTTCAAGCGAAAGAGGAATTGCAAAAAACATAATGAGCATAGTGGAATACTTACACCCGGCTATTGTGGCTCTGTTCATAGCTGTAATATCTCCAGCTCCAGCCCTCTTTGTAATTACAGGGTTAAGTGCTTTTATCATATTATCCGAAAAATTGTAAAGCACTCCATTAACCTGATTTGCTATGCCCTGTGCGGCATTTAGCACAGCACCAAAGAAATGATTTAATACGATTCCGATTCCTTGAGAAGAAAATATACTACTAATTGCTGTCAGGAAATTCCATCCAAAATAATTAGAAATCTGTTTAACAAGACTCTTATCCCAATAGCAACGAGGAGCTATAACACACTCATCATAATGTCTATGACAATAGACTTTCATGATGGAAAGAGTTATCAAAGGCACTAAAGCCATAAGGATTCCATAGAGTATAAGTTTGTCGGACGAAGTATGAACTATTATTAATGCGATACCCAATTTAAGGAATGATTCAAATATGCCTATTATTGAATAATACAGCATATTTTCGTGAGCATTCATCACTGCATCATAAGGTACATTGATAATAGCTAAAAATGTACTGAAAATCAATGAAAGATAAACAATCTTTGCTGCAAATACTCGATTCGGTTCAATATTAAGTATTCCATTAAAAAAAGGATACATAGCCACCAATAAAAGGAGCGCTGTAATAATCGCAATTGCCAAATGAAGCATTATGCTTACGTTAAATATCTGGCGTTTTCTTTCCATTTTTCCCTGCCCTTCCGCATACGACATGAAACGCTGAGTAGCACGGGCCATTGTGCTGTTCAGAAAACCCAACATAGCAATGGCACCACCCACCACGTTGAAAATACCAAAGTCGGATGCGCCAAGAGAGGCAAGTATCATGCGAGTGGTGTACAACGATACAAACATCGTTATACCCATCTTAATATACAAGTAACCTGTATTCTTTATGACGCGCGTCGATGTCGACATAGATTAGAAAAAATTTTAATCGATTTGAGAATGATGAGAAATACGCAAATCTACTTCGGGTAACTTCATATAATCTCCGAACATATCACGTAAATAACCATCACAATTTGAAGGGCAAAAAACTATTAAATTCTCAAAATTAATCTCTTTCAGAGGCTCAATATAACGAACATTCCTTCGACTAATAAAAACGCACCCATAGGAATGGTATAAATAGTTTTTATCAGCAAAAAAATTGCTGAGCAGTCTAAATGTACTATCAACCACTTGAATCATCTCGAAATATATATGGCAAATTTTGGGGCTGCAACCCTTTGCGAATCTTTTAATGAGCAAATGAGAATAGAGGAAACTAGAAATCTTTAGTAAAAAAGGAATTGATTTTTCTTGACAGAGGATATCAACAAAATAACCTTTTGCTTTATATGGAACATCATAACTTCCTTTTTCTCCGAGATAAACCTGTTCGCCAATATCACCTTTCACTTCGCGAATTTTTAGAATATTAAGATAATATTCGTGTTCTGTGTTATGATACTGCAAACAATAATCAGGAGGCAATTCTCTCATACATGCTTCTATAAAACGCTTTCGATCTTTATAATATATCTCAATGTCAATATCATCATCCCATGGAATAAAACCTCCATGTCGTACAGCTCCAAGCAGGGTCCCAGAAGATAGCCAATAGGATATATTATTTTGACGACATATACTATCCACAACCTTTAGAATCTCTAATAAATGAAGTTGAAGTTTGCGTAGTTGAGACCCTTCTGGGTTATATTTTTTCCGTAGTTCCGCTTGTATTTCCTTATCTATCATTTTATATCTAACAATATTTACTCATATTTTGTTCATACCCCATTGATAAATCTTTTGAATTCGAGGTAGTTCCATGTCATACTTATTGGCTACTTCAACGATAAACCTCATCCCATAAGGGAAATCCTCTGTAAAATATCTACTGGTAAAATCGGGTTCATATTTTCCAAAGTGGTTGACCACCATAGGCGATTGAATACCCTTAAATGCGGGTATTGAGTGTAGTTTACGTGTTAGAGATTCTGCATCTGTGCTTTCGTAATACTGTAAAACTGGCGGTATTGAACCTTCTTTCAAACCAATCTTCTTTATCAATTTCTGAAACTCTTCATCCATAGCAATCAGGAGTTCAGCAGCTTCAACGGTCCAGTCACAATAGAATTCAGGATTTCTATCATAAGACATTCCTGGTTTCCAGTCTTTCCACATAGTATATAAGCGAGCCGTATGGAGTAAAGGGTTGCTATTAGACAGGCTCACTTCATAGTAACTATCAAGCAATTTGATTGGTGTCATAAACAACTTCTCAAGGGTTGCTCGTACCTCTTCTTTTTTATCAGTTTGCTCAACAGCTACGCTCAAAGACTCTTTATAACCTTTCAGTTCTGCAACATGACCATAGTTGATGATACGTGATATAAATGGTACTCTCTGGAATCCGAACAAAGGCTGGTTCTTGGGTAAAACGTCCATTGCTTCAAAGAAGAATCCTGTGCTTGACACTACCGTCCCCACCCATGTTTTATCATCCAAATAGGAGGCAATACTACAAAGCTCTTCGTGAATAGCAAATCCAGGAAGACATAGCAATACTATATCCGCTTCAGGAATAACATCTTTAGGATTCGATGATATTCTTTCGAGTTTTCCTTTGTAAGTCTTACCATTAACATCTACGACTTCCAAATAATGAGACCATCGTTCGGGTTTTGTTGATAATAGAGAAACTTTCAAAGCCTCTTGTGCGGCAAAAAAACCAGCTGTCACATGACCCAGGTTACCACCTCCACATATACATATCTTCATCGTAATTATTATTTATCAAGTTCTTTAAATGCTTGTACAAACTTGGTATTGTCCTCGTGGGAACGGACGGCAATGCGCATATACTGTTTACCATCAAATCCCAACTTGTCAGAACAATCGCGAACCAGAATGTTATACTTCTTAAGCATAGTTAGTACCAGTTGGTTGGCATTCTTGGGGGGGAGGATCTCGCAGAGGAAATAGTTGGCCTGTGACGGCATAACCCGCAAGAAACTTATGTCTTTCAATTTCTTCTCAAAGTCCTCACGTTCTGCAATAAACTTCTCACATGCTCGTTTATAATCCTTCTCGTATTTTGTGAAGATCTGCATGAAGTACTCCGCAAAGGAGTTGATATTCCAGATGCTCACCATCTTTTTCATCTTTGCTATTAGAGCTGTATCAGCTGAACAAAGAATGCCCAAGCGAATGCCCGGAACGCCATAGCTCTTGCTAATACTCTTCATTACTACCATTGAGGGATAAGCTTCAAGGATGGTATCATGCAGCAAGGAGTTGTTTTCATATCCATTACTGAAGTCTACAAAACTCTCGTCAACAATCAGTCGGGTATTTTGATTCTGACACCAAGCAGCCAACGCAATTACATCATCAATTGGGATAAAGTTACCAGAAGGATTATCAGGATTAATAAGAAGGATATTATCTGCATGGTTCTTACCAAAGAAATCCATTAAATCCTTGGCAGTATAGCGATAGTCACTATTCTTAGGAATAAAGGTTACAAGATTCTCCTTTTCGCGCCGGTTGGGATATTCCTCAAACGTCGGGCGAGTGACACCAAGCGTACCAGGAAGAGTCTCCATTAAAGCTTTAATCAATTCAGCCGCACCATTGCCTGGAATGATATACTCTTCTTTCACGCCCCAACATTTGCTGGCAATGAGAGAGTTAACCTTCATACCTGAAGGATATTCAGAAATGAGAGTTCTGAAGAAAGCCTCCATCTCATCAATAATACGACTCTCGCTGAAATAGGGATTTACCAGATAACAGTAGTCCAGCATCTTGGGGAAACGCCAGAAACCACCATAACGACCATAGTACTTACGGAGCACGTCCTTCTCATCAGCAAACAACGCCTCAGCAATATCCAGATCTTGCTTATCATCTATCTCATACCACTTTTCGTTGGTTATAGGTAGAGCTTTCAAGTCATGACTGTTCAAGAAAGAAATAATGCGTAAAACATTCTCATAATACTCATTGTTACCGACAGCTTTGGTATATGCCTCCAAGAAAGGCACATACTTAGTCTGAGAGAACTCTTTAGAGAATTTATAGATGTTGACGGTCTTGTAATAAGAATCCGTGTCTTTATATCTAAAGGCTGCCTTTGGCACGAAGTTCACAATGTTATTGTCTGCATCAATGCGCACCATAGTCCCATCCATCCAGCTCTCGTATTTTGCCACAAGCGCCAGATTAGGATAAGGATTATCAAGAAGGAGTTTAAACATACCGTCATCGAAAATCAAATCACTTTCAATGAGTAGAGTGTCATCCTCCATCAGCTTGTCTTTAGCAAGAGCTAAAGAATATATGTTATTTGTCTTGTCATATACGGGATTGTTTACGTACTCTATTTTGAGTCCGTTTTTTTCCTCTCCAAGATAATCCATAAGTTTTTTGCCTTCGTAACCTATAACGATAACAACTCGATTAAGAGGCAACTCTGACAATTGTTTCATAACTCTATCAATCAATGGAGTTCCATTGACTGGTACCATACACTTGGTGTTGTTTTGAGTATATTCACCAAGCCTTTTGCCCATACCGGCCGCCAAAATAATTGCCTGCATATATATTCTTTATAAATCTTCTATACTTTAAATATATTTTTTGCAACAGAGAAAGAGAAAATCACCACTTTAGGATAAACATTATAAACAGTTTGAAATAAAGAATGCCGCTTTATCTAATAACCATTAGGATTATTCTTTTGCCAATTCCAACTGTCACGACACATTTCTTCAATGCTATATTGTGCCTCCCACCCTAACTCTGCCTTAGCCTTAGCTGGATTGCAATAGCATGTTGCTATATCGCCTGGTCTGCGAGGCTTTATAACGTATGGAACATTAACACCATTGACCTTCATAAAAGCATTGACAACATCAAGAACACTATAACCGTGACCTGTGCCAAGGTTGTAAATACCTAGGCCACATTTACGTTCAATAGCCTTCAAAGCAGCAACATGGCCTGAGGCCAAATCACAAACATGGATATAATCACGGACACCTGTACCATCAGGTGTGTCATAGTCATTGCCAAAGATGCCCAACACTTTACGGATGCCAACAGCAGTTTGCGTAATATAAGGCATAAGGTTGTTAGGAATGCCATTTGGATTCTCACCAATCATACCGCTCTGATGAGCACCAATAGGATTGAAATAACGTAGGAGTACTATATTCCATTCTTGATCAGCCTTCTGTACGTCCATCAAGACCTCTTCGAGCATACTCTTGGTTTGGCCGTATGGATTGGTACAATGCCCCTTGGGACATTCCTCTGTGATAGGAATAATGGCAGGATCACCATAAACTGTAGCTGAGCTACTGAAAATGATGTTCTTACAACCATGCTGTCGCATCACATCCAAGAGGATGAAGGTGCCAGTCATATTGTTATGGTAGTACTCCAAAGGTTTTGATACTGATTCACCGACAGCCTTTAGGCCTGCGAAGTGGATAACTGCATCGAACTTGTTTTCATCAAAAACCTTTGAAAGTGCTTCCTTATCACGCACATCAACCTCATAGAAAGGAATATCCTTACCTATAATCTTTGCGACACGACGCAAAGATTCAGGATTACTGTTCACAAGGTTGTCTACAACAACCACACTGTGACCAGCCTTATCAAGTTCAATAATGGTGTGGCTACCTATGTAGCCTGCACCACCTGTTAAAAGTATTTTCATTCTTTAATTTGGATTTTTTTCAGATTGGCAATATCGAACAGCATTGCAATACAACCACCTGTACAGCAAGAAACATTAACTTATAGAAGGTTGTCTTTTTCAATATCTTTAAAGTACTTATATGTACCATGCTTCAACTCGTCAGTTGCATCTTCGTCACATACTATAATTGCATGGGGATGCTGCTGCAAGCAACTTATGGTCCACATGTGATTTACAGGTTCCTCCACACCATGACGGAGGGCACGGGCTTTGTTGTGGCCATTCACCATAATCATCACTTGCTTGGCATCCATCACTGTGCCGACACCAACAGTCAATGCTGTCTTAGGTACTTTATTCACGTCGTTGTCGAAGAAGCGACTATTAGCTATTACAGTATCTGTAGTCAATGTTTTTTGACGGGTACGGCTCTGCAAGCTTGAGCCTGGCTCGTTAAAGGCGATGTGGCCATCGGGGCCTATACCGCCCATAAACAGGTCAATACCGCCTGCTGCCTTGATGGCTTTCTCGTAGTTCTCGCACTCTGCCTTAAGATCTTTGGCATTGCCATTGAGGATATGGACATTCTCTTTCTTGATGTCGATGTGGCTGAAGAAGTTGTTCCACATAAAGCTATGGTAGCTCTCTGGATGATCCTCGGGGAGGTTCACATATTCATCCATGTTGAAAGTAATCACATTCTGGAACGATACCTTACCAGCTTTGTTCAGGGCTATCAGTTCTTTGTACATTCCTAAGGGTGAACTTCCAGTTGGACAACCCAGTTTAAAAGGTTTCTCTGCTGTTGGCTTTGCCTCGTTAATACACTTGGCCACATAGTTAGCAGCCCATTTCGACATTTTCTCGTAGTCGGGTTCAATAATTAATCTCATGTTTTACTTTTTTTGTTATTGTTGTTTGCATCTGAGGACCTGCCACTAAAAAGTTAAAACAGGGGGTTTCCTTCAGTATTGATCTTCCCATCTTTTTAATTAATCTTGTCCAGCTACGGACTTTATGATAACTTTGACATATCCCATAAATTACCAATTAAAAGGGCAGGCCCTTGGAGCTTGTAGGAACCCTCAGGTTCCTGCCCTTCGTTAAAAATTTGTTGTTAACAACTGCCTTGCGACAGTATAGTGATATGTTAATCCCGGGCGGATTAATATATTTTTTTGATATTATTCTTGGGTTACGCTACCCTTTCCCTTGCCTTTCCCTTGCCTTTCCCTTGCCTTTCCCTACGCTTTACCTACGAAAGGCCTAAAAGGGACTTCAAATCGTCCTCCTTCCAGAGGATCCAGGCGGTGGTGCCCAGGAAGGCCAGGAAGACGAACATGATGCACATCTGGGCGCGCTTGGGACCGGC
>OCVV011350581.1_pt1 | contig 16278 bp, 14 predicted proteins | sample 1539721 | NCBI WGS metagenome assembly OCVV01 (sample SAMN02144230, study PRJEB22623) | gut metagenome | biome: sheep rumen | host: Ovis aries | place: New Zealand
TGTCTTCATAATTAAATACTCCTATATCGTAGTTTTATACTACCATATAGGAGTATTTTTGTCAAGCACACATATCATAACTTCCGATTTATCAAAATAAGCACTTTTTCGTGCTGCTTCTTATCTTAACACACTATAGCTTTATATTCTTGCTAATAATTCCTTTAAAAAAACAATCCCTTCTGCTCCCCATAGAGTTAATGCTTGAGGAACCACTGCAACAATAATACCTACAATAAGTCCTTGCCATCCAAGTGATGCAGATTCATTAATAAACGAGCAGATGCCTCCAATTACAAAGAGGAAGACAGTAAACTGTCTTCCTCTGAGTAATATTCTATTATAATCAAGACCAATCTTGTGGCAGAACTCTACTGATGAAGTATCTCCACCGTGCTCACCACAGATACCTACATGGAGGTTAGGGTTAACTGATCTACCTAGCTCCATAGCCATCTTCATAAGCTTACCAACACCTATCTGGGCAAGCTTTGCGAATGGATCTGACTCGAAGATCTTAGTGTCATAGTAAGCGTCAAGGAACTTACCAGCGTCATCTCTTGAGAAGCCCATTTCCTCTTCTGAAAATGATCTGTCAAAAATGAAGGTTTCTGCTTTCAATAAAGTCTTTCAGTCTTGAAAAAGCACTGTTCGACCAATCTTTGCTATACAACGAATATGGATCGCCCGGTGATTTGCAATCAATTTCCTGGCCCAGTTGGTCCGCAAACGAATAATCTCCGTCTTCACAATGGAATGTTATCTTCTCAACAAGATATGCGAAATTTCTACGTGATGCCCGATATTTCCGGAGTTCCTTACTCAATGTAATGCTTTTTATCGAAGAATAATCTATCTTCTTCTTGAAGATCCTACCGAATGTGACAGCATAATTGTCAGCGATAAAGTATCCTTCCATCCTAAAAAATCCCACCCAGCAAACAAACAGCAGGAAAGCTATAGCGACCAGAGCATAGACTACTCTTGTATCAAAAGAGTCCTGTTTAACAATTGCAATCAAAAATAATGCTAATGCCGCAAATAACAGTATGTCATGTTTTCCAATTTCGTCTTTGACCGATTCGTAACTGTACTTTTCTTTCATTACATTCCTCTCAATAAACCAGCTTTTTATGCGTACCCGACATCCTCCTTGATATGATTTTTTACCATACAACCTCAAACGATACATCTGCTTTCAGCGTATCATAGTCAACAGATATCTGTATATCATAGACCCCATCATCTTCCGAATTCTCTGCCGCATCGATTCCGATAGAAAAAACCGCATAATCATCATAAATCTTTATGGCATATAAATACCAGTTTTCCTTTAAATATTCCAGATCAAATTCGTCCTTTAAACTACCTTCCCCCGCATCTTCAAAGAACTTCGTAATTTCGTTATATATTTCTTCATAGCATCCTTCCATGATCTTGTCTGATTTTTCATAGATCTTCTCCAGGGAAGCCAGGACATGGTCAATATTATCCTCTTTCACAAGGAATTCATTCAAATCACAGGATGTCGCTTCCTTTTTGCCGAAAGAAGAAAAGTGTAATCCGCTGAGGACATCTATATAACATATATCGTCAGAGCTTGAATCCTTAACCAAAACCCCATTCCCGAAATAGGAATTCTCAATCTCAACCGCAGATAAGGTTTTCTTATTATTGTATCTCAGTCTGTTAATATCTTTCAGTTTCTTTTCAATTTCTTTTTGTTCTTTGGTCACCGCATCGTCGCCCTTATTAAACAGCTTACTAAAAAATGACATAACCTATTCTCCCATTCTTGTTTTAAATTCATACAAACCGGAGTCCTTACGAACTCCGGTTCAAATGTATCAAATCTTTATTCTTTAAAACTATTGTTCCTCATAGATATGTTTCTATCGATGTATCCTAATACACCTGCGTAGGAGTATAGCACATTTACATAAAAAAGACAAGATTTCCTTTTTCTTTTCTACGTCTGTAACCTCGTAGATCCGCCCAAACACTATTACGCTACGAATATTTAGCGCCCACTCTCCCTCTTTTCGATAGCCCTTATCCATCACGCAGTAACTTACTTTATCGTACTTTGAAATTGCGTCAAGCTTGTGACCTTCCTTCTTTCTTACAAGCTCAAGTGTTACATTGAATGTATCGAGCAGATCCTCATCTTTTTGTTTATTGTCAGAACGCCCCACGCCTCTCTGTTTGCAGGAGATGCCGGTGGAATAAAGACACCTTCTCTTATAACGCTGCTCTCTATCCTGCCAAGGTTCGTGATACAATGACCGTTACGCTTTTCATAGCCAAAGATCTTGAGCAGTGCTTCATTCTGAACATTCCACCCGGCTGAAGATACCGTCTCATAATCAGCCTTCCAGTTTTCAGATGCCTTTTTTATCGTTACCGGGATTTTTAATTCCGAATGTTCTTCATAATATATCCCGGAACTTCCCTGCTCCTCGGCAATCAGACTGCGCAAAAGCGGATGCGCTGTTTTAAGAACATCTATGCTCTCGATGATTCTGTTCTCATCAAACGTAGCGTCGATCTCCACCATGATGCCAAAGTGCATATTGGGGCACATATAATGTGCTCTTTCCGTATATAAGTATTTCCTGTCTGCCATAAATCTTTCTTATCCTCCTTATACGAAAGAATTAGCGATTCATATCCTGGAAACGGCACCTCGTCTCGACTAGCTATTGATAATACTTCTTTATCGTTTTCTGCCCACTGGAACCATGCCAGGGCACCTTTTCCCCAGTCAATAATGAGCTTATTGTCCATATCGCTCATTGTTTCCAGTTTTTTCATGACATAAAACCTATGTGTATCATCAAAATGATCCGGGTATGGATATCCTTCTGGCATATGCTTCATGACTTCTGATCCGTCTATAGTGTCAACTATCTCATAAAGTCCTATAAACTTTGCCTCTGTTCCTGTAGTTCCCACGAAGGAAGCTATATATTTGCAATTATCAAAACAGTTTTTTGATTGACTGGATTGATAAGCCTCAATCATCCCTCTTTCGTATACATCCCTTATATCTGTTTTGTTGAGTGGGTGGCGTACAAGTTTTGTTTTCTTTATATCAACGCCATACTCTTTCAAAATTGATGATAAATGCATAACCTACCCCTTTCTATATAAGAAATCTTGTGTTTAAATGTTTTAACATAATAGCCGTTACCCTTCTATAAATTTACTGACAATTCATTGGAAAGAAATCCGTCACATCATTTCAGCAGTTTTATAAAGAATCAAACCACCCTATGGATAATTCAGGGACAAATAAGGGGCTACTTTTAATAAAGTGGACTCTCTCTGGGCATTTTATGGTTTAAATCCATCGATTCCTTGTTCTATCATTGCCGACAAGCGGCCACAATTACGAACATAGAATATAAGCCGTGTCCAATTAGTTTCCAAATTACCCTAGATAGCTTCATAGAGCATCCCCAAAGATAATACTGCGACATATTACGTCGCAACAAAAATCCCTTATCGGGCTAAAAATGATACTGCGACGCAGTGTGCGACAGGGGATAAAAAAACGCGACGTAACCACGTGCGAAAACATGCGAGTTTATGCGTGTTCCAGTGTGATTACGTCGTAGTGCGACACGTTGCGTCGCACTTACGACATAGCTGAATCTGTTGGTTTATCAAGCCATTTATACTTAGCGTCAAAACAACGACGTACAATGACTTAGATGTCAAAAGAGCATAAGGGAAAAATGTCATTTTTTAATTTCTTATACCAAGCTCTTCCGATTTTATATAATTCCAGAAAGTTCTGGCAGTTTCATAACTACTATTATATCGATATTCTTTGAGTTCTCCTTTATGGAACTTTTCTTCCACCTTCTTGTACTGTTCTTTAAACTCATTAATTGATTCGAAATTTAGAACATGCATCATAGCTTCCAAATGTTCCTTGGATATCAATCTTTTAGAATATGTTGCAAATAATCCCCTGTACTCATCACTATTATAAACATAAGTCAAAGGGAACCACGCCCAATCTTTCTCATAATTAGAAATCAAAAGTGAAGCACTGTGGCAAAACAAATCTCCTGAAACGAACTCATCTTTATTGCATATCTCGATATTAAGGTTTTCAATCCATAACGCTGCTGTTCCGCAATAATATCTCTTATTATCCCTTTTACATACAGCATTGTCCAAGACATCATTATAGGAATAAAAGCAATTATAACTATCAGCGTCCTGATTAAAATTTGAACTGCATGCAAAATATGTTTTATTCAGTAAATACCTAAGAGCTTCATTTGCGCTCTTTTTCAGATAATAAGCCACAACGTATATAAAACACTCGTGAACAAACGTAACCTTCAAGTTAGCATGATTTGTATGTTGTCTTCGTATTTCATACATTAGTTCTTCCAGAAACTTCGCTATCTGCTTATATCCCTCCTGAACATATTCGCTGCTTTTAACAAGAAGAAGGAACTCGTCTCTAAAAGACATTAACTCAAGATAGCACGGAATAACCTCCTTCTCCGTATATTCATATCCTACAATCTGACTTTTAAGATCTTGGAGATTTTCAGCAAACTTACTTTTCTTTACGGAATCACCTGCCGTCCCTCGAAAAAAATCGCTCGTTACCCTCGACTTATATGACACCTTAGATGTCTCCTCAAGCCAAACTGGAGGTTTTCCCAATTCCGGCTCCTTATACGTATCTATTCCATATAGTGTACGCACCATTCTCTGATACTCAGTATCATATGTGTCAGGCATAGATAAATCGAAATGCAAAAGTCCCTTTAAATACTGCGGTTTACATACATTTCCTTTGGCATCTCTCTCAAATACAACCGGTATAAACTTTCTCTGTTCTACCTTATTGTAAACTTCCGATGAAATAATCTGAGTTTCTGTACCTACACCACCAGCCCTTTCATTAGCTTTCCTAGCGTATACAGGATCTATTAGAATCAGTACATTTGTAATGCTCTCATCTAAAACACTTTTTTCCATAAATTTTAAAGTATCATTGCCTTCTTTCAACTTCCATTTATCAAAAACGACCTCTACTCCATCACCCTTAAGATTTGTAGCTAAAGCAATAACCTTTTCGTCATGTTCCTGCGTTCCCCAGGCATACGAAATAAAGACCTTAGGGTGTTCTATCCTATTCTTCATCTGTTTCTATACCCCCTGTGTCGCTATCCGAATCATCTGCCATACTATTATCAGCCTTGAATGATTCACCAATATTATGGAACTTCTCAAAATATGCCTTCAGTCTTTCGATAACTCGCTCCTTCTTCTCGGATCTGTTACCGCCACCAAATCGTGATACCGGAGGAAGAATCTTATCAATGTCTGTACCGGTTGTCTTGATTTCTCCGATGCGGAAAGCATACTCCATGAACCTTCTTGTCGCTTCTTCCTGTAACTTCTCCTCATCAATGATAATAATAAGCTGCTGATCACGCTGAGCTGCAACATAGTTGTTCCATTCAGTCATAATGTCATCAACATCATTGATTCCGGCAATGAAGTTTTCGATAAGAGCTTTCTTACTTCTAAGTTCAGGACTTGCCGCAATCGCTTTCTTGATAGTAACAAGAACCTCTTTATCCTCACAGTGGCTGTCATGATACTTCTTCACCAGCATGAGAATGTAATCAATATTGATTTCAATCTGCTTGATAAGCTCGATTTCAAATACAATATCATCATCAATATTTACTGCTGTATGTTCTTCTCTCTTACGCTTCCACTCATCACGAAGATCCTGATACTTTCCAAGATAGTCTTGCATATCACGGTCAGAAAGGATCTCTTTTCCCGCAAACTCATCAAAAGAGCTAAGCAGGTTTCTCATTCTAAGGATTGCACCAAACAATGAGATAAATGCCTTCTGATTGGTTTCACCTTCAATACGAGCCTCTTCCACAGGGAACTTTGTTGTAAGTTCTTCAATCATATCAACATAGCCCGGATGTGGTGTATCATCTACTCCGGTATAACCGTAATAGTAGTCATTAAAGCTCTGCATCAAAACGATGCCGCCTGCATCCTTATCTCCAAATAAGGAGATTGCTGAATCCACTCTCTTCTGAAGATTACGGAAGCATACAATGTTACCGAAAGTCTTAATAGAATTGAGGATTCTATTCGTTCTTGAAAAGGCCTGAATCAGTCCGTGCATCTTCAGATTCTTATCAACCCAAAGAGTATTCAACGTTGTAGCATCAAAGCCTGTAAGGAACATATTAACTACAATAAGAAGATCAATCTCCTTATTCTTCATTCTAAGAGATACGTCCTTGTAGTAATTCTGGAACTTATCGCTGGAAGTATCGTAATTTGTATTGAACATCTTATTGTAGTCATCAATAGCAGCTTCCAAAAAGTCTCTGCTTGACTGGTCGAGTGCTGATGTATCCTCAGAATTTTCCTCATCTAATAAACCATTATCCTCTTCTGCTTCCTCTTCATTTGCAGCAAAACTAAAGATTGTAGCCACGCGAAGCTTCTTAGAAGGATCCGCCTGCATCTGCTTTTTAAATTCCTCGTAGTAAAGCTTTGCCATCGGAACGGAAGCTACCGCAAAAATAGAGTTAAAGCCGCTAAGTCTTTGCTGCTGTTTAATCTCTTCTACGGTTCCTTGCTTTGCAGATGCAACCTCTTCAATGTTAATCAAAGAATTATAAACGTATGACTTATCGCCTCTATAGGTCTTTCTATCAAAGTTATCAAGGATATACTTTGTAACCATGGAGATTCTTTGCGGTGCCATCATTGCCTTCTCTCTGTCAATATCCCATACCTCTTCATCTTCAATATTGTCATCAATATCCATTGTCTTTATGTAATCAACACGGAACGGAAGAACGTTCTTATCATTTATAGCATCAACGATGGTATATGAATGAAGCTGGTCTCCAAAAGTCTGCTCTGTCGTAAAGAAAGTAGTCTTTCTTGTACTTCCGATATTAGTCGGGAAAATAGGCGTACCTGTAAAGCCAAATAAGTGATACTTCTTAAAGTGCTTTACAATCGCAGCATGCATATCGCCAAACTGGCTGCGGTGACATTCATCAAAAATAATAACTACATGCTTGTTATAGATCTCATGCTCTTTATTCTTCTTAATAAACGTAGCAAGCTTCTGAATGGTGGTAATAATAATCTTATACTCATGATGTACACCATTCTTATCCTTATCCTCTAGCTGTCTCTGTAAGATAGATGTCTTGGTATTGCTATTCGCAGCACCCTTTTCGAATCTGTCATACTCCTTCATGGTCTGATAATCCAGGTCCTTACGGTCTACGACAAAAAGCACCTTATCAATGTACGGTAAATTGGATGCCAGTCTAGCTGTCTTAAATGAAGTAAGTGTCTTTCCGGAACCTGTGGTATGCCAAATGTATCCGCCTCCGGAAATATCTCCGTACTTCTTATAGTTATTTGCAATCTCAATACGATTAAGAATACGCTCTGTCGCTGTAATCTGATAAGGGCGCATAACCATAAGCATATTCTCCGAAGTAAAGATACAATACTTCGTTAGAATGTTAAGAATCGTATGTCTTGCAAAGAACGTCTTTGTAAAATCAACAAGATCTGCAATTACTCTGTTCTTTGAATCAGCCCAGTAAGATGTAAACTCAAAACTATTGCTAGTCTTGCCCTTCTTAGTCTTTGATGCATTCGCATCTTTGATAGCATTAAATCTCGTACTATTTGAGTAATACTTTGTATTTGTACCGTTAGAGATTACAAATAACTGAACATACTCAAAGAGTCCTGATCCAGCCCAAAAGCTGTCTCTTTGGTATCTATTGATCTGGTTAAATGCTTCTCGGATTGCAACGCCACGTCTCTTAAGCTCGACATGAACCAAAGGCAATCCATTAACAAGAATCGTTACATCGTAGCGATTATCATGCTTTGCCCCATCTGCTGTTCCGATAACATACTGATTGATAACCTGAAGGAAATTGTTGTGGATGTTCTTCTTATCAATGATAGTAATGTTCTTCGTACTACCATCATCACGCTTAAGAACCTGAACATTATCCTCCTGAATCTTTCTCGTCTTCTCAACGATTCCTTCGTTCTGATTTGCCAAAGAATCACCGAAAAACCTTTTCCACTCACTGTCAGAAAACTGATAATCATTAAGAATTTCGAGTCGTTTACGTAAGTTAGCGATTAAATCCGCCTCTTGATGTATCTTTAGATATTCATATCCAAGTCCGCTATGACCATTTTCACCAGCTAGTATTTTAATAAACTCATTTTCCAGTTCAGCCTCACTCTGATATGCTTCAGAACGTCTCTTTTCAGGTTCATACTGAGTAACAACCGTATTTTCATTAGTTTCCGCTACTATATTAAAATATGGCATATTCTCTTTTCCTCCTGTCACTTAAGATTTCATTAATGTATCCTTTTTCATTATCATTCAATTCTTTACTTGAATATACTTTTTTAAATGCAGATGCCGCTATAGATTTTATAATCTCTTCTCTATCATATTCATTAATTGGAAACAAACAGTTTTTTCTTACATTTGCTTTCTCCTCTGCACCATACATATAAAAGCATAATTTTGATGTAATAGGAAATATAATCTTTCCATACTCTTTACATGGAAATCCTTCTTTAGTATAGATAAACATCGTCTTATCTGATGTTATAACTCTTCCCTCTATATCTACACCAATCCCAAAAGCCATATTTAGCATTGGTTCAAGAAACGCATTCATTACTCTCGTTTCCATATCGTCTTCATTTAACTCTTTAAAGAAAGGTAAACAGAACGTCCTTGCTATATTTTTTGCTTGATTACTGTCCACCTTGTCTTTCCATATTTCCTTAGCAGTTTTTTCTGCAAGTTCAAGCACTTCAGGCGTTCTAAGCATCTGAACAACAATATACGTTACCCAAAATGCTTTTTCTTCAGGTGCAAGAAAACAATTGGTCTTATAGTTTTCCGGTAAAAAAGCTTTTCTTTCTAATCTACTTCTATATTTAGAAAACCAGTTTTCCAATACCGAAAATAGTTTTTCTAAATTATTTGGTAGAACAATGTCACCATTCCCACCTGTAACCTCATATAAATCATTCTTATAACATATTGACTTTATGGGTACATGTCGACTTGGTAATCCTTCTTTATCTAACTCGTAGAAGTATATTCTATACTTATCTTTTTCAACATCTTCCCTCAAATAATCCGGTGAAAACCCTCGCAGATATACTTGAGGAATATAATGTTGCTTTTTAGTTCTCTTATCGCCCTTTGGCACTCTTAGTTCTCCTTCTTAAACGACAAAAGTTTATCTCTATAATACTCATATTGCTTTTGACGTGCTTCTATTTCAGCCGGAATTCCTGCTGAAATGTCATTACATAATCCATCAAATTTATCAAGAATATCAACAATTCTATTCTGCTCTTCTAAAGATGGAAGATATAATTCTATATCATTAAGTCTATCAGGTGTTACCTCAATTACCTTTGTGCCATGTGCAAGTCTTCTTTTTTGCATTGCAAACCATTGTGAATGAAAATAATAAGCCAGATACTTAGCATTTTGAAAATGATGTATTATTGCTGTATGTCCACTTACGGCTATTTCACCTTCTCCAAGCCATGCAACACACTTACACACATCCTCCACATTTTCACTCGTAACTGCCATAATTATATCATTTGTAACTGCCTTTTTAGACTTTTCAGCCGCGATTTTTGATATATCAGAAATTGTTTCGTCTGCATATATTCCATATTTGGTATATATCTGTCCGTAATGAATTGCTGGAAATCCTTCATCTACAAAATCTTTCTTCTGAAAGTTTCCACCTCTTGATATAGTGGCTATATCACTTAATCTAATATCAGCATATCCAAAAACATACTGCAAGAGCTTAATTAGGCTCTGTCTGTCTGTCTGTCTGTCTGTCAAGATTGTCTTTCCGGTTTCAGCAAATGTCAATAGCTGATTACGATAAAATTCATATTGTTTTTGACGTGCCGCAATTTCTGCTGGAAGACCTATATTCAAATCATTACAGATAGATTCAAAATTATCTAAGCAATTCGCATATCGCTCTTGAACTTCTAAACTAGGCAATGGTATTTCAATTTCCTGGATTGACGGAACATTTGAGTGTACCACCTTACTTTTTACTTTTCCTTTACTCTTTTGTATTCTAGCTTCTGTTGTTGCTAAAACATGTGCAAGATATCTAGGATTCTGATTATGTTTCATAACAACAATATCTCCTCCGGCAAGACATCTATCATTTCCAACATATGCCACAGACTTAGCGATATCTTCTACACTTTCACCCGTAATGGCAAATAGAATATCTCCGTTCTCAAAATATTTAGGTGAATCAACATATTCCACTTTTGTATGTGAAACGCACTTGTCAAACCAAGTATTATATGTAGTATAAATTTCCCCATATCTAACACACGGTATTCCCTCTTCTGTCACCTGGTCTCTCTTGATTCCCGAGCCGCGATAAAACTCTGTAGCAATATCCTTCAACTTAACAATAGGTATATTAGTTTTAGGTGCAAGAAGAGTATCCCTATAATATTCATACTGTTTTCTACGAGCTGTAAGCTCCGCTGTAAGCTCCGCTGTAAGCTCCGCTGTAAGCAGCGTGAACTTGTCCAGAATCTGGACTATTTCACGCTGCACCTCCAGAGGAGGTACAGGAACAACAATCCCTTTTACTTTGGTAGTATTTATTGTAGGGACTCCTCCTTCACTCTGTAAACCAACAATATATAGCTCTTGTACCTTCAATACTTCGTATAAAAACTTATTATCAATCAAAACACAATTATCCGACGGTATTATTGAGAAACACTTGTCATTCAAATAAAAATCTTGTGTAATAAAATCAACATAACCCGCATTTGCTCCTACCCTAGAAATTGTAACCGTATTAGCTTTTCTGTTGAAATATGAGTAATAACCCATAGGCTCTTTTCCGCCACTTATTATTGGATACTTGCCACCTATCACACTATCCTTTCGAGTTATACCCCTTCCTGTTTTTACCTCACAAAAGGAGCCTATTTCTTTATATTCCACTCCATCAGGACATAAAACTGCAATAATATCATCCAATCTACTCATGCATTCTCTCCTCCTTCTATGTCCCAAATAATCTTATCTATCGCATCACGAAGTTCCTGTTCACGAGCAACAATTCTCTTAATATCTGCATTCAATTTAACAATATCTATCTTCTCTCTAGTATCCTCTGGTTTCAAATATGTTGATACAGAAAGATTGTATTTATTCTCTTCTATCTCCTCGAAACTTGCCAAATGAGAAAAATGCTCTTTTTCTTTTCTGCCTGCAAACACATCAACAATATTTGAAATATTTTTTTCTTCAAGTTTATTGTTGTTGGTTACTTTGATACACTCATTAGTTGCATCTATAAATAAAACCTTACTATCCTTTTTACCCTTTTTAAGCACCATGATACAGGTAGCTATAGAAGTTCCAAAGAATAGGTTGGACGGCAACTGTATAATACAATCAACATAGTTATTATCCACTAAATACTTCCTAATCTTCTGTTCTGCTCCACCTCTATACATGATTCCTGGGAAGCATACGATAGCAGCTGTACCATCATTTGCAAGCCAACTAAGAGAATGCATGATAAATGCCATATCTGATTTACTCTTAGGTGCCAATACTCCTGCCGGTGCAAAACGAGGATCATTGATAAGCAACGGATTCTCGTCACCTTCCCATTTGAGCGAATACGGAGGATTTGACACAATAAGTTCAAATGGCTCATCGTCCCAATGTTGCGGCGCTGTAAGCGTATCCTCGCAAGCGATATTGAACTTATCAAAACCTACATCATGAAGGAACATGTTAATTCTACAAAGGTTATATGTTGTGATATTAATCTCCTGTCCAAAGAAACCATTACGAACCTTATCTTTTCCAAGTACCTTTTCAGCCTTCAAAAGCAGAGATCCCGAACCGCAAGCAGGATCGTAAACCTTATTAACTTCAGTCTTTCCAACGGTTCCAAGTCTGGTAAGAAGTTCGGATACATCTGCTGGAGTAAAGAACTCTCCACCACTCTTGCCTGCGTTGGATGCATACATGGTCATAAGATACTCGTATGCATCACCGAAAGCATCAATATCATGGTTCTTAACGTCACCGAGATTCATTTCAGCTACGCCCTTAAGCAGCTTTGCAAGCTTCTCGTTTCTCTTTGCTACAGTTGCACCAAGCTTATTACTGTTTACATCAAAATCATCAAACAAGCCTTCGAAATCGCTCTGGGACTCACTTCCCTTTGCTGAATCTTCTATGTGATTGAAAACTAACTCTAATAACTCATTAAGATTATCCTTGGTACTTACAACCTTTCCATCCTTATTCTTAAATGTAGCATTGTCCTTATCACAGTTATCTACAACGTTACAAAACAACTCGCTTGGAAGGATAAAGAAACCTTTTTCCTGTACAAGATCCTTTCTTGCGGTCTCTGCTTCATCATCAGACATCTTTGCATAATCAAATCCAGTGTTACCAGCTTTCTCTTCGCCTTCATTCACATAGTTTGTAAGGTTCTCTGAAACGTATCTGTAGAACATTGTTCCAAGGACATAGTTCTTGAAATCCCATCCATCTACAGCTCCTCTTAATTCATCCGCAATCGCCCAAATAGCGCGATGTAATTCATCTCTTTCCTGCTCTTTCTTAGTATCAATCATTTTATTTTCTCCTTTACTGGGTATACTTTTTCCACTTTACTTCAAATTTTAACTCTTATGCTGTCCCATAATACGGACTATGCAAATATCTTTATACTCTTACTTTGAACGCTTAATTCATCCAACCGTTTGTAGCAACGATCCAAATCCTCGTTGATTTCAGAAATAGGTCTTAATTCGATTTTCTCTTCCGCATCAATGTATCTCGAAATCGACCAGTCACCTACTTCCATCACCTCTGCGTTTGGCACTGTAAACGATATTCCTTCAACAACTTTACGGTTTTCGAGGATGTCATGTAACTGCGCCTTATTTTCATCAGTGATGAATGCATCATTTCTTCTCTCACGAGTAACAAGCATAGAGCCATCTACAAACAATACGTCTTTGTTTCCAGCTTCAATAACAAGCATCGCTGTATTGATCATGGTACTGTTATATACCGGAGGCAATGCTACGACAGCCTTCAGTAAGCCCTCTTTTATCAGATTCTTACGGAAGTTCGATAACGCTTTTGACTGTCCGAACATAAATCTCTGCGGAACGATAACCACCAGACGCCCACCATCTTCCATATAATCAATGCCTGCGGCGATGAACAATGCTTCCATTTCTTTACACGTATCTGAATCCATCCACTTGTTTGCTCTATGAAGCTGATAGCCTGCCAGCTCTGCACGAGGTCTCATTCCAAATGGAATATCCATAACAACCTTGTTTGCAAAGCCTCCCATACCCATAGCAGTGCAATCTTCCAGCATCATCTCACAATCTACGCCACATAGAATCATGTATAACGAAGATACCTGCAATGCATCTGTGTTAAGATCAACACCATACAGCTTTATATCCTTCTTTCCCTGGATACATTTCATTGCTGAATAACCATATCCAATTGCTCCATCTAAGACGGTATCACCATCCTTGATATCTGCACCGATACTCAGAAGATCCGCTACAGCGTTGCTTGATATCTTTTCAGCCTTATCTCTTCCGTCTTTAGAAGCATAGTATAAGATCTGCTGAACATATGGAGCATAACCATCTTCATCAATCTCAATCTGTGCAGTTGCCGCCACGATATCTAAGAATGCCTTTTTCCATGACTCTTCCTCTGAACGATAGGTTGACAAAACATCTGTAAACAATCCTTCTTTCGCATGATAGGTCTCTTCCAGCACCTTTGATGCATTCCGGATAATATCAATATCACTTGGTGATGTCGGATGATATAAAACCTTTGTAAGTGCCACAATTGATGACATATACTCCGGATTCATGCAGGCGTTTTCTTCTACCATCTTCTTCAGTCCCATCACATAAAGCATGCAGCCTACATAATTGGATGCTTCCATTCCTGCGTTGTGCCAAATAGTTGCGATATTTGAAATGTAATTCTCAATCTTCTTATAATCAGCCATTTTACTTACCTCCCAATACGGTATTTAACTTCTCCTTTTCAAGAGAAATAATCTGTTCCATGATTTGTTCCTTTTCACAAAGATTCTTGTAATACTGTGCCACCTGCTCCTGTTCTTCTAATGACAGAAGTTTGATCTTTGCCTCTTTTACCTTACCAATTGTAAGCATTGGAACTTTCGCACCGCTAACCATTCCCATAACCTGTCTTAAATATATATCTGTATTACAGAAGGTTGCCAGATATTCTGATAAAACATTCTTTCCGGTGTTGCGGATAATGATGCAGAAGGAAGTAATCAAAAGCCCTTCATCTTCCTCGCTTACATAGGCCGCATCATATGGTGAGGAAAGTTTTACTACGATATCTCCTGCTTTTGTGAGCTTCTTTTCATCAAACTCTGTTTTATAATCGACATCGTACACCTCTTCGTGCTCGATCTTCCCAGCCTTAATGGCTTTCGGCGGAATGACCTTTACTGTACCAATTGCTCTTTCATTTTTCTTTTCATCTGCTTCTATTCTTGATGTAATCTGACCTCCGATAAAGGATAGTCCCTTAATAGCACTTAATTTTACTTGTTTGTTCATTTTTATATCCTCCACAACGTTGATATATTTTTAAATGTTCAAAATCGGTTTGTAAAAGAAATGGCACGGTACCAGTGCCTCTTCCTTTTGATATTCTCATTCTATCATAATGTTCTCTGCTTGTCAATAACATTTTTCAAAATATCATAAATATTTTTGATATATTTCTTTATGTTCATTTTCTTAGCCTATTCTACGTCCCCTTGACATGAGCCTCCTCCGCGCTGTGCTATTCAGGCAAAAGCGGCAACTAGCGCTGCGCCCATTACCTATGGCTCATAGCCTAGCACACGCTACTTATGTAAAGGGGCTTTCGCAGCATATGGCTACAGAATATGTTTCACGAATCTTCCGTGGTAGCGTTGCTACCTCCTATGTACTTTTAAAGGAGGATTCAAATATGTCAAAAAACATAAATCAGAACAAACCGACTCTGCTGTACTCGAAATCAGGAATTACCCGGTCTCACTTATACACGAACATACTTCAAGCGAGGATGGTTCAGTTTTTTACTCACTTTCCTTTCGTTGGAAAGAATCCTGGACTTCTCTGCTAATCCCAAAAGACGCTATCTCACAAGGACTTATGCAGATATTACATCTCAATCAACTTCAGATTCTCTTCTTAACAAAGAACTTATCGTCGAGCAACTCCCACCTGAATTGCAAGGAAGAATATGTCAGATTTTGGTACTCGAGCCCCTCTCTGAAGAAGACTACTATCGCATCCTAAAAGATGATTGCTACTCGCCTGCCGCAAGACTCTCTCAAGAATATGGACTTAATCTTTCCATCTCCGACGAGAAATACCATGAGATTGCTCATGAGGCTTATGTATCACGTACCGGAGTACGAAGTATGAACAATACTATTGCTTCATATCTGGATGAACAGCTCTTTTCCCGTCCTGATTTCAAAGAAATGTCAATAATGTAGGAGGTATCGTATATTAAGATTGACTTTACCCTTTCAGAAAGATATTACCTTAAAAATGTCCATATCATTCCGGAATTTGAAGTACCAGTCAACTTCAATATCTACTTCAATGTCACTTCAAATCCTCACATCATTTTGGTGTAATCGTTTTCTATTCCATTTCAAAAATCCTTTTTACCATTTTCCCCAATATGGTAATAAAAAGACACATACTGTCTCTGAATCGTCCTAAGGCTCCAATTTCCGCTTGCTGCTTCAATTTCATAAAATGAGCGCTCATTATCATCCTTGATTCTCATAAGCTGCAGATAATGAGACCACGGGATTGTAAAAGGCGGGGGTTTTCTCCAATTCGCCAAACACTGTTTGGCTTTTTTGATTGCGAATTGGACAAACAGTGTTTGGCGCGCAAACCAAAAAGAGGAAGACAGTAAACTGTCTTCCTCTGAGTAATATTCTATTACTTTATTTATTTAAAATTAGTTCTCTTCTGCGATAGCTGCCTGAGCTGCTGCAAGTCTTGCTACAGGTACGCGGAATGGTGAACATGAAACATAGTCAAGAC
>OCVV010990452.1_pt1 | contig 16275 bp, 13 predicted proteins | sample 1539721 | NCBI WGS metagenome assembly OCVV01 (sample SAMN02144230, study PRJEB22623) | gut metagenome | biome: sheep rumen | host: Ovis aries | place: New Zealand
TAATGGATGTAAAGAGAGCGCTCAGACACTCTTCCGTCAACACCTCGATGATTTATACCGCCTCCATTGAGGATGAAGAAAGGCTCCAGCACGCTCCGGAAGACCTGCTGGAAAACAGTTTTTAAAATCAAAAACTCAAAGACAATGAGAAAGAATAAAACAGCAACGGCAATCATAGCCTTCGCAAACAACAAGGGCGGCGTAGGCAAGACCACCACCACGGCCGCCATCGGCACCCTCCTTGCCAGGGAAGGCTACCGGACCCTCCTTGTAGACCTCGATGCACAGTGCTCGCTCACGGAATGCTTCGTGAAACCCGCCGCCGACAGGGGAGGCATCCTGTCCCTCATGTCCTCGCCGCTCGGCGCCCTGCCGGACGTAATCATCAGGGGAGAGGAGTTCGAGCACCCCGAAACGAACCTCGACCTCATCCCGTCAAGCCCCGATGCCGGGGAACTGGAAAGCATACTCACGGCCAAGACCAGCCGGGAGATGCTTCTGAGCCGCATCTTCCGGAACCTCCAACTGGAAAAGACCTACGACGCAGTGCTGCTCGACTGCCCGCCGTCCCTTGGACTCCTGACACAGAACGCCCTCGTCGCATCGAACGGCCTCGTGGTGCCTACCACGGCTGAATACATGCCCCTCATGGGCCTCCAGAAACTCCAGGCGAAGTGCGCGGAACTCGCGGACTACTTCGACCCCTCGATAGGCATCGACGGCATCCTCATCACACACTACAACGGCAGCAAGAACCTGCACGGGGCCGTCGACGAGGCCCTCCGCTCACACTACGGAGAAACGGTCTTCCAGACCCGTATCCGCGAGAACGTGCGCCTGGCGGAATGCCCGCAGCACCGCCAGAGCGTCTTCGACTACGCTCCGAAGAGCAACGGAGCCGCAGACTACGAAAAATTCTACGAAGAATTCAAAAAACGCTTCATGATATGATAAACGTACAGCCGACACAGGAAGGAATAATCCTAAATGGAGCCTTCCATATCATCACAGAAAACAAGGGTGGAGCCATTGCAACCTGTTCGTGCTGCTCACTCCGTGAACCATGCTTCCGCCTGGGAAAAAACTACTGTCAAGCTCTCAGGGATATGACTTTTCACTTTGAAATCCTTGACCAAAGCACAAAAGAATGGTAGTTATATTTATTACAAAACAACCATAACATTGTCTGTTTTTAAAACAAAGTCTGTTCTATAAGATAATAACTATAATAATAAAAGAGTTATGGCAAAGAAAAATGACATCAAGTCCGGGCTTGAAAGCGTCCTCAATCAGGAGGGCGAAAAAATCCTAAAACGCCAGCCCTTCGCAGGAAGGCCCGGCAGACCGGCACGAGGGGACACCCGCGTGCGTGCCCACGAATCCAGCGTCTATACGTCGCTGTATCTGAACCGTGAAAACTACGAGAAACTACGTGAGATAGCACGGATTAACGGATTGACTAACAAGGATTTACTTGACGCGGCAATCCGAAAGTACATCGACCTATATGAGGAGAAGTACGGCCCCGTGGAAGTGGCACGAGAATCAAGAATTTCAGCAGACTCGCTCGTCTGATAGGCATTTTCTCAATTCTCAGCCCCAAAAAGAAGTTTCACCCTCCCCTGCCGGGGCATTTCGCAAAACCCCGAATAGGCGAAATGATACACAACCTTATCCATTATGAAAGAATACCTTAAACTCGTAGAGGATAAAAACGGAAACGTAGACCTGACCTTCGAATCAAAGAAAGGACCTTACCTTCTCGGAAAAGTCATGGTGGACGCCTTCAATAACGACGAGTATGAACCAATATACTTCTTCGTTGACGCGATAGCATGGTTCCTCGCACACGAGAAATCCGGCAAGATGCAAGACGACGTCTACAACAAGATAAAGGAACTCGCAAAAATCTACCGACAGAGAATATTCAGCAACATCAGCTAATGCAGACAAGAACTATAACAGCCACCATCCTCGGAATCACATACAAAAACCCGGTCAACAACTGGTGCGTCATCCGGACCGATGCCGTCAAATCCGACGGCACCGTGGCGCCGCTCTCCATGAAAGGAATCATGCCGGGCGTCTGCACGGGAAAGAAGTATGACTTCACAGGAACCCTTATCAAGAATAAGTATGGCCCCTGCTTCGAAGTCTCCTCGATGATTGAAAGACGCCCCAGCGACATAGAAGGCATATACAAGTACCTCGCCAGCGGCCTCATCAAAAAAATCGGGCCCGTCCTCGCCCGTTCCATCGTCGACACCTTCGGCGAAGAAACCCTCGACGTGCTGGATAACGAGCCGGAAAGGTTAATGGAAGTGCCGAACATCGGCAAAAAACGTGTCCGCAACATCATCGAGGCCGTCCGTAGCCAAAGGGCCATCCGTTCCATTATGGTCTGGCTCAAGCGCTACGACCTGACGAACGGCCTCGCAACGAAAATCTACAAGACCTGGGGCGACGACTCCGTCGCAAGGCTGGAGGAAAACCCCTACCGCCTTGCCGACGATATCAAGGGCGTGGGATTCAAGAAAGCGGACGAAGTGGCACTGAAACTCGGACTGCCGGAGGACAGTCCCTTCCGCATCGGCTCCGCCATCAACGCCGCCCTAGAGGACGCCGCCAACGAAGGACACACCTATCTCGAGGCAGACAAACTCGTCCACCTGGTGATGTCCGATAAGTATATCAACCTCCAGGATGAAGAAACTGTCACCCGTTCCCTTAACGACCCGACCGTCACGGAAGCCATAGTCACCGATGACGGACGCGCCGCCCTGCCAAAGTACTACTACGCAGAGCAGACCATAGCCAAACGCCTTCTCGCCGTCAACAAGAAAGGACTCAAGATACCCGGAGCCGAACCGGATCCGGAAGCCCTGTACAGACTCACAGGTATGCATTACTCCGACGAACAGACGGACGCTATCCGGAAGGCTTTACGCCAAAGCGTCACCATCCTCACCGGAGGTCCCGGTACGGGTAAGACGGCGACCACCAACGCCATCATCCGTACCTTCGAAAGCATTGGCTATAAACTCCTCCTGGCAGCTCCCACAGGACGCGCCGCCAAGAGGGTCACAGAGGTATCCGGACGAACCTGCAAGACAATACACCGCCTGTTGGAGTTCAACCGCGAAGGGTTCCAGCGCAACGAAGACAATCCCCTGACAGGTGACGTCCTCATAGTGGACGAATGCTCGATGATTGACACCATGCTGATGCGAAGCCTCTTGAAAGCCGTTCCGGACAGAATGAAACTTGTCTTCGTTGGTGATCCGGACCAGCTGCCAAGCGTCGGCGCAGGAAACGTGCTCAACGACATGATACACTTCTTCGGCAACAGCGTCGCGGCGCTCACGAAAGTCTACCGACAGGCGGAAGGGTCACAGATAGTCATGGCCGCCCATGACGTCAACCACGGACGCACACCCCTCCTCCGTTCACCCAAGGACTCCAAGGAGTTCGCCTTCATCTCGCTCGATGAAGCGAAAGACGTGGCGGAAGAGGTGGTATCAAAGGCAGTCTATTGCAATAAACGCGGGGTGGAATTCCAGGTACTTGCTCCGATGAAGCGAGACTGGGACCCCGTCGGAACCATACAGCTTAATAAAGCCCTGCAGGCGGCCATCAACCCCGAGGGAAAGGTGCTTGCACGACTGCCTTCAAAAGAATACCGTCTCGGTGACCGCGTGATGCAGATGAAAAACAACTACGACAAAGGAGTTTTCAACGGGGATATCGGGAAAGTGGCGCTCCCCCTCCCCCAGGATCCTGAAAGCGAAGACTACGACGAAGACAACCCACCCGTCCTCTCCGTGGACTACGGCGAAGACATCGGGAAAATCAACTACAACGCACAGGATCTCAATGAACTGGACCTGGCTTACGCCACGACCGTGCACAAGAGCCAGGGCTCAGAGTACCCGGTCGTCATCATGCCGCTTCATATAAGCCAGTTCATACTCCTGAAGAGGAACCTCCTTTACACGGCCATCACCCGTGCAAAGAAATACTTCCTCCTTATCGGACAGGCCAAGGCCGTCAGATGCGCCGCATCCCAGATAGACTCCGCAAAGAGAAAAACACAACTGTTTGATTTACTAATACAAACCTCAGAAGCATAATGGAAAACCTTCAAAACGTATTCAAGAGTGACAACAATTCCATCCAGGCACTTCACGACGAAGCAAATATCATCCAGGCTTTCATGGATGAGCCCTGCAACCTACAAGACCCGAACTCGATGACAGAAAGACTATGTAAGCTCGACGCTTACATGTCCCGACTCGGAGAGATGAATGTCGTTGCAAAGGCCATCAGAAGCCGTGCGGAGAACGCCTTCGTCAGCCAGAGGGAAGACATCAACAAACTCACCGCCACGGCTTCCAACAGGATAATCAAAGCCCACATGGAAGACTATAACATCCTGTATGACAGGATTGACACCATGTATGAAACTATCCGACACCTTACAAAAGATCTGGTAACCCAGATATCCTACATTAAAGAACAGATGAAGAACCTTGGAGGCGTGTAGGATAAATTTTGTTACATTTGTAAAATGTAAAATATATAAAATAAAACACATATATGGCGATTAACGATTCCACACTTGTAACCGTAAAGGATAAACTCGAGCTGTTCTCACAGAACACGGAGGTTATCCGTTTACTGTACGCACATCATAAGGACGGTGGGCTTGCTAATCCCATTGACCGTCTGCCGGAGAAAAAGCGGGCCCAGGGCTCGCCGCAACGTCTGGCAGAGCTCAAGCGGGCAGGGTTCATTGATTACGATGAAGGCAAATGGTGCCTTGAACTGGTAGTCATAGACTTCGTTGAACGCATTGTCGGAACAGGCGGAGAGGTAAACGTGCAGACTATCGTCGGTAACAAGGAAAACCTCTTCCAAAACATCAGATACCTGAAAGATACCTCCTCTGATGATGACAAGGTTCGCTTCGCCAACACTATCCGCCTTGAGCTACGGCGTATGCTCAAGAATATCCGCGTAACGTTGGAAAACCTTGACTTCGAGATCCGCGATACCTACATGACCATTTCCGACCTTGAAATCAAGGTCCAGAAGCTCAAGGACCACCTGTCTTACCTGGAGCGCCTTGACGATGAAGTCAACGGCAACACAAAGAACGGGAACATCGTTGGTATCCTCCCGTACCTGCGGGACCAGCTCAGTCAGCTCGGCTCAGAATCCACCCAAGACGCCATGCTCCTCCGCCCAGCTATCATGGGCTTTGAGAGGAACCTGGCATCATTTTTCCACACGAAACGCAGTATCGTCCTACGGCACCTGAGGGATTACCTCGGACGAGTGGAGAAGATTGACAAGCCCGCCCGTAAGATTGAGCAGATTTGCAACCTGTACCTTAACGGCCAACTATTCAGTTTCAGTAACGCCAAGACGGTACTCAAGCGCAGCCCCGTTCCCGTAGCAAAGATACGTGACCTTAAACTGTCCCTGGTGACGGACTTCCCGGCGGAGCCTATCAAGGACAGTTATGCACGGGCCCTTGCAGGTATCAACCCTGAAACGGGTCAACCCATACAAACCGCCGTACCGGTCTCCCGCAAGGAGCTGCACCACTCGCCACCGGTGTCAGCGCTCAACTACTTCCTGCAGGACGTAAGGACGATGTTCGAGGCATACCGCGAGTCCGGCGGCGAAATGCCGCTCTCAGACTTTGCACTGGCATACACCGGATACCGGAAGGAACTAACCATGCCAGAAAAGATGATATCTTTCCTGGAAGCCCTTAACCAGTACCGCAGGAGGCTCAACGTATCCAAGGATGAGTTCCTGACCTACGAAGACACAGACGGCGTCTACAACGTCCGTAAAGTATATCTTAAAAAGAACGACGCAAATGGAAGAAAATAGCACATACACAGTACCGGCCCTTCCTTATCTCAAGGATATATGGAAACGCCTGAAGTCGAATGCCTTCATCAATCAGGAGACCTTCAACCACCGGGAGAAGAACTGGTACGCTAAGATTGAGGAGCATTTCGAGGCATACCATGCCTACTTTGCTCAGCTTGGCTACTCCCTGGAGGCCGGGGATGGGTATTACTTCCTCAGTGAACCCCGCCTTGGCGCCCAGATAGAAAGTATCCTGAGAAACAACTACGGTGACTATATCAAGATGCTCCGCGTCTTGAACAAGTTCCGTCCAACACTGGAGCCCGGCTCACAGTTCAAGTTCCATGACTTCCTCAGCTTCTGTGACGAGAACGACGACATCAAGATGCTACTCTGGCCGTCCCAGGACGACTCGCTATCATCACGAGTACAGTTTTTCATTAGGAAGGTCCAGACTGAAGGATTCATCTGCGCTAACGATGACATGAGTACAGTCATCGTGACATCTTCCTTCCGTTACCTGAAAGAATACGTCCTCAGGGCCCAGCTCTACGGCGAGTACGCCAAATACAACCTTAGCAACGAAACCGCCCCCGTGGACGAAGGAGAACCGACCCTTGAAGAGGAAAAGCCCGCAGAGGACATGGAACTCACGTACTACGACGAACCTCCGTACTACTTCGATCCGGACATCAGTCCGGACCTGCCGGAGAATGATATCAATAAAGAGTATAATGATTAACGAATAACCGTATGGCAAGCATAAAACGAAGCATTCTTTTCCAAAGCGGAGCCTTCCCTTACGCGGAAGTGACGCATGACGGCCATATAGACATAGCCGGAGGATCAGGCTCAGGTAAATCCACCCTCCTGACGGCCTTCATCTTCCCTTATCTCGTGGATAACGACCTTCTCGGCCTGGGGGACGATAAGGAGATATTCGCGGACTACTACTTCAAACAGCCGAACTCCTTCATCTTCTACGTCATAGAGAACGATTTCGGAGCGGAATACACCGCCATCCTGTCAAAGAACAGGTACCAGGAGCTCTCGTTCTCCATCGTTAATGCCACCTTCAAAGAAGACTGGCTGTACACCGACGAGGAGAAAAACATCTCTGTCATCTCATACGCCGAGCTGGAAGAAAACATCAAACGCATTGAAGGCAACTCCTGCTTTGCGAGAGCAACCTACAACCGTACGTCCTTTAACCGTATGCTCCTTGGCGTCGATGACGCCTACTCGAAGGACTACTCCATCATGAAGCAGACCACGGCTTCCAAACTAAGCGGGACCAAGGAATCCAAGAAGGACACCCTCCGTCCGCTGATGTCCGTCATACTGAAGAACAAGCCGCTCTCCCAGACGGCTCTCAAGGAGAGCCTTGTCAGCGCCGTCGTCGCCGAGACGCAGAGCGGTAAGACGAGCATCAACCTCCTTCCCCACCGTAAGAACCTATCGGACTTCATCCAGAGAAAGCATGATATCGAGCTTGCGACTATAAAGGGGAAAGACGGCAAATCTCAGCTTGAACGCTACGCGGAGAAGGTCTTTGAGCCAATTGACCAGCTCAGCAGGGAAAAGGCGGGACTGCAATCCATCCCTGGCCTCATATCCTACGCCATGAACGCTGCCAACAAAAAGGTCAACGACCTAACAGAGGAGAAGACCGGGCTCGAAGAGAACAGCACTAAAATCACCAAAGCCTGGGAGCTCAAGGATAAGGAATACGAAGCCAAGCTTGACAAGCTCCGCATAGAACAGGGTGCTATCCAGGAAAGAATGAATAACATTAACGCAAGGAAGAAGACCTACGCTGAATGCGACAACATCGATAACGTATACAAGTGGGCCTGCAACCGTTCGATCTGGGAAGCGGACAAAACCCGCCTTGAAAAGCAGCTTGACGAATTCGAGGCCAGTGAGGAAAACCGTGCCATTGAGGATATCCGCAACTCCTACCGCAAACAGCAGACACTCATTGACAATGAACGTAACAACAAGGTCCAGGAGATTAACAAGGAAATTGCGCAGCTTAACAGCACCTACAAAGGAAAGAAGGAAGAAGTGGAACTGCGCTATGAAAAGCTCTTCGAGGAAGAGGGGCTCCTTGATGACACCTTTGACCTTGTCATAGGCTCCGTTCGGGAGAACACCGCCGCCGGGACGCTCACAGACGTCTCTGACGGTCTGCTCTCCTCCAAGTCCGGCGACACTTTTGGTGAGACGCTTATCGGCGTTATCACCAAGGTAAGGTCTGAAAGGATTCCCTCCGGACTGCCGGATAAACAGCTTTCCGAAAGAGAGAAGGCCGCCATTGCCGATTACACGGCAAAACGCGACCGTAAAGCGTTCCTTGAGAAGCGTAAGCATGAAGAGATTAAAACCCTCGAAGAGGAAGAACGGACCCGGACGGAAAAGCTCGACAACCAGATAAAAGAGGTCAATAAGAACCGTAACAAGAAAGTTATAGACCTTAAGAGTGAGCTGGAGCAGAAGATTGAAGAGACGAAAGCCTACTATAGGAAGCTCCGTGGCAATGATAAGAACACTGAGCAGCTTATCGCTGAAATCAACGAAGAACTGGAATCCGCAAAGCACGTCCTTGAAGAGCTGGATAACTATCCTAAAATCATTTCCGATTATGAGGATTACCTCTCCAAAGAAGGCGATACCAAGACGGCCATCTCTCAAATCAACAAGACCATCTCTACTAACTCCGGTGAACGTGCCAAGCTCAGTCAGGAGAAAAACCATTCCGTTGAAGATATCAACTCCAAGATAAAGACTATTGACAGCACTATAAGTGAGCTGCAGACTGAGATTGGTGCCGGAAACGGCTTTATCAAGAGTCACCCTTCTATCGCTACTGCCATAGAAGAGGTGAAGGCGATAACGACCGATTCCTCAATCTCGAATATCATCAACGACTACAACCTCGCCAGCCGCCGCATAGAAGAGCTGGAGAAGGCCATCCCCGGCCTCGTGAGGGGACTATATGCTGAAGGCATGCTCCACCAGGGCGTCGATACCTTCGCCCTTGGTATAGGCTACGGGGACAGCCTGTCATCCCTCGATGACTTCATCGCCGTCAGCGATAGGCTCAGGGACCTCCTGCAGGAGACCTCGTCCGGAGAGACCGTCCTTGAGAACCATATCCGCACCAACGAGAAGGTCTGGCTCGGCGAGTTCGCCGGTGTGATGCAGGATATGGTGCCTGTGGAAGAGAATATCTCCCTGCTGATGACCTGCTGCAGGAAAGCCAACGCCTTCCTTAAGAAATACAACAACACTGACGTCTGCCAGAATATAGAGATATCCATCGACGAACAAGCGACCGTGGATATCATGATCCTCTTCCGGGAAATGACAGATTTCTGGAAGACCAACGGCTCTATCATCGGCAACGAGAACCTCTTCATCAGTTCAGATGCAGAGAACGTCAACAAGCAGGCGTTGGATTACCTTGAACGGCTGCATAACCTACTGGAGTCCTACCATCAGGAATCCATCCCCCTGGAAGAGATGTTCGACGTGAAGCTGTCCGTTACGGAGAACGGCAACGTGCACCGTAACATGATGCGATTCAATAACGTCGGTTCAAGGTCTACGGCCATCCTCTGTAAGGCCATGATTAACATGACGCTGATGCATCTCGTAGCCAATGCCGGTGGTAATAAGAACGTCTACCTACCCATCCCTATCGACGAGATGAACGATATCTCGACGCATAACCTCAAGGCCCTAACCTACTTCGCAGAGCAAGCCCATATCAGGATGATATTCTGCGGTCAGCACCACACCCATTGGGGCGTAGACTACTCCTATAACACCTGGACGGAAGACAACCCCAACGGCGGTACGAAGAATCACTTCATCGAGCTTGACGCGGAATACCAGCGAAAGGAGGAAGAATATGAATGATAATACTTACAGACGGGGCACCGTAGCCCTACTTATCGCTCTCCGTGACGGGGAGACCCTGCCCTCCGGCCGGTTCTCCTCCCTGGAGAGCCAGGACCTCATAAGCAGGCTTATCACCAGCGGGGCCGTAGTGACGACCCGCCGCCGATCAAGACTTTACTACTCCGTCATTGATACCAACCGGTTCCTCCAGGAGTGCGCCCGACAGTCGAACTTCCTCCAGAGCCTTGACGATGCCTTGCGCCTTGCAAGCGGAGAAAGATATACAAGGGAAGAGAAAGTGCGTGCCTGCGGGAACTCCAAGGAGGGCTCCACCGGGCCCTCTGAGAGCGGCTTTGCCATCATACCGGCTTCCAATATAAAGGTTGTGAACCATGACGCGATTTTCACGATAACTCCCCAGACGGGACTCATGATAACAGATGACGGAAGAGGACTTCAACTGCCGCCAAAGTGGACAATCATCATGGTGGAAAACTCCCGTCTGTTCTTCAATCATAACTGGTTAAACCATGTAGGACTTACCGACTACGAAGCGTCACACTGCTTCATACTCAAACGATATCCCTATACGGAAGATGTCATGAAATTTCTGGAGCAGACGCAAAATAACGTGCTGTATTTCCCAGATCTGGACCTCTGCGGCGTAAGTATTTACGAATCCATGTATAAGAGCCGCATGGGGGATAAAGTTCGGGCGCTCCTGCCTCCTGACTATGAAACCCGCCTAAGCGGGCAGTCAGTCAACAGAAACCTATATAAAGACCAGATTGATGCCGGTTATGGAAATACATCCTCGAAGGAGCTTTCAGCCCTTCTCGAATCCATCCACCGCCATCACTGCTGTTATGAGCAGGAAGGATATTGTTTTGAGTTATGATAAACCACATACCTCAGCAGGCGGCCCAAAAGGCCGCCTTTAATCGTAAATAAGATATTAAAATTACGGAAATCAGCTGGGGATATTCCCCTTACGTTTGCCTCGGTTCTTCAGTCCTAAGAAATGCTTATACATATCAAGTGCAGATTTTTTCTTCGGGTTATTCGCCATATCCGCACTAAATCTAACCTTAATAGACTGTCTTTCTTTACCTAACTCAAAAAGCCTGTCAATGTCTGACGAAATAAGCGCCTTGCTGTCTTCGGATAATTTCAAAGGACTTTTTTCATCGTAACACATCAGCGCATCAAAACGATACACTGACATTGTTGAAATAAAATCAGAAACCTGTTCTTCAGAATAACCCTTTTCCTCTACCATGAATTTAGCAAAACTGTCACATAAACCAGGCTCACCATTATCAAGACACTTAAGGGCTGAATCAATGGACATCCCGCTACACGCCTCAAAATAATCAGCCCAATTGACCGCTTCTTTAATATATGGGACCTCTTCTTCGTCAGTCAGTTTATCCCATTGCTTCATCCCAGTTGCAGCTTTATTTTCACTGACCTCACGAGCATGGAAAAGTTTGGCTATGGAATTCAGAAAATGTTCCCCATAAGAACCGTATTTTGCAAGAGTTAATACGGAACTCGGAATATCCTCATTTTGAAGTTCAGACGCTATGCGCTGAGACTCTTCGTATTGATAATCATCCATGTCTTATCTTTTCAAATGCTTACTTCCCAAACCAATCTTCGACTTAAAACTCTCGAACTTCTTCAAAGCCTTATCCCTTTTCACAGCTTTCTGATACGCCTTGGAGACAATCTCCTCGGCAGGAATCTCGCCCTCCTGGACAGCGTTTAGAAAACCAACGCCATGGCCATCTTTCACAAGCGAAACGAAATGACTACCGTCCGGATGCCTTTTGACGACAACATCATACCCGTCAACCGACGCAACATGACTCCCCTTAAGAGAAGAATCCCTCTTGATACCAGATAAGCCTTCAATACCTTTCAAAAATGCCATTTCATACGAAGCAGCACGTTTAACCTCCGGAGAAACAAACTCATCAAACCGAGCTAAACGACACTGTCCGTCAATCCTGTCCTTCATACGCTTTTCAAGCTGTTGACAAAAGATATCACTCAATGTAGCCGAATAATGCTCCTGCTCCCCTTCCGCTTTTTCAAGCATCAATCCAACCTCACGGGCTGTCTCCATTGCATCAAAATAAGAGATGTTCTCAAAAAGTTCTGAAGGCTTAATCTTCGAAGATATTTCGGACAAACTCACTGAGCCGATTTCCCTACCGAACTTATCAACCTTGAAACTGGCATCTTTTGACTGAGTAGCACAATCCGTTATCCTCTGAAGGACAAGTTCACCATCAAGCACCGGACAAGGACCAACAAGAATATCATGTTCTTCATCCAAAGAACCCTTAGATTCAAAGAAAGTATTGTTTCCAACAAAGAGTGGCTGCAAAATTGAAGAATCACCGCTTTCCTTGATATAAACAAGGAAACCCTTGTCTGATTCCTCCATTATAGATAACGTCAAAAGCGGCTCAGGCTTATTACCATAAACCTCATACACGGCTTCCGCCGAAGACACGCTTTCCATGACTGTATCTCTACGGACCTTTCCTGTCCTGCACAGGTCATCAAGTGATACAAGGAATTCGTATTCCGGCTTGCGGATAATGGCTCTCAGGCCATCAGAACCACGGTTTCCCCAAACATTTGGGAAAAAATGCACCGGCTCGACATAACGATATCCACGATCATCTTTCAGCCCATCATCAAATAACACCGTATAACTATAACCTAAGCCTACTTTTAATTTATCAGCAAGATACTGGGGGATATTAAATCCAGAATAGTTATCTTTCACAGTGAAAGTAATAGTGTTCCTACCAACCACAATGTCATCAATGACCGACGATTCCAAGTCCCGAACCCCACTCCGGTCACCATGATAATCAAGTTCGTTCATTACATAATCTATCGGTACACCGGATTCGCCAATGTTATCCGGATCCATGAAGGCCCGGAGAAGACCGGATGCCCTGTAAAGGAGGTTGTTAGGACCCTCTCCATTAAGAGAGGAATCAGGAAACCGTAAGGTAAACTTCTCAATCATAATAAAACAATTTTAAAGGGCCCTTCCAAGTGTCTTAAGGTTCTTTTTCGGGGCGTTGATGATATTTTTCAAAATATTCTTCCGGGCCTTGAAAGAAGTAATCTCATTCTTCTTGTCAAGCAAACCGTTATTCAGGGCCTTGATATTCTCCGGCTGCAGGATGATACCCTTGGCTATATCGCACCACTCCTGCATGGTGCCAGCACTCTTGAGCAACCCGCTGATCTTCGACACAAGGCGCTTCTGTGCGCCAGACCCCTGCATACCGACATTACCCTGCAACCTGATACGGCCGTCATTGCCAGCCACAGCGTGAGCAAGCACGACATCGTTCATGGAAAGGGCCACGGCGCTGTTGCCAAGGACACACATGTGAAGACCACCGAGGAAACCGTTTTCAGCAACCTCCTTGTAATTTTGAAGACCCTTGGATTTCATTGACTCATTAGCCTTATTGACATAATCAACAACGGACATCTCACTGGCGTTTTTACCTTTGCCGTAAGTCAAAACCATTTCATCCACAGGAGCACCAACAGACTTTAAAGAAGCCTCTTTCCTGTCATAATACATTGCGACACGGTCTGCACCATACTTGAAGCCCAGATCGTTATTATTCAAGCCGCACACGGCAAAATACTTGGGGTCATCGACATCTACTCCGAGCTTCGAAGAAAGGTATTCCTTTATCTCCGCCACCTGCGCCGGCTTGAGGTCCCTACCGACCTCATAACGCTTACTTCCATCGGGAAGAGTGACCTCGCTGACAGAGATAAACTTCTCCCCTACCGACTTGATGTTTTTCAGGGCCAGTTCACGTGCACCTTTCTGCAGGTACAAATCCTGAATGGAATTCTTCATATCGGCAAGCCGTGCGCTGTTCTTAGAAATAGCCCAGCCCAGGACTCCGGACAAGGCCGCGACAGAGAAGATTTTAAGGCCTTTGAGATTATTCAATATCTCTCCCCGCTTCTCAGCCTTCTCAATGCTCTTCTCTTTCGCCTTGACGGCTTTCGACGCCTCTTCATAGGCGTTCACCTTCTCCCCGCGCTTATCCTTGCGTACCTTGTTTATCTTCCTGATGGAAGAAACAGAGTTTATAATAAGAGGCATCGCAAAAAGCGCAGTGGCAACAATACCAGCAAAGCTGAAACCAGCCATGAAAGGCGCAATGAAAACAGGAAGGGCGGAAAGAAAATTCCTCCAACCAAACCGACCACCTGTCTTCTTCAAAACCCCGCTTCTGAGAGTGGTATTTGCAATAGCAAGACCAAGTCCAACGATTGCTGATGTCATCAGTGTCATATCAATCAAGTTTTAGCGTTTGCGACCAATAGTTTTATCTTTTCCCTGAGCATTGTTATGAATGTCGTGTTCTATAACAAAGCTACTTTTTAAATCCCTTTCTGTAAGCCTTTTTCTTGGACGTCTCGGCCAGCCTGCGGCGCACCTGTTTCTTTGCAGACTGCTTATCACGTATGGACTCCTCGGCAGCGCTGAAAGCGAACTCCAGCAACGAAGGCTTCTTGTCAGTATCCTTCAGTTTAGATACAGCGTCCTTATAGACGAGCTCGTAACGCTCCTGAAGGTCGGTTTCGAGCCTTTCCTGGGAAACGACATACCCCCTCCGGGCGATATGCTCCACATCAACAGGAGTATACTTCCTTGATTCATTGAATGAATCCAGCTTTTTATGAGCATCTTCGATAGCCATGAGGTTGTCATGATGAAGATTCTTGATACGCTTCTCCAGTTCGTTCCTCTTTTCGACCAGGCTCTTGTCAATCTTCTCCAGCTGCTCACGAAGTTCCTTGCGGGTCTTGCGCTCCTGGTAAGGAGTAGCAGCCTTCTCAGCAACGGCAACCGCTTCCTGGAGCTTCTCAAGCTTTGCCAATTCCTTCGCGGTCTCCTGAGGATGCGAGTACTCCGGATGAGCCAGTGCGCGACCGATAAGGAGCATACGATGACACTCCAGTGCATCACCCTCACTACACATGAGAGCGAAACGGAGGCCCTTACGGGCATTGCTACGTAAGACGTCAATATCATTCTTGAATGCGGACTTCTTCACGACCTCGTCATAGGTCAACACCCTGCTGGTGGAACCCTTCTGCTGGCCGCCAAGACTGTCAAACACCTCGTATTCTATGCCGGCCGCAGCAAGGGCCTTCTCCAACGCCGCCTCATTGAACTGCGGCGCAAATCGTGACTGACGGAACGAACGCACGTCACAAAGCACCTCGATACCATGACGCTTGAGGTTCTTGATAAAATCATCAATCTCCATGTTGGAGTGTCCGATAGTGAACACGGAACCCTTATGAGCCTCGGAGTCCCTGAGCGTAACCAGGTCGGTGACTCCCCGCGATGCGTAATCCGCCTCGCTGGCCGCCCGCCGTGCCTCACGTGCGGCCTTCTCCTCCGGAGACAGGGTAGCCACCGCAGGGGTTACGGCTTCGGGAAGAAGCTTAATCTCCGCCGTGTCCTCGGGGTGAGCCCTTCTCTCATCCTCGGCCTCCTTGCGGGTAAAGTACACACCCATATCCTTCAGGACGGCATCGTAATTAGAACCGTACTTCTTACGAATTGCGATTGCCTCCTCGTCGTTATCCTTGAGGTGCTTGGCCTCTTCCTCATCAGGAGAAAGACCGATATCAAGAATGAAGAAATTCAGCGCTGCAAGGCATTGCTTCATATTCATTCCCTTGGTGAAGAACTCCCTCGTGTTAAGCACTCCCTCTATCCCTTCACCATGGAAAGTGTACTCAGGAGAGTTAGTGAACACCGAGAACAGACCATCAGCGTTAAGGCCGCAGCGGCCCCTGCAGATACCGTTCTCGTAAATCTCAACATAAGAGTCATACACTACCGGATAACGTGCAGAGGGGAAAGAGAGGTGCCTGCCGCCGTATTCCGCCGGGTTGTACTCGACGGACTTCTCAAGTTCAGTCCTAATCCTCTCCACCTCCGCCTTGAACTGCTGGAACTCCGAGAAGACACGCTGGCGAACAGCCTTCGAAGGAAGAGGCTGGCTGACCTTCGATACGACGCGGACACCGTCACGGGTGCTGCTGGAACGCAGCTTGCCATCCTGGAGCCAAAGGCTCCGGATCTCCGGACGATGATTCTCCACATATACGCCCGAAAGAACCTTGCCGTCGGCATCAAGCTGCCGCGACATCTCCTCATAAACAGAACGGAACTCCTTCGGAGAAACGACCCTGTAGTTATTACCCATGGAGAGTTGTGAAGCTTCGATAGCCTCTATCATCTCCACGTCCCCGGGCTCCACGGCAAAGACCGACTGCATACCCGGCATACGGATGACATCGACCTGACGGCCGTTCAACTCGTCAATAGACGTGCCTTCACCCACGGAGGTAGACACGGCCCGCCTGTCGGCGGCGTTAAGAGTCTCCCTCTGCGTGTCG
>OCVV011338917.1_pt1 | contig 16275 bp, 17 predicted proteins | sample 1539721 | NCBI WGS metagenome assembly OCVV01 (sample SAMN02144230, study PRJEB22623) | gut metagenome | biome: sheep rumen | host: Ovis aries | place: New Zealand
AATATGCATATATTACTCATATATTTTTTCCCCCTCTAACTAATTTTTTTGATTTGCTCTTTTCCATTTCATATTCTTCTTTACTCAAAATTTTATGCATTCTTGTAAGAAAATCACATAACTTTTAAATAATTTTTTACTCTTTCAAATATTTTTTTATGCCCATTCTGATTAGGATGTAAACCATCAATAAAATCTTCTTTTTGCAGCACATCTTGCATTGATATATACTTAATTCTATTTTCTTTACAAAATTCTTCAAGCTCACTGTCAAATTTTATTATTGCTTCCAAATCCCTATCATATTCTGATATAACTTCATTATTATAATATTTATTAGGCTTCCATAAAAATTTCTCATCACTTTCTATTCTTGTTAAACCTAAAATTATCAACTCTGCATCTTGTTGCATAATATAATTCGAAATCTTTTTAATATTTGATTTATATTGCTCAATACTATTTTTATTATTTCCGTTAAATTCTTGAGTATCATTAACGCCAATTGATAATATAACAATATTTTTAAATTCTTCATGTTTAAACGAATTAAATATATACTCAATTTTATTTAAAATATCTGTACTGGTAGCACCGGGAAAACCTGCAACGTGTACATAATTATTACATACTTTTGAATCATCTTTATTTACAATATATTTTTTTAATATTGCTGACCATCCACCGCTTTCAAAATCACCAATTCCATATGTAATGCTATCGCCAATAACTATATAATTATTATTCATTATCCTACCCCCAATTTTTTTTTATTATATAACAAAAGGGACCATTTTTAAATATTTGTCCCTAAAATTTATTAGAATTTTTTTCATATATATATTCTATAATTTTGCACTTTTATCTAATTTGTAAATAAAAATAAGTTGTCTATAATTACTTATATTAATTTTTATTTATCAAATCCTCAAATTTATTATGAATTTTTTTATTTGTAGCTAAAATTTAAAGGCGAAAAAATCAACGCTTTTAGTTTATTTTTTCTAACTCCTTTATTGGCTTGATAAAATATATCATAATACCAGTTAGTAAAAGCATTATTCCTGCTATACTAATGATTGCACCTGAACTTCTTCCAATACTATATCCAGTAATTAGAGAATATTTATCAGCAAGTAATCCAGATATTGCATAAGCAATGACATACCCAGCTTGTGATACAAAAGAAATAATACTCCAAGCTCTACCCTGATATTCTTCTAAAACATTTATTCTAACAAGATAATCTAAACAATTATTTACAAACGGCAACATAAAGAAAAAGAAAAAGCCTGCAGTACATATCAAATTAATATCTTCTTTTAAGCCAACAATCATCATTCCAACCCCTGCTAGTAGTAACGCACGTGAAAGTATTTTTACATATCCCTTCTTTATTCCTTTAACACCAAGATATATACCTGAAAAAATCATTCCCGATGCACATATTGTTTCGCCTATTCCAAGTATTTTACTTGTTGAAAAATCTAAAACAAGAGGCTCTGCTAAAATTTGAAATGTACCAATAAAAAATGTAACTAAAGATGAAATAATAAGCACATATATTAGTCCTTTTTTAGAAGTAATAACTTTCCATCCTGTACGAAATTCTTTTAAAAATCCTTCTTTTTTTATATTCTTTTTTGATTTAATGTTATTTTTAACAACTCTTGTTGTCAAAACCGTTAATATAAATGTGCAAACATCTATTATTAGCAACAATTTAATATCACTTACTGATAAAAGAAAACCTGCAATTAATGGAGATATTAAATATCTAGCTCCACCTGCGATACCAACCATACCACTTGCTTTAGAATACTCCTCTGTTGATAAAAGATCGGTTATAGTTGCTTTATATGATGGTTCAAGCAATGAAGAAAACACTGAACTTATTAAAATTCCAATACATATTTGTAAAAGTGTTGCACCTCCATTAATCATACAAATCAATATATAAATTACCCCAATTGCTGATAGCCCATCTCCTATCATCATAAGATTTCTTCTGTCATATCTATCGGCCAGTACACCTGCTGGCATACCCAAGATTAATATTGGTAGTGATGATAAAAGCATTATTAAAGCCATATTTGCTGCGCTTCCTGTTATATTAAATATATAAACACTTAGTCCAAAGCTAGTTAAACCACCTCCAACTGATGATATTAACTCTCCAAACCATAGTAATAAAAACTTATTAAAATTAGATTTCTTTTGCATAAATTAACCTCATTCATTAAATATTCTTATCTTCAATAGTTTTAATTAGCATATCAATTATGTTATTTTTATCATTTTTTTTGCCACTTGAAATATAAAGTGATGTTGCTATATCTGATATATCAAGTGGAAATTTTGTCTGATTAACATTGATTCCTATTCCAATTATTATATAGTTTAAAATGTTTTTACAATATTCCGTTTCAACTAAAATACCACTTAATTTTTTATTGTCTAAATATATATCATTAGGTTCTTTTACGTATGTTTTAATGTTTAATAATTCATTAAGCGAATTACTAATTAACAATCCTATATCATACGAAAAATTTGCATCTATGTTTTTAATATTTTTGGGAAATATTAAAAAGCTACATATTATACTATCTTTATCAGAATACCAAGATTTGCCTTTTGTACCACGTCCAGCAGTTTGTTCTTCACTTATAATTATAGTATTTTTATTGGTATTTTTGGCAATTTTTCTAGCATATATATTTGTGCTGTTTATGCTCTTTAATTCTATTCTTTCCATTGAAGATAACTCCTAAAAATTATTTTTATCTAAAACATATTTATACACTTCTTTTAATCTATTGCTTATATAAGGTAAATCTAAATTTTTAACAACTTCATAACCTTCATTAGTTAAATCTTTTAATTTACCATTAAATATGTTATTTATCTTATCTTTACATTCTGAAATATTTTTAATTTTATATATATTTTTCCCATCATCTAAATATTTGTAAATTGGTATATCATTTATTATCGTTGGTGTTTTTAATGCCAATGCTTCTAATAAAACTATTCCCTCCGTTTCTTCTCTCGTAAGAAAAACAAATATATCAGATCCAACGTATGCGTTTCTTAATTCTTCACTTTTAACAAATCCAGGAAACAAAACATTGTCTGGCTTGTTTTTTATTGCAGAGCTTATTTTTTTAGGTATATATTTAAAATCTAAATGTCCAAACCATATAAATTTATACTGTGGTAATGCTCTTGCTAATTCAATAAAATCTAGTAATCCTTTTCTTTCAAAAAACAAACCAACAGACATTATTATTTTATCATCTTTAGTATAATTATATTTTTTTCTAAAAGCCATTCCATCAGCTTTTTCTCTATCATAACAACTTAATTCTATACCATTTGATATAGCAAATATTTTTTTATTTATTCCATATCTTTCAATTAAACTTTTTGAATATTCAGTAGGAGTAATTATTACATCTCCTGTTTTATAACATTTTATTAACCATTTCTTATATATTTTTGACAATATGTTTGAAAATTTAAAAGTATCTCTGAAATCTTCTTCAGTAGAATGGGCATAATATATTACTTTTATTCCTCTTTTTTTGCATTTTTTTGCAAACAAAAGAGTCTTGGGATAAACACTATTTATATGAACAATATCATAATCATCATTTTCATCTAATGTATATGGAATACCACTTTCTTTTAATATTTTTTCTTGATTGATAATTGCTGTACCAATTCCACTTTTGGCTAAATCCTTAAAATCTCCTTTATATAATAGAACTTTCAAATTCTCCTCATTCCTTTCGTACTATGTATTTTTTTAGATGTTATCACATAATAACATTGCTTCTTTTATTACATCATCCATATCATAATACTTATAGTTTCCTAATCTTCCACCAAAATAAACATTTTTTTCTTCACTTGCAAGCTCTTTATATTGCTTTGCTAATAAATTATTTTTTTCATCATTAACTGTGTAATATCTTTCCAAATTCTTTTTATATTTAAGTGGGTACTCGTATGTAATAATAGTTTTTGTATTATTTTCAACATTTTCAAAATGTTTATGCTCGATAATTCTTGTGTATTTAACATTGCTACTTGTGAAATTTACAACAGCATTTCCCTGATAATTTTCTACATCCAATATTTTATTTTCAAACTTTAATGTTCTATATTCTAATTCGCCTAATTTATAATCAAAGTATTCATCAATTGCTCCAGTATAAATTATTTTTTTTGCAATATTTTTTAATGATTTACTAGAAAAAAAGTCTGTATTTAATTTTGTTTCAATTCCTTCAAGCATATTTTCAACCATTTTTGTATAGCCACCAATAGGAATGCCCTGATATTTATCATCAAAATAATTATTATCATAAGTAAATCTAACTGGCAACCTTTTTATTATAAATGCAGGTAACTCACTACATTTCTTTCCCCATTGTTTTTCTGTATATTCTTTTATTAGTTTTTCATAAATTGTTCTACCAACAAGAGATATTGCTTGTTCTTCAAGATTTTTAGGTTCTGTCTTAATTTCTTGTTTTTCTTCTTCAATATGCCTTAATGCATCTGCTGGAGTAATAACATCTTTCCAAATTTTACAAAAAGTATTCATATTAAATGGCAAATTGTATACTTCATTTTTATAAATTGCTATTGGAGAATTTGTAAATCTATTAAATGTGGCAAAATTTTTTACATATTCCCAGACTTTATCATCACTCGTATGAAAAATATGTGCTCCATATTTATGAACATTAATTCCTTCTATATTTTCAGTATAAACATTTCCACCAATATGATTTCTTTTATCAATAACAAGAATTTTATTTCCTTTTTTAGATAATAGATTTGCACAAGTTGCTCCAAATAAACCACTACCAACTATAAGATAATCATATTTTTTCATTATTCTCACCTATTTTAAAATTTCTTCAATTTTTTCGAAAGCTAACCTGCTTCCATCATATGATCTAATTATTTTTTGATATTTTTTTAGTTTGTCAATATTTTTTTCTCTAAATTTTTCTAACTTTTTAACATTTAACTTATTAATGTTTTCAACACGCATACCTAGTTTTCTTCTTTCAACCATTTGTGCTGTTAATCTGTGTTCCTCTTGTTGTGGAATACAGATTTGAAAAACACCAAAATAGATACTTTCATAGACACTGCATAAGCCTCCATGATTAATAAATAAGTCTAACTGTGGTAAAAGTGCCAATTGGTCTGTGGATTTTACAAATTCTATATTAGGCAAGTTATCCATTTGTAGATTACCAACACTAATTATTGTGTGTTTTCCTTTTAATAATTCGTTATTTATAACATTGTTTAAAAGTTCACTATTTTCAGTAAATATAGATCCAAGTGAAACATAAATATCATACTTACCATATTTTTTATTGCTTCTTTTAAGTCTATCTTTAATTGTAGTACCAACAAAAACAAATGATTTATCAAAAGTTTTATAAAATGGCTGACATTCTTTTGGCGAAAAAACTAATGTTAAATCTCCCTTATTAACGAATAAATCCATTGGACTAAATTTCCCAAGCCCATTAGATAATCTAAACTTTTTTTCTTCTTTATATAATTTTAGTATTGAAGAGAAATTTTTTAAAATCAATTTCATTGTGGAAATAAACATATGTGAAAACATAAATGTCCAAATATTATAGCCCATTAAGCCACTTAAACAGATAGATTTTATTTTCAATTTTTTTGAAATGTTTTTAGCAAACGAACACATAGAATCATATAGTATTAAATCTGGTTTTTCTTTTTCTATTTCTTGGGCATATTCTATAAAAGCTGCTCTATTTAAATTTAATAAATTTTCAAACAAATTATAAAAATTTGCAGTTACATCACTTAAATTATAAGTATCAAAATCAATCTTATACTCTTTAAAATTTGCTCCTGTTTCCTCAACAAAGCTCTGGTATTTTTTACTGCAATACCAATCCACAGAATAATTGTTTTCAATTAGTTTTGATATGACAGAATATTCTGCATTCAAATGACCAAATGCTGGAGTTGAAAAAAATACTATTTTTTTATTTTTCCTATTATTGTTCATATAAATTCCTCTACTTCCTTTATTCCCATTTTTTAAATATTAAACATACATTATGTCCTCCAAAGCCAAATGAATTGGACATTGCATATTTCATTGTTGGATTTGCTTTTGACTTATTTATAACAAAATTCAAATCACATTCTGGATCAAACTCTTTATAATTTATCATTGGTGGCATTATACTTGTTTCCAATGCTTTTGCCGTTATTATTGCTTCTAATGCTCCACTTGCGCTTAATAAATGTCCTGTCATTGATTTTGTTGATGATACATAAGGTTTTGACTTAAACACATAATTTATTGCTTTTGCTTCAGTTTTATCATTTAATGTTGTAGATGTACCATGTGCATTTATGTATGAAATCTCATTTTCTTTTATATTTGCATCTTTTAATGCTCTTTTCATTGCTTTGCTACATGTTAATTCTTCATAATCAGGAGATACAATATTATAAGCATCACAATTTGAGCCATAACCTACTATTTCTGCATATATTTTTGCATTTCTTTCTTTGGCATGTTCTAAGTCTTCTAATATTAGTATTGCAGATCCTTCTCCTATTACAAAACCATTTCTTCTCTTATCAAATGGAATTGAAGCTTCTTGCTTATTATCACCTCTATATAATGCTTTCATGGCAGAAAAACACGCAACTGAAAATGGTGTTATTGAAGCATCCGAGCTACCTGCCACTATCACTTTTTCATATCCAAGTTTAATTTTTAAATATGCTTCCCCTATTGCATTTGCTCCTCCACTACAAGCTGAAACATTTGCCATATTTGAGCCTTTTGCTCCTAAATCTATTGCAACTTTACCAGAAGCCATATTAGGAAGTATTGCTGGAATTAACATAGGCGACATTTTTGAAGGTCCTTTATCTTTTAATACATCACAGCCTTCACTTACTTTTTCTACTCCACCCATACTATTTGAAATATAAACACCAAAATAGTCTTTATCAAACTGAACATCATTTAATTTACTATCTTTATATGCTTGTGCTGCAGCAACTCTTGCAAAATTTATGTATCTAGAATCAAACAATAAATCTCTCTTTGAAATTCCACTATAATCAACATTTTTTACTTCAGCTGCATATTTTGAATTAAATTCCTCAGTATCAAAACTTGTTATTAAGTCTATACCACTTTTCCCATTTACAATATTGCTCCAAAATGTTTCTACATCATTTCCTAATGCAGAAACAACACCCATTCCTGTTATAACTACTCTATTCATTTTATAGCCTCCAAATCCTGCATTTTTTCTATATGTACTACTTTTAGTTTTAATTTATTATGTATAGCAATAGAACGAATAAAATTATCAATAGATTTTCCTACTCCTAAACAATAAAATTCATCTACCCCGTCATTTATCATATTTAGAATAATTTGTTCAAATTTTACTGAATTATATAATTGATTAACAAGTAATTCTTTTATATCATCATTTGATTTATTTCCAATATAATTATAGTAAACAGGTATATTCGGATTATTAAAACTATATTTATTTAGTACATCTTTTAATTTTATACTAGCTTCCTTTAGCAATCTAGTATGAAATGCACCAATAACATCAAGTTTAATTACTTTTTTTGCACCACTTTCAATACAAATCTTTGAACATTCTTCCAATTGTTTATTGTCCCCTGCAATTACAACTTGATCTGGCGAATTATAATTTGCTATCCAAACTTTATCAAATTGTTTGACAATTTCCTCTATTTTAGTAGAATTTAAAAACATAACTGCATACATACCTGTGTCTTTTCCATATAATGCTTCATACATTATATTTGATCTATTTTCTAAAATAGAAATTGTGTCGTCTATACTAATTGCTTTTGAATAGCAAAGCGCAGTATATTCTCCTAATGAAAGACCTGCACACACATCAGCATATACTCCTTTATCACAAAGCATTTTTGATAAAATAATACTAATAACGAAATTCCCAATTTGTGAATATCTAGTGTCATGTATTAATTTACTTTCTTTTACAAATATATCTTTATAATTAAACTTTATATTTAGCTTATCAATTAATTCTTTTGCAAATAAATTGTTTTCATATAATTCTTTTGCCATTTGGCTATATTCATTGCCTTGACCTGTAAAAATAAATGCTTTCATTGTATCATTCCCCTTTGGCTACAATATCCCAATTTCTTATTCTTTCATATCTATTATTAATTAACTCTTGAATGTCTTGTTTTCTTAAAATTTCGTATTTATTTAGTATAAAATTCTTAATATTATTAGCATTATAATTTAAATTATCACTTTCACTTATTACTTCATCAATAATCTTATCTTCAAATAAATCATTGGCTGTAAATCTCATGCTTTTCAATAATTCATTACTAACTTGTTCTTCTTTGTGCATTATCTTTAGATAGCTTTCCGGAGAAATAACCGTGTATATTGATTTTTGAAGCATTCCTATTGAATCACATACTGATAAAGCAAGTGCTCCACCACTTGACCCTTCGCCAACAACGATTGATATTATTATTGTCTTTAAGTCTGAAAAAGTATATAGACAATCTGCTATTGCTATTGCTTGTCCATTTTTCTCTGAATATATACTAGGATCTGCCCCAGCGCTATCAATAATATTTATAATTGGAATATTAAACTTCTCAGCAATTTTTGATATTCTTAATGCTTTTCTATATCCCTCTGGCCTTGTTAATCCATAATTTGTTTCTCTGTTTTCTTTCAAAGTTCTTCCTTTATTTTGAATATTGAAAATAAAACTTTTATTTTCTATGTTTCCAATACCTGATAATATTGAAGTATCATTACTATTAATTCTATCTCCTTTTAATTCAATATATTTATCAAATATACTTATTAAATAATCTTTGCCTTTAAATCTGTCTATATCTCTAGCATTTTTTAGTGTTTCTAACAAATCATCATTTGTTTTTGATTTATTCTCATCTTTATTATCAATTCTAACAACTTTATTATTGTTGTTAATCATTTTCAATAAATCTAATAAAATGTTTCTTATATCTTTTCTATCAGCTATAATATCTATCATTCCATTATTTTCATTATATTGCTCTGTTTGAAAATTGCTATCAAGTATCTCATTATATAAGTTTTCAATTATTGATTTTCCTGCAAACCCAATCTGTGAGTTTTTTTCTGCAATGTTTATATCTCCTAATAATCCAAATGAAGCAGTTACTCCACCCATTGTTGGATTTGTTAAACAGGAAATATACAATAGTCCTTTATCACTATGCCTTTTAATTGCAGCATTTACTTTTGCCATTTGAACTAACGAAAATACCCCCTCTTGTATTCTAGCTCCACCACTAGCACAGAATAATATTACAGGTAATTTATTAACACTCGCATATTCAAATGCACTTGTTATGGTTTCTCCGACAGAAACACTTAAGGTTCCCATCATAAACTTTGATTCCATAACACCTAAAACGACTTTTATACCACCGATAGAACAAGTTCCAATAATTATTGCTTCATTAAGATCTGTATTTTCTTTTGCTTTATTTATTCTATCTTCATAATTACATTTTTTTGATATATCTATTTTATTAAAACTTAATTCTTTAAAAGTATTTTCATCAGATATATGTGTAATTCTTTGTTTAGCAGATATATACGAATTATTGCCACAAGTCTTGCACACAAAAAATTCATCTAACTTTCCATTGCATTTAAAACATATATCTTTATTCTCTATTTTATTATTTCTTATTATATTACTTCGTTTTTTTGCTACTAATATGTTCATAATTACTTCCTCTAATACTTTTTGAATTTATATATACCCTCTTTAAAATCCTCTTTGCTTATTATTTCATAATTAAAATCTACATTGGTTTTAACACCTGATATTATTATCTCATCTAAACAAGTCTGCATTCTATTTATTGCTCTATCTCTTATTTTATCGTAAGTTATGATTTTCATTAGCAATGAATCATAATAAGGCTTCAATGAATATCCTTGATAAATATATGAATCAACCCTAATATTTCTACCACATGGTAAATTTAATATATCTACTTTTCCACTACTTGAAATAAAATTATTATTTGGATCTTCTGCATTTATTCTACATTCCAAAGCATAATAATTTGGTAAAATATATTTTTCCCTTTCATTCCTATTGCCACTAGATATATTTATTTGTTCTTCAACTATATCAATATCACTTACAACTTCTGTTATCGTGTGTTCTACTTGTATTCTCGCATTAATTTCTAAAAAATAATAATTATAATTACTATCTACAAGAAATTCAGCTGTTCCAACATTATCATATTTTAGATATTTAAAAATTTTTAATGCTTCTTTTTTTATTTCATCAAGTAATATTCTGTTATTTATAGATGATGGTGTTTCTTCAATAAATTTTTGAAAGTTTCTTTGAACAGAACAATCTCTTTCTGGTAAAATGCTAATATTATTATATTTATCTGCTATCACTTGTACTTCTATATGCCTATAAACATCAATATATTTTTCAACATAGTAATTATCTATATCAAATGTTTTATTAAGTGCTTTTTTTAACTCTTTAATTGCTTGCTCTAGTTCCAATGATGAAGAAACCTTTATTATTCCTTTGCCTCCACCACCATTAATTTGTTTAATCAAAACAGGATATACTTGTTTATCTTTTAATTTAATAAAATCTTTTAATTTATAACTATCAATCAAAGGAACATTAATTTCCTTTAATGCATCTTTTAGTTTTTGTTTATTATAAATCTTCTCCATCACTTCAAGAGATGGACCAATAAATATTAAATTATTTTCTATAACTTTTTTTGCAAACTCAAAATCTTCACTTAAAAAACCATAACCAGGATGAATTGCTCTGCAACCTGTTTTAATTGCAATTTGAATAATACTATCTGCATTCAGATACGAATTACTAGGATTGCTATCTCCTACGCAATATGCTTCATCTGCCAAAAAAACATGATAAGAGTCTTTATCGCATTTTGAATATATTGCAACTGTTTCAATATTTAGTTCTTTACAAGTTTTTATAATTCTAACTGCAATTTCTCCTCTATTTGCAACTAATATCTTTTTAATCATACTATCAACCTAACTTCATTACTTTTTGATTATATTCAAGCATATCATTTTCTTTGACTAATATTTCTTCTATAATCCCATCTTTTGGTGCAACAATATTATTTAAAACTTTCATTGAATTAATTATAAAGAGAACTTCATTCTTTTTTACTTTTTGTCCTATCTTTATAGGTTTTTCTCTATCTAAATATATACCTACTGTTGGAGATGTTATCCATCCATCTTCAATACTATCTTCTGGTTCAATATTATTGCTTTTTTCCAATGATATTTTAAAATCTTTATCTTCATAATCAATTTTTGTTAAATTTTTTTCATCCATAATTTCAATTAAACTTTTAATCTTTTTTAAATGCATTACGCTTTTACTCCTTTTGTTTCAAGTAAATCAATTACATCTTTGATAGTAACTAATTTTGCAAGTTCTTCTTCTTTAATATCAATATCATATTTATTCTCTAATAAAATAGATAATTCAACTGCAAGTAAGCTATCAATACCTAATTCTTCTTTTAATTTTGATTCTAATTTAATATCTGTTTCAATTCCTAATTGTTCTGATAAAACTTCTTTTATTTCTTCAAACATAATAAACCTCCTATATATTAAGTAATAAAATATTGCAAGTTAATCCTGCTGCTGTACCACATAACAATACTTTATCTCCTGTTTTGATTTTTCCATTTTCTAATAAATCGCATAGCATATATGGAATAGATACTGATACCATATTCCCAAACTCACTGACTCTATTAACATATTTGCTTTCATCAATTTTTAACATTTTCATAATAAAAGGCAAAGCCCTACTTGCTTGATGTGGTATAACTACATCTACATCTTTAATAGAAACATTAAATTCTTTCTCAAATTCTTTAAATAATTCTGGCAACTTTCTTGCACATAAACTTAATATTGGTTTGCCTTTCATGTCAAATGTATAATCAGCTTTATTTTCTGGCTTATATTTCAATGCTGTTTTTAGAGTTCCTCCACCCCTTATTTCAGTAGCATGTACTCCCTCTGAATATGTACGAATCATACTTCCAACTATTCCTTGATTACTATCTTCTGACTTTGTAATTATAACTGCACTTGCACCATCTGAAAATAATGTATAACTTTCTTTCTGTTCTTCATTTAATCCTTCGGATGCTACATCACTAGCAACTATTAAAACATTTTTATATCTTCCTGCTTCAATTAAATATGACATTGTATCTAATGCAGTAACAAAACTTGTACAAGTTGTATTTATATCCATTGCAGGTATATTTGTATCCTTTGCAATCTGTTCATGAATAAGAGCAGCATTACATGGTATTGGTTGCATAAATACTGCACTAGCTGATACAATGCAATCAATATCTTTAATATCAAGTTTAGCATTTTCCAATGCTTTGTTTGCTGCCTTAACTGCCATATCTAGTTGAGTTTCTTGTCCATTACATCTATATCTTTTTTCCCCATCAAATTCTACTATATTATTTGGTAAATAATTGCCATATCCTATTATTTTAATATTTCTCATTATTTGCTATTTCTTCCTTTCTACACGTTTCATTTTTCTTGCTAAATTAAATTCATATTTTTCAAAACTTATTTTTGGGCATACAAACCTCATTCTTTCAGCAAGTGTATTAAATTCATTACTTATTTGCTTTTTTATTTGTTCATTCATATTATCAAGATAAATTGTAATATTTTCTTTATCTTCTTGGACTACTTTATAATTTCTAATACCATTTGCATATATTACACATCTGCTTATAAAATCTGGAAAAACTGTAATTTCTTTTCCTTTTATTCCATTAAAAATAAATATATCATCTTCTCTACCTTCTATTTTCTTTATAACCATAGTCCACGAGCCACAAGAACATTTTTCCTTATCTTCAACTAAAATATCATTTAATCTATATCTGATAATTGGTTGTGATTTTCTTAAAAAGTCAGTAATTATTGGAACAAATCTTTCTTTATCAATGTATTCCTTTTCAACATATATAACATCTTCGTTTATATGGAATTTTCCACACTCACATACATAACCTAAGAATCCTTCTGTGCATTGATATGCTTGATGTATTATTTTTAACCCAAAAACCTTCTTAAAATAATCTGCATCTTCATCTGTTAATACTTCGGCTACTGAAATTATTTTTATTGGATTTACATTAATTTTCTTATTTTCTTGTGCTTCAGCAAGTATCAATAATACTGACGGAGGAGCAACAATAATAGTTGGCTGATATTCATTTAAAGTTTTTATATTTTCATTCATATCTTTCATAATGTCAAAATATCTAAACTTTATCGCTTTTGAATCAATGGTTTCATACAAATTATTATCTGCTCGCAAGAAAAAAGATATTTTATGACCTAGTATGTTTCCTTTTGGTAGGAACTTTGCTAGGACACCACCTGCCCATAATTCTCTTTCTTTATCACTTATAATAAATAAACCTCTTGCCCCACTCGTACCTGATGATAAACCAACAGATATATTATTAAGTTTTTCATCAAAATTTCGACTTTTTTCGCCATTTATGGCAATTTCGAGTGCCTTATCTCTATCAATACCTACACAATTTAATTTATTGAAATTCTCCATCATTACTTTTTTATCCATAAGTGGCAAATCTTTAAAATTTTCTATACTGTCTGCTTTGATATTTTTAAAATATTCTGAATTTTCTTTAATGTATTTCATTTGTTTCAAAAGCATTTTATTTTGGTATTTTTCTAATTTATCTCTTGTCTTAAACTTTTTAAAATATCTCATCGAGATAAAATTTTTTACAACATTTAATTTTTCACTCAAACTAAAATCACCTCTTTGTCGTAGGTGTCATGACTAAAACATAATCTAATCCCATCATTTTGCATTTTTTTAAGTAATTTATCATTTGTTATATAGTCATTCATATTCGATTGTATAAGTCTTGGAAAAATCCTAAAGTTTTCTGCCTTTCCAACAAAACTATTACCCCAACTTGAATCTGCACCTAAAAACAATTTATTTTCCATTAAACAACATATTTGACCTTTTGCATGTCCATTTACTTTTGTTAATAATATGCTTTTATCTTTAAATAAATCAAAATATGTAAAATATTTATTCTTATTTTCTTTTAATTCGTTATCATTTATAATTGTTAGTCTTTGTTCAAACCAATCTGGCAATAACTTATCAAAAATCAAATACTTTGTTTTGTTCTTTTTATAAGTATTAAATGCTTCTTCTGATAAGATTATTTTTGCATTTTTAAAATATTTAACACATCCAATATGATCTGGATGTAAGTGTGATAGTATTAAATACTTTATTTCATTACATTTAATATTATCTTTTTCCAATTGAATATTGATTTGATCTTCTTTTTTTACATAAGTTGGATTAAATAAATTATATAATTTACCTTTCCAGCCAAGATTATATATTTCTGTGCTATATCCTGTGTCAAAAAGTATGTATCCCTCTTTTGGATGTTTTATTAGAAATACACCAGCAGGAAACACTTTTATCTCTTTCTTATGTTTTTTAAAAACCAATTTTAGATTATTAGTACAATAACCACAATTATAATACTTTATTTCTTTTATAATTTTCTGCATATTTTTTTATCCCTTCGCTTAATGTCATTTTAGGAATATAATTCAAATCTTTTTTTGCTTTTTCAATGTTTAATGTTTGACTATATCCTAATGTACAAATATTATATTTAGTTATCATTGGCTCTTTATATATATGAAATAGTTTATATATAAACTCAATAATAGATGAAACACCATACATTAAGTTTAGATTAATTTTTAAATATTTAGGTGGCTCATTTATTTGCTCAAATAATTCTTCAAGTATATTCTTAAATTCTCTTGGTTCCCCATTAGTAATATTATATGTTCTTCCTACTGCATTTTCACTTTCAATAGCAAGTCTTAAAGCAAGCGCAACATTTTCTACACAAGTTATATCAACAATGTTTTTACCATCATTAAACAGTGGAATGCCTATCTTTCTATTTGCATTAATTAGTCTTGGAATAATGCTTGTATCTCCAATTCCAAATAATCCTCTTGGTCGTATTATTACTTTTTCTAATTTATCATCTTCAATGCTATTTATTAAGTTTTCGGCAAGTATCTTACTTTTTATATAAAAATTCAACTGATTATTTTTATCAAAATCATCTTCTTTTATATTTAACCTATCATACTTTGCTGAATAAATACTTGGAGAAGATACATATACTAATCTTTTAACATTATTCTTCTTACAAAAATCAATTACATTTTCTGTTCCTATAACATTAGAATTATAAAAGTCTTCCCATTTACCCCAAACTGTTGATAACGCAGCTGCATGTATAACGTAATCTACTTTCAATTCTACATTTTTTATTTCGTCTAATGAACATTTAAGAATTTTGACATTATATTTTTCTTTTATATCACTTAATACATTTTCTTTTCTCCCCTGTGCAACAACTTCATAGTCATTATTCAATAATTCTTCTATTAAATATTTTCCCAAAAATCCTGTTGCTCCAGTTACTAATACATTTTTCATATTCATTCCTTTTCCTTTAAAAATATCGTATCAATCAATTTGACAAGTATCGACATTTATTTACAAAAATTTCTACTTTATCTTATCATAAAAGCGAATGAATTTCAAATTTCACTCGCCTTTAAACTCAATATTATTAAATTATACCAATAAATTCTCATTTTTGACATCCAAAATTTTATTCTTCGATGTCAAATGGATGTCAAAATTATATTTTCACATTATTTTTTGTCATTCTTGGATCTCTGTGGCCATTGATATTACTAATTTTTACCATGACAATTTTTGTACTTCTTACCACTTCCACATGGCTTTTATTCTGGGTATATTCTACTGCATAAATCAGCATTTTACCTAATTAATTTTCACATTTTTGCACTTCATTACACTACTTTTCACTCTAATTTACTAGCAGAACGTATGTAAAAACGTATGTAAAATAGCATTGTTTATTTTAATATTTGACACCATTCTTCAATATATTTTTTAGAAATCTTTAGACTTCCAGAGCCAACTCCAA
>OCVV011230003.1_pt1 | contig 16271 bp, 1 predicted proteins | sample 1539721 | NCBI WGS metagenome assembly OCVV01 (sample SAMN02144230, study PRJEB22623) | gut metagenome | biome: sheep rumen | host: Ovis aries | place: New Zealand
TACAGAAAGTCATGGAGTAAATAGTTTCAAGGTAACTCGTGGTACTACAGTATATGAAATCGTAAAGAACGGCAGTGTACAGACAGTACCAGCAGGTTCGTCATATTCATGGACATACACTTCAAGTGGTTCAGATATAACATGGATTTTGAATGACTATCCTGGAGATGGAACATACGCATATAGAATAGAAGCAGAAGACCTTGTAGGAAAGACAACTACAGTTGAAAAGAACGTAACAGTAGATACATCCGTACCTACAGTAAGTACAACAGAATCATTATTCACAGTACCGACAGCAAGCCAGAGTGAAGGAAGCCTGTTCAAGTTCGAAGGAAAAACAGGCAGCGTAGCAGATACAGGCAGCGGACTTGATAAGGTAGAGCTTGCATTCACAAGCAACACAACCGCACCTACAGCAGCCCAGACAATCGTAACACCATCTGGGGAAGGCGTATGGTCAAGTACAGTCGAGTTTAAAAACAGTGTATTTGGCACGGTATTCAGCAGCGAAGGTACAAAGTACCTGTGGGTACGAGCCTACGACAAGGCCGGAAACGCAAGCGGCTGGATACAGGCAAATAGCTTTACATATGATAAGGCCGCCCCTACAGTCAGCTTTACGGAAAGCGCAGGAAACAAGAACCCGGCATCAGGCTCATACAGAAACAGCGGCTTTACACTTGAAGTAAGTGCTGCAGATACTTATGAAGTAGACAAGGTAGAAGTTCTTTATGGTGACCAGACTGTAGAAATGTCTTTGAATTCTGAAAGCGGAAAATATGAAAAGACATTCCGTGCAGGAAGTGAAACAACAGCAGGTGCAGTACAGCTTACAGACGGAAGCTATAACTTCACCGTAAAGGTAACGGATAAAGCCGAAAAAACTGCCATCGTAACAAAGAGTGTAAATATAGATACAAATTCCCCTGTAATTGATATGACCAATACGTCAGTTACCGGAAGTTCAGATTATACAGACACAAATAGTGTAGGCTGTCGTAAATCAAATCAGATACCTGTATCAGTTTCTGTATCCGATTCCGGGGCAGGAATTAGTTCAGTTCAGATTTCTACAGATACTAACTTTACAAATCCTACAAACCTCATGCAGTCAGAATCTGGCAGATGGACGGGAACAATTGTCTGTGGAGCTCAGGGTGTAAATACAATTTATATTAAGGCAACAGATGCTGTAGGAAACGCAACAAATGTTGTTACTGCAAATTCACTTACAGTTTATATAGATACAACAGCTCCTGCAGACCCAATCTTCCTTGGTATTAGTACAGGCTCAGGTGACAGTCTTACTGCAACTCCATCTTCTCAGATTACTTCTGTACTTGTAAACAAGACCGTGCCGGTTACTGTTTATGCGGCCCTTGTTGATGATGGAACTTCTTCAACTTGGACTGGAATCCCAACTGAACCAACAGCAGCTGCCTTAAAACAGAAGGGTAAGAGCGGAACTTCGACTTATATCACATCAAAAGCAGGTCTCCCGGCTGCAATTTCGTCAAACCTCCCAGATGATGTTACAGATGATTATAAGTTCTGGTCTTATGAAATTGCAACTGCTGACATGAGAAGCGGCGGTGTAAACTTTACCGTAAAAGATAACGCCGGAAATGAAGCAGATTATGTCCTCTTCCAGATGACTGTGGATAATACACCTCCATCTGCAACTTTGAATCAGATTGCAAACCTCAATCTTGAGCGTGAAGCAAATGACAGTAGAACATATGTAAACGGAACAATCACCCTCAGCGGTACTGCAAACGATAACCAGAAGCTGAATTCTGTAAAGGTTGAATACAAAAAGCAGGGAGAAGCAACTGCAAATTGGACAGAAATTCTCGCAACTTCTCAAGATGATTCTCTTGCAAGCTGGACGCGAACTCTCGATACAACAACTCTCGATGACGAAGCCCTATACGACATCCGTGTTTCTGCAACCGATGTTGCAGGAAATACAACAGATAACTCTGCAACTTCAAAGACTCTTGCTGCAAGAACTCAGACTATAAAGATTTCTCAGAATACAGACCGTCCTATCATCAAGTTCACAAACCTTGAACTTCCATCAACAATGAGCGCAGATAACACAATCTCTTTCCGAAATGAAGAGCTTTACGGCTTTATAAATGATGATGATGGTGTTCCTACAAGCCTTGAATATTATTATGGAACTGGAATTCCAGAAGACACAGATTGGAAAACAAGTCCAAATCTTTCATACTCAAGCGGTTCATTCACACTTAAGTTCAAGACCGCGGATGATAAAAATGATGATGGAACTCATCACCTCTACTTTAGGGTAACAGATGCTTCTGGAACTACAGGAAAAGTATTTACATCTCAGGGTGCAATTACTTCTGCAACAACACTGCCTACAATTCCAAAGATAATCGATAACTCTACATCATATAAGTATGGTTACATAACAAGAAGCGGTAAAGGCACAACTACAGATCCTGTAACTTACGATTCGTCTGCAACTATAACCTACCTTACAGTAGATACAACCGATCCTTACAGAGGAAACTTAAAGTTCTCTACAAATTACAATGTTGCCACACCTACTTGGCAGGAAAAAACTGATATTACAGCCATTCCCTTTGGTGGAAGCAGAAAATCATTCAAGATAAAGATTCCAGCCTGGGATATAAACGGTGTAAAAATCTCAATGACAATAGAAGATTATGACGGAGATATAAGCTTCACTGAAACAACAGAATCTGCTGGCGATGCAATTTATACACAGGCTAAATACTGGGAGTCTTCTGTAATTACAATTCCTACAACGATGGAAACTGGTGTAAAAGCCTGCAGCATTGATGTATTTGATGGTGTAAGACACAACAAAGATGACTTCTCAATTTCAGTTGATAACACAGTGCCAGTAATCAATGCGGCCGCTCCAAGCTCAACTCAGAACTCAAGCGGTAATGTAATTGCTTATGGTGAAACTGATTTACAATACTGGAAGAATACTTCTTCAACAGACAATCCAAGAGAGTACATGTATTATGCACTTTCTCTAGATGATACAACAGAACCTGCTGAAAATAAGACCGCAAGCTCTGAAGAATCAGCAAATACAATAACAAGCTGGAAGCAATATACAAATGCCGGTGAGTCTACTGTAACTACTGCACCTGCTGGAAGTAACGCAACAATCAGCTATAAGCCATACTACTCACCAATCAAGGGAGGTAGCTTCAGCTGGTATGTTCATTTTGATGGTGTTGCATCTACAGACGGTGAAACACACGATGAAACCTTCAAACAGTTCCTTATTGATTCAGGAATAACTACCCTTCAAGCAATTGAAAATACAAATCAAAGCCAGAAATTCAAGGCTATTGTAAGGGCTTACCTCTGGATTAAGGCTGTTGACCAGGTAGGTAATGAAACTGTCATTAAGCATCCGATTTTGATTGATCCTCAGGGTGATGCTCCAAAAGTAACTATTGACTATCCGGAAGCAGAAGGAACAACTCTTGGTGATGAAGTAACATTACGCGGAAGTGCAATTGATACCCTTGGTACAACAACAACAGACGCTTCTGGCGCAACTGTTTCAAATATTGGTGTTGAATCAGTATGGGTACAGCTGATTTCTGCAAAGTACAACGGCTATGATTCAACAACAAGCACTACTTCAGGAGCAAGAACAGCGGGAGGTCTCTCATTCAGCGATACTGTAACTCCATCAACTGAAAATGGAACAACAACATATTCTCATGAATATTCGCTGACTGATTTTGCACCAACAATGAAGAATGTAAAGCAGTGGATTAATGCAGCAAACGGTTCCGGACAGAAGGTTTACGAAGTATATACCGGTATTCTGACAGACAGTCCGACTCGTGTAACAGCTGTTGGTAATGGTGATGCCTGGGCTGATACCGCTGATGGTTCAGACTATTACATAAAGGCCTCAGTATCAGGTTCTTCATGGAACTTAAAGATTAACAGCGTAAAGGAATTTGACCCTGCTGAAGGACAGTTAAATCCTGTTGCCTATCGCGTATTTGCAGAAGATAAGGATGGAAACTTGAGTAGCTACGAACAGCAGCTCAGCGTATTCGACTCTGATAATCCGATTGTCGGAAGCCTATATCTGCGCCAGTATTCTGATAATAATGCTGGAACAGGTACAGTAACTGCTTCCCGCCTTTATGAAGATGATGTCTGGGTAAAGGGTAAATGGTGGCTTTACGGAAGCGTAAAAGATACACAGGGGCTTTCAAGCCTTACGATTAATGGTAATACAGTTACCATTACCGGTACTTCAACAAATTCAGACACACCACAGGAATTCAACTTCAAACTCGATACAGATGTTGCAGATTCTGCCGGTAACCTGACAGTAACAATTATTGCAGAAGACAATGCTACAAATCAGAAGCATAAGACAACAAAGCCATGTTCAATAAATTATGATAACGTCAATCCAACTCTGCTTCCTTCTACAGGTGAAAAGTATAATATCAGTACATCTGTTAAGAATTCAAATGGATTCTACAGTTTCGGCTCTCAGGTAACTGAAAACCCTGTAAATGGTAAAGAGCAGTCTGGTTTTGATTATCTTGCCTTCTGGTTTGAAAGAAACATTACAGGCAAGCGCGTAGTTTACGATGTAATGAAGCCTAAGGTTTCAGGTGAAAATAGTTTCAATAGCGAAATTTCTTACTCAGATCTTAGTCTTGACAGCGGTCTTATGTGGAAGACTAAGACTGGGGTTGGACGTTCTTCAACTGCCCGTGATACCCTTACCCTTTCTGCTGCAGATGATAACATTCATACAGGCGGCTTGTGTAAGGTTGCAGGTGCAATCTACTTCATCGATAGTATAAGTGAAGACGGCAAAACAATTACAATCAATGGTCAGCCGGAATATACGACAGCAACAGAAACTGTTTACTTTGCAATTGCCAACGTTGTAAACAACAATGTAGAAGCAGGCTCTGGAGCAAAGAATGCAGCTGGTTATTACAATACCCTTTCAAATGACGATGGCGACCACATGGTAGAATCAGTTTCAAAACAGGGCGCTGTATGGACATGGGAAGCAAATATCAACTCTCAGAATATTGCCGACGGTTCTATCATTCTTCACTATGTTGCCTTCGATAAGGCCGGAAACCTTGCAACAGCTGATGTTTCAAATGCTAACGTTGAAAATAATGCACCACGTCTCGCAAGTCTTAAGGTCTGGTCAGACTTTAATGAAAATGGAACAGAACAGGATGGAGAATCAGATACATTCTATAATTCAGAAAAGCCACGTATCATTGATGGTGTTAATAGAAATAGAGCAACTGCACTTACATCTGAGCTCGTAGTTTCTGGTAACAAAAAAGATTATGATAAAGATGGTTCTTCATTTATGACTGTTAAAGCCAATACCCGCTTTATTCCTGAAATTGTAGGTGGTAACGGCGCGCTGTATTATTCTTACAGATATAAGAAAAATAAGACTACTGCTTGGGAAACAGTAGCATACAGTGATAACTCAATAGGAAATGGCTTCTCTCATGGTATTGATGATGATATTGATGATTCAGGCTATAACCTCGAAGATGATGGTGGCAGTGCCTATATTCAGGGACGCACAAATTTGTATGCAGAAAACTACAATGGTACAAAGTACTACATGGAGATTCCAGGTGCAGGTGCTGCTAATTCATACAGCTTGAATGGAATAGGAAACAGTAATTCAACTGCAGACCCAACCTGGTTCGAATATACAATCTACGACTCAACAGAAGGTTGTGCAGCATGGGGAACTAGTCCTACAGCCACAAGTACAACAGGCCGCCTCTCTGCAAAATTCCGTGTAGCATTGAATTTGCAGTATGTAGATAGTACTCCACCGGTCACAGTAATCAGTCCTTTGTATTGGAAATCATCTTCCGATAATAGCGTTTATCACGACATAAACGGAACTACCTTAGGACACGTTGAACTCAAGAGCGACCTTGTTGATGAAAATGGAGATGCAAACTGTACACTCGGAACCACTTACGGCACAGATGACGACAAAGTTTCTGGAAAGGTAGTGTTCCGCGGCTTTGCTTATGATAACAAGAAGCTTACTGAATTGAAGTGGGGACTTGTAGATCATGCAGAATCATACACAAGTCTTGATCAAAGCCTACAGCCAGGCGCAACATTTAATGGTACAAGCTGGGATGGTACAGACACAGATTATTATACCTTCACAGTTTCAAATGCTGCAGAAGATGGTGCTTACCACAATCAAAACGGTCATAAAGTTGCATGGACACTTACACTTGATACTTCTCATTTTGGGGTTGCAGAAAATAAGCGTGTAGTTGTACAGGCAACAGACTCACAGGCTTCTACAGCTGATACAAGATTAAGCACAATTACAAATGACTCAGTAACTTCAACAGCTAACCCAGAAACCGCGCCTGCAACCTATGATGCCGGCACTTACAATCCAACATATAAGATTGATATCTTACCTTATATTACAAACATAGTAACATCGCTTTCTTCACTTAAGGCAAATAATCCAAGCGTTTATTCAAGAACAGCACTTGGTCATTATTCTGTAAGAGTTGGCGAAACAGTTACTTTTGAAGGCTTTAATCTTGGAGCAAAAACAACTCTTACAATCTCAGATTCAATTACTTCTGCAGCTTATGAGTTTAAGGTAGACAGCATTAAGGCAATGAATAACCTTAATAACAATGATGCCCGAGGCTCTTATACAAAAGCAATTGTTTTGACAGATGCTAATGGTAGAGCAACATCTGGTAACAAGAGCATAATTGAAAATTACTACAACCGCCAGCCAAACGGCGATAACAATAACCTGCTCACCGATGATATTTGGTTTGATGTATGGCAGTTTAATGACAGAGCAGCAGTACCAATTACCGGAAAAATTGAGCAGCCTGTTATGAAGATTCGCCCTACAGACGGTAAAATTGGTTTTGCCTTTGTAAATGGTCCTTTGTACTTTAGTATGGGTGGAAGCCAGAGTTCACAGGATTATTCTTACCAGTATTGGGCCGGAAGTTATGACCTCTGGTCTTCTATAGGCTTTACTTATGATAGCTTTGGTAACTCTTATGGCGTTGGTGCCGGAGGTGACTCGAATGCCGGTGAAGGTGATGCATTTATCTTGGCATCAAGTAAATTTGGAGTTGCCGCAGCTAATGAAAGAGGTTCTTATGATGGATTTAACACATTAAGACTTGAACGAATTGGTCAGAGAAATGAAACTGCATTCGATATTGATAAGCAGAAGATTAAGTCGCCATCAATTGTTTCTTCTCAAAATGGTACGGATAAAACAAATCTTTACCTTGCATATTATGATGGAATGAATGATGAGATTCGTTTTAAGTCAGGAACTACAAAAAATGGAAATGTTAGTCGAGAAACTACTACATCATGGGTTCGAAAAATTTATGAACTTGATGGTGATGGTTATAGAGGTGCTTGGGTATATGTTACTGAAAATGGAAATGCATTAGACTGTAGTGATGGTGATACAATTTATTTCTGTGATAAAGATGGAAACATTACTATAGACAGACCATTTAAAATGGTTGGTTTATGGAAAGATGAAGGAGTATCTCAGACTTCACCAGCAAATGGAAAAAAAGAATGGGCATTCCGAATTTCTGCAGATACTGATGCAAATCATAACATAGTTCCTTTCACAAGTCCTTTGGGTAAAACATCTGCTAATTATAATAACTACACCCAAGGCCACAGAGAAGGCTTTAAGAATATTTCTGACGATAATGTTTACATTAAAATTGTAAAAACCGAAAATACTGGAGTTTCAAAAGAATTTGGCCAGTTCAAGGATTCAGCAACGGCTTCAAATCCTGGTTATAGTAACGCAAATGTAAGCATTCTTGCCAGCAATAAAACAACTTACAAAACAGGTGCTTATGTAAGCCTTGGAGTAGTTCCTGCTTCTGTAACAGGCGGCAATGATAGAGTTGTTGCTGTTTGGCTTGATCAGGAAAATCCTGCTCTTCCAATCCTCCGCTATGCTTATAACAGCGATCCAGTTAACAATCCTGGCAGCTGGACTTATGTTGAAAGAGTTCTTCCTGCAAGCAGCAGCTACTCTTATGCAGGTGAATACTGTAAGGTTGCTGTAGATCAGAATGGTGGTGTTCACATAGCAGCATACGACCAGAAGAATCTTGACCTCATTTATGCATATCTTCCTGCAAACAAGAAGGGTATAGCAAGCGGTGCAGGAGACTTTAAGACTTGTATTGTAGACAGCAATGGTGTCGTTGGTTCAAACCTTAATATTGATGTAGGACTTAACGGCGAAGGCAAAGTTGTACCATATATCAGTTACTATGCAACAAGCATCATCAGACCAAAGCTTGCCTACTATGTGGGAGGCTTCTCTGCTGCAGATACAATCGAAGCAGGTTCTGTTAACGACTTACATACAACAAAATGGGAATGTGCAAATGTTCCAACTGAAAGCAATGTTGAAATGCAGAGCCTTCAGCATAACGACATAAATGTTGGTCTTTGGAAAGAAAATGGCATAATAGTTGATTCAAGTTCAGATAAGTACACGACAGGAACTTCATCAACTACTAATCAGCCGAATGCATATAATTCTGTTTCAAATGGTCAGATTTATGGAAACGGAACTGCAAATCCTGTACTTGGTTATGCAATTAAGATTAACTCAAAGAGTGGTGCCATCGAAACCGCTCAAATGAAGTAGAACAAACTTATACAATCTCAGTGTGCTTTCGCACACTGGGCACTTGCTGGCAGAAAACAAAATACCCGCTTCACGTGTTGTAAAATGAAGCGGGTATTTTGTAAAATGATGAAAATAATTCTTGGGCTTTCCTTAATTATACACTTGTATTTTTCTTTAATGCTTCAAGAACAAGTTCCAATGGAGCATTCATTTTTTCTGCGGCGAATTCAGGAGTTGCTTTGAATTCTTTAACAGCTATTACTGCATCTGCTATAGCTTGGGCTGCTTTTCCAGCTTCCTTCCCATTTTCAAAATCATATGTTCTTTGTCGTTCCCATTCCATGTATTGATGCCTCCATTGAGTATTGTGTTTGGCTTCTTCGGACAGCTCTTCAATTCTTCTGGTAAAACTGTCACTGGCTTTTTGGCCAAGGACTACCTGTAAAAAGGCTTTCTGCTTTTCATTCAATATTTTAGCACAGTTCTGGGCAATAAAAAAGTATTTATATGCCCTATCATTAAGATGTATGCTGGTATCTTCACGGCACAAGTTTTCAAAGCTGTAGCAGGGCAGTCCTTTTTCAAAAATGTCCTGAATGCAGATAAAGATTACATAGGAATCTTTGAGAGCCTTGTATTTTTCACCAGACTTCAAGCAATCAACATCAATACTTCCCTGGTAGTACCTTGCCCGCTCTGGTAGCTCTTTGGAATCAGCGGTCTGCATCTCTAGATTAAATGAATGTGTGTTATTTTTAGCATAAACATCAAGCCTTATTCCCTTGCTGCCAAAATCAATTTCAACGGTTTCTTCGCCTCTCATTTCGATATGGTCAATTTCCATTTCAAGAAGGATTTCCAGAAGTTCCTTGCAGACATCGGGGTTATGCCACATGATTTTGTAAAAAATAAAGTTGTTGGCAATTGTAGCCTTTTCCCATTTTTTGCTCCGGGGTGAGTTCTGATTCGTAAGTGTTAGACATAAGAGTCCTCCATAATTTTCTTGCGGGGCAGGCAGATATACAATCTGCTTAATGTGCCTCTCAACAAAAAAATGGGGTCACTTTTTTAAAATATTGAACTTCAAAATAACGGGAAAAAATATCCATATATAATATACGAACCAATATGTAAAAAAAGGAAAGGTTTTTGGCAATAATTCAAAAAATTTGCGTTTACCTCATTACCATGTTAAGATTAAAGGTACTAATATAGTTAGAAAAGTTGTTTACCCCTATCATCACAGTTGTTTTTCAAGTTATACGATTTTTCTTCCGATATTTAAAAGTGGAGTTCTCTCCTTCGTTCTACATCAAAAAGAGAGTTTATTACAGTTTATTTTTTGTCTCAAAAAAAACGTATTAACGATATCAGGAGTCGTTGTATGAAAAAACGTGGTTTATTAGCTCTTATTTTGGGAATGGCAGTAATGTCATTTACTATTCTTAATTCATGTGATATCGACATTGGTCTGGGGTCAGCAGTTGATACTGAGCCACCTGTGCTCAAGATTGAAAATCCGCCGGCATTGGCAGTTATCCGCGATAAATTTGTTATCAATGGTACCTGGACAGATGATGGTTCTATTTCTGATATTTCTATTGAACTTAGAAATACCAGTGATGAAGATCCAGTCATTTATACTTTTAAAGGAAAGTTTGATGACAAAAATAATTGGAGTGCAGAAATAAATCCTTTAAATCCAAAACAGAAAATTCCTGATGGTAAATATGAAGCAACAATCATCATTTCGGATAATGGTGGACACCACTCTATAAGTAACCGAACATTTGTTATCGATAATACAAAACCTGTAGTCATTTTGCAGCGTCCTTCTACCACAGATAATGATAACGATGCAGATGTATTTGGTCAGAAATTTACTTTAACCGGACAGGCTGCAGATGGAAACGACATAGTTTTAGTTCGAATTAATTTCTTTGAAACTCCAGATTGCAGTGGAGAACCAGTACACTTTATAAATATTCCTAATGTACCACCTACAATCGATCTTGATGTTGCGACATTCCAGCTTGATGTAGATAACGACTATTCGGCAATTTATGGTTCATCTCAAAAAGACGGTAAAAAGCGTTTCTATTTTACTATTGAAGCCTATGATGGTGCACGTCGTTATACAGGTGAAAAAGAGGAAGATCTTTCTGAAGAAGATAAGTTAGGTAATCTTGCAGATTATTATTATCCTTATGAATCTGTATTTAAGCTGGTTTCTCAATATAAGGCAACTGGTCTTTATAATATTTTAAACGGCACCTACAATACAATAAATTCTCGTAACATTTCGACAGATGATGAATCATACATCCGCAATACACTTGCGGATAATGAAAATCCAAAAGGCCGATTCGTTCTTAATCCTTCAAATAATCCTGAATTTAAGATTGTAGGACGTGATGCCCTTTTGATAGAAGATGGCAAAATTGATTTTTCAAAATCAGCATACAGCTTGTTAAACGAAAGTAACATTACTCTTAAAGTTGCAATGGGTCTGGACTCTATACCTATCATAAAGGATAGCCTTAAGATTTATATGCTTGAATGTAATGATAAAGGCGAAGTTGAAGATTCCTATTATACAGATGAAGAAACATTAAAGCGAGTTTATACAAATCGTATTTATCCAGCATCAGATTCAATTAATATAGAAGGAAACGGCGGCGATTATATGCTTACAGCTAAACTTGTTGCCGAAAACTGTGAAAATTACAAAGGTGAAAAAGTAACTCTTAAAATCAAAGGTACATATATTATTGGTATCGAAGGTTATGATGAAGATAATAATGAAGCTGAACCAGAAGACGGTAACCTTTACGGATTTATGCTTGCACCAAATGGAACTGTTCCTGTTGTTGATGTAAATCTTCCAGCCACAATTTATAACGGCTCAAATATCATAAGACCTTCTATTATGATTCAGTCAAATCAAAAGCCATTTACATTAGTACGTGAAGTATTTGATTCTGATAATAACCTGATAGACGCTCTTTCAAAAACATTTACCAAAGATGATGCTGGAATGGCAGAGTTAAGCAACGATAATCCTGAAGTTGAAGATTCAATAGCAATTTCACCGGCAATTACTGCATCTGGTAAATATAAAATTGTTTACACTGTAAAAGATAAAAGCGACAAAGAAGGTGAAAACAAAAAAACTGTTACCGTAGACCTTACTTCACCGCAGATTAAAACTGTTCAGATATCTGGTGAAAATTATGACAGTGCTAAATGGTATAATTCAAAAACACTTTCTGTAGGTGTTCTTGCAAACGATATTGCCGGCGAAACTGGAATTGATACCGTTTCTTATTCAACAAATGGCACTGCATGGACAGCTCTTTCTTATGATACAGAAAGTCAGATGTATTCTGGTTCTACAGTATTCGGTAACGAAGGGGCTACTAATTCTCTTTACATCCGCGCAAAAGACTTAGCTGGAAACCTTGTTTATTTTGATAACCTTACAGCTAACGGAAGTCTTAATCCTGCTTTTGTTAATGTAAAAATTGATTCTAGTGCTCCAAATCTTGGAAATACTTTCTATTATCAGCTTGGAGATTTAACTGCAAAAGAATCAAGTGGCCAGATTTATGTAGACGGTACAAAAGATTTAATAGTATACGGCAAAAGTTATGATGAAGAAAGTGGTTTGGATTCAACTAAGCCATTAATATTTACAATTGGAGAAACGACTGTTCTTCCAACATCTATAACCTATGCTGTATCAGAACCAGCATCTGGTTCTAATATGACAGGCCTTACTTATGGGGCTGCACCTTCGAATACAAAAACTATAAAATATTGGAAGGCTACTTTTGCCAAAGCATTAATCAATTCAAGTGAAAAATGTGGAACTCTCAAAGTAAAGGTTAAGAATATTGCAGGTCATGAATCTGCAGCTACATCAATCTTTAATATTACTTTTGACTTTGCAGCACCTGTTCTTTCTAATGTTTCATTTACTTCGTCAAATCTTAAGAAGCAGCCATATAAGCAGACTCAATACTCTCAGCAAAATCAGACTGTTTATTTTGTAAATAATAAAGATTCAAATCCTAAATTCAAAATCAGTGGTATTGCAACAGATAACTGTGGTGTAAATGATGTTACACTTAAGATAGGCACAACTAACATTACACGAACATCAACCAGTCTTTCTGAATGGGTATTTGATGACATTGATTTAAGTGCGTATGCAGAAAATGAGGTTCAGACAGCAGTTGTTACTGTATCTGATCTTACAGGTAATTCTGCAAGCAGTTCATTTATAATTAAATTTGACGTTACAAATCCAAAGGCAATGCACTGGGCAGATGCTAAAAACAAAGATATTTATTTCCGTTTCGGTTCTTCAGATAATGACAAAGACGAAAGTGGAACTTCATGGGAAACAGGTGATGCTGTAAATTCAACTAATGCTTCTTTCAACGAAGATGTTGGTAAAAAGTATTCTTATGGAAGCTGGGGTAACGACAGTACCATTGAAATTCGTGGTAATTTCTACGAAGCAGAATCTGGTTCTGGACTTAAGGCAATTCATTATGCGATTTTTGATGAAGTTCCAACAGAAGAACAGATTTTAAAACTTTTGGATGGAACTCTTGTAAAAAGTGGTTCGGTTAAAGTTGTTAATACGTTTGCACCTCTTGCAGAACCAGTTGTAAAAAAGGTTCCATATAATAAAAATACAACTGGAGCAAAGTCTGTAAAAGAAGTAATTTCAAACTTCCGTACAACTCTTTCTGGATTTGATTCAGACAGTAACTATCTCGTTCTTGTTGCAGAAGATAATGTTGGAAACCGTGCTCTGGATACTCTCACTGTAACAGAAGGCACTTCATCTTCTGGTGAAAATGTAGGAACTGAAATTTCAGATGGTACTAGTAGCTGGAATTCAGAAAATCATAATACACCAACTGCATATTATAATATCAATAAAGATACTCAGGCTCCTGTCATTTCTTCAGATGCAATAAATCTTTACACAAATGGCGAAGGTGATAATATTGAGCTTTCGGGAACAGCATTTGATGCCCTTTCTGGACTCAGTAATGTTACAGTAACAATTGAAGAACTCAATTTTAATCAGAGAGCAGAATTGAATAATGGAAGCTGGTCTACAACAATTCCAGTTTCATATTTTAATGATGCAAGTGTGACAACAGGTAGATCATATTCAGTTTATGCAAAGGCAACAGATAACGCCGGTATTGGAAACAGCAAACAAGTTAGTGCCGGAACAATTATTATCGACAAAACCGCCCCTGTTGCAAAAATCAACACATCTGCAAGCATTACAAAAGACACAGTAACTTTAAGTGGTACTGTAAATGATGGAACAGGTGCTGGCCTTTCAGATGAAAAACTAATTCTCTATTATACAAAATCAGAAAGCCTTGGTTCACTAAATACAGCTCCTGCTTCTCTTACAATTGGTACAAGTCCTGCAGATGCTGCAACTAAATGGGTTGAACTTGCACAAATTAACTCTGCAGCAGACTGGTCATATAATGCAGAAAATATTACATCAATAACTGATGCAGATGAGAATACAACACTTTACTTTACGTTTGCTGCTAAAGATGCATCTGGAACAGGTAATATTGGTTATGCTAAACCATGCAGCATTCTTGTAGACCGTAAGAAACCAGAACTCGAAGATTCTGAATCTGGCATTGGAGGAAAAACTGGAGTTTCAGATATCACAAACTTCTGGTTTAATTCAAAAACTCTCAGACTGGAGGGTGAATATTCAGATGCTGCCGGTAGTGGCGTAACAACAATCAGCTATAATATTAACAATGCTGTACAGACCACAAACATTCAAACAACAGATGGAACTTACAGCATCAATATTTCTGATTTTGTTGATGGTTCTAATACATTAAAAATCTGGGCAACAGATAAGGCTGGAAATGTTTCAGCAGAAACAACCTATTCATTTAATGTAGACAGCATAACACCTGTAATCACTTCTATTACAGGTGCAGACACAACAAAAGAATCTGATGTAAATCTTACTATAAATATAACAGATGAAAATCCAATTGTACCGGAAGTAAAACTCAAGAGAGCTAATGCTCTGGATTATTTGCAGACACTAACTGCCAGTGCACCGGTGGCTTCTGGTTCAATTTATACAAGTACAGTAACAGTGCCATTTGCTGATGCTATTACTGATGATGGAATCTATGATATTGATGTAATTTCAAAAGACAAGGCTGGCAATACAAGTGCTGTGTTTACAAAACGAATTGTTCGAGACCATGTTGCTCCAACAATTACTATAACTAAACCCGACACTGAGAGTGCAGGTTTCACTAAATATGCAAATTACAAATTTGAAGGAACCATTACTGATGTTACAAGTGGAATTTCTGAAGCAACAGCAACACTTTGTACAGTAACAGGTACAAGTTCAGAGCCTATATATACACCGGTTAAAGACGCAGAAACTATTTCTCCTGATGCAAATGGAAACTGGGTATTCCAGGCTTATGAGCTTGGGGCTGCGGATTATGTAATTAAGGTTAATGCCAAAGATATTGCAAATAATGCTGCAGTTGAAAAAATAAGTTATATTGTAAAAATTGATAGTGAACCTCCTGTATTGACAGTTTCTGCAAGTGGACTTAATGATTCTGACGGAAATGTAGCAACAACTCTTTCTAATGGTGTTACTTACTATGCAAAAGGAAATTATTCGATAGATGTATTTGTTGATGATTTCAATTATGAATATGCAACTTCTGGAACTTATTCAAATCTTACTACAATAACAGCAACTGATAGTAATAATGCAGACGTTGAGCTTAAAGAAATTGAACCAGAAACAACAGAAAACAATAAAACCAAATTAAAAATCGAACCAAAATATGGTTCTGATGGATTATTTACCTATAAAATTGTGGTTAAAGATAAGGCTGATAATACAGCAAATCCTGTTACTATCAAAGTTCAGAAAGATTTAACTGGCCCAACAATAGAAATTAAGAGTCCTGCAGCTGATATAACTGATCCAGAAAAATCTCTGGATGCAGATAATTATTTGTTCAGAATTAATGTAAGCGATGGAATTGGTGTAGGTGTTGCAAAATTGTTCTATGCATTTACACAAAGTGATTCTGAACCAGCAGCAGACAGCTCTGAATGGGTAGAAAAATTATTTTCAGATGGAGACATGATTCTTGACATGCCTTTGAATTCAGGAACTAGTACAACTAGAAATGAAAATGGAGAACTGACTTCACTCTGCGAAGGCTCATGGCATCTATATGCAAAAGCAATAGATAAAGCAGGAAATGAAACTGCATCAGTAGTTTCAAAAGCCTTCCTTATAGATAAGGCTGCGCCGGTAGTAAAAGAATCAATGATTACACCATATGTAAAGAAGACTTCAGCAAATAACGGAAAGGTGACATTAGGCGGTTCAATTACAGAAAGTCATGGAGTAAATAGTTTCAAGGTAACTCGTGGTACTACAGTATATGAAATCGTAAAGAACGGCAGTGTACAGACA
>OCVV011344355.1_pt1 | contig 16270 bp, 16 predicted proteins | sample 1539721 | NCBI WGS metagenome assembly OCVV01 (sample SAMN02144230, study PRJEB22623) | gut metagenome | biome: sheep rumen | host: Ovis aries | place: New Zealand
TGTAATATTTTACTTTATTAGATTATAAGTAAAAAAACTGATTAAGTTGATTCTTAATCAGTTTCTATATGTATTTTTCTATTTCACTAAATACTTCTCCAATACTATCATGTATTACTAGATCACACATATAGTCATATGGAGTTTCATCTCTATTTATTAAAACTAAGTGTTTACCATGAAAATATCTTATAAATCCAGCAGCTGGATATACGTTTAAACTTGTACCACCTATTATTAATAGTTCAGCATTTGATATTTCGTTAATTGCGTCTATTATATTTTCTTCATTAAGTTGTTCTTCATATAAAACAACATCAGGTTTTATAATTCCGCCACAACTACATTTAGGTGTTCCTTCACTATTAAATACATATTCAGCATCATATGATTTATGACATTTAGTGCAATAGTTTCTCATAATAGATCCATGTAATTCTATTACTTTTTTAGATCCATCATGAAATCCATCTATATTTTGAGTAATTATTGCAGATAATAAATCTTTTTCTTCCATTTCTTTTAATACTTTATGAGTAATATTTGGTTTATATTTTAAAGAATTCATTTTATCTTTGTAAAATCTATAAAACTCTTCTGTATTATTGTTAAAAAATGTTAATGATAATATTTCTTCAGGAGGATAGTCATATTTTTCATTATAAAGACCATCTTTACTCCTAAAATCTTTTAATCCACTTTCAGTAGATACTCCAGCTCCTCCAAAAAAGACGGTATGTTTTGATTCTTTAATCCAATCAATTAAATCTTTATACTTGTTCATTTCTTTTAATATCTAATATTACTGGTAATACAATAGGTCTTCTTCCAGTTAATTCATAAATATATGGGAATAAATCAGACACTATTTGACTCTTAATAATGTTAAAATTAGCACTTTTATCTTTTAATTTCGAATTAATTGATTTAGCAGCAGTATCTTCTATTTTATGAATTATTTCTTCATTTTCATTTATAAGTATAAATCCTCTAGTAGTAATATTAGGTTTTATTAATAATTCTCTTTTTTTCATATCTACATTTGCAATAACTACGACGATCCCATCACTTGCCATAATTTTTCTATCTCTTAAAACAGCACTATTTACTTCACCTAAATTATTACCATCAACATATGTGTCATTATTAGGCACATTTTGTCCTTTAGTTATTACATGATCCTTTAATATTAAAGTATCTCCATTTCTAAGAATAAATGTATTTTCTTTTGGTATACCACATTCTTCTCCAACTGCTGCATGTTTTTTAAGCATTCTATAATCTCCATGGAATGGCATTAAGTATTTTGGTTTTATAAGTCTAATCATTAATTTAATTTCTTCTTCATTACCATGCCCTGAAGAGTGAATATTAGCAGTAGAGTTATTAGTAAATACTTTAACTCCTTGTAAATACAATTTATTTATAGTATTACCAATTGCTGATGCATTACCAGGTATAGCAGATGATGAAAATACTACTATATCATCTGGTCTTAATTTTATTTGTTTATGAGTACCATTTGCTATTCTAGATAAAGCAGCAAGTGGTTCTCCTTGAGTACCTGTACAAAGTATAGCTACATCTTGTGGTTTTAATCTATTTGCTTCATCAGCTGTAACAAATATTTCTCCATGATCTATATATCCACCTTTTAAAGATATTTGTAGATTATTTTCCATACTTCTACCAAATGTACATATTTTTCTATTATGTTTAAAGCAAGTTTCAACTATATGTTTTAAACGATATATATTTGATGCAAAAGTTGCTATTATAATTCTTCTATTAGGGTATTTATCAAATATATCATTTAAAGCATCGTCTACTTTAGCTTCACTTAAACTAACGCCTTCACTAAGTACATTTGTTGATTCACCAATTAATAAATCAACTCCTGCTTCACCAATTCTAGCCATTTTATGTATATCAGCTACAGGTCCTATTGGTGTTAAATCAAATTTATAATCTCCAGTAGTAACAATATTACCATCTGGTGTTTTTATTAATATTCCATGAGAATCTGGAACAGAGTGCGTAACTCTAAAAAATTCTACTTGTATATTTTTAAATTTTATAATGGTATTTTCGTCATAAGTGATTAAATTGTCATATCTAATATTTCTATCTTCTAATTTTAATGATATTAATTCTTTTGCTTGATTAGGAGCATAAATAGTAGGTATATTCACGTTTTGTACAAGATATGGAATACCACCTATATGGTCTTCATGCCCATGAGTAATAATCAAAGCTTTTATTTTATCTTCATTTTCCTTTAAAAAAGTATAATCTGGTAAGATATAATCGATTCCAAAAAGTCCCCATTCTGGAAATTCAATTCCCGAGTCAATAATAACAATTTCATCTCCATGCATTACACAATACATGTTTTTTCCTATAGATCCCAAACCACCTAAAACTATAATTTTAGTCTCTTGGTTCATAAAAACTCCTTTCTTTTTCTAATAGTAAGAACTATAACGTATAAATTATATTATGAAAACTAATATTTGTCAAAAATAAAAGACTTCGAAAAGTCTTTATATTTTATGGTGTTTCACCAGTACTTGGTTCATTATTATTATTTCCTGATCCATTTTCATTAGAACCAGTATTTTCTCCAGTATTAGATGAACCTGATCCTTCTTCATTTGTACTTTCCTCAGTACTTGGAGTAGTTGGTTTACTAATTGTTTGTTGTTTTGCAACTGTTATAGTTAAAGTTATATTCTTAGGAGAACATAAATCAACTCTCTTCTTTCTATGATAACTTTGATTAGTAATTATTCCAACTCCAGATGTAACTTTCTTTTCATTCCATGTAATAGTAAATCCATTATTGCTAGCCCAATTCTCAGCTCTACTTCTAGTATAAGTTGTAAAATCAGGTATTAATGTATAAAGTTCAGTAGGTCCACTTGGTTTTTTACCAATTATTTCTTCATCATATTCATCTTCTATAGAATAACTAAATTTCTTAGTTTTTTCTTCGGATTTTAGACCTAAATTTACTTTCATAGCATTAACTATAGCTGTTTTACTGTATTGATTAGGAATATATTCATATAATTCTAAACCACTACGTTCATCATATATTATTTGATCACTTCCAGCTAAAAATAATTTTTGAATAGATACAAGTTCTGAATCTTTGTCTTTAGTAGAAGTCATTATATCTTTTACTACATTATAGAATGATAATATTGTATCTTTTTTCATATTAGTATCCAAGTTATTACTTATAGCATCTAAGATTTTATAAACTTTAGATATATTATCTATATTTTTAGCTTTATTTATAATTGCTTTAATAACAAGTTGTTGATTTTGACCTCTTACAAAGTCATTTCTCGTTCCTTTTGCATATGCAGAACCACATTTTTTAGCATTATTCTTTCTATTACGAGCAAGAGCTAATGCTTGTTCTCCATTTAAATGTTGTTTTCCTTTTTTTACATAAATAGTATTTTTACCCCATTTTCTTTTACTATTTTGTTCACAAAAAGCATAAGGAACATCTACATCAATTCCACCTAAAGAATCAACAAGATCAACTAGTCCAGTAAAATTAATCTTGGCATAATAATCAATTTTTATACCAGTAAAATCTTGAACTGTTTTTATAACACAACTTGTTCCTCGAGAAGCAGAATGAGTTATTTTATTTTCTGGTTTACCAGAAAAACATGAAATAGGTACATAACTATCCCTTGGAATACTTAACATAGTTACATTTAAAGTCTTAGGATTAAATGTAATTAACATAATTGAGTCTCCATTAAAAGAATTAGCGTTTTTTATTCCATTTGCTGTTGAATCAACTCCCATTAGTAGTACAGTAAATGGTTCAGTTATATCTTTAGAAGAACCCAATAGTTTATCTTCATCATTTTTCTTTTCATCTTTAGTCTTTTGAATTATAATTTTAGTTTTTTCACCAATATCTTCATATCCATCCATTGATTCATATATACTTACATAATTGGCTGGCAAGAAGATATAATCTACTTTTTTATTATATAAATCTCTTATCTCAGTAATATAATCTTCATAAGTAACTAATTCATTTTTTGATTTTAGTTTATATTCATCAACTATTTCCATTGGTAATACATATGACTCTGTATCATCTGATTCACTACCAATACCAATTTTAGCTTTATTAATTTCATCTACTTTAGTAACAGTATTAGATTTTAGTGTAACTAAAGCAGTACTGTTAGTTACTTCATTTTTATTCATATTAGATATAATGCCAACAGTTCTATTAATGTTATATCCTATAAAAATATAAATAGATATTAATATTACCAGGAATACTCTTTTAATCCATTTTCTTACTATTTTCTTCCTATTACCTCTAAATAGATTAATTATCATTATTAAATCTAATAATGAAACTAGTCCAATAATTATATATCTAATTAGATTTTCTATATTATTTAATTGCAATAAACTATATATAAAATATGCACTTGCAATACAAGTTAAGATAATAAAGAAGAGATCGGTAACTAAAGTGGACTTTTGTTTTTTCTTTTTAAGTTCTCTTTCTTGTTCTCTAGATCTCATATTTATTCCTCCGAAGATTTTTTCTTTCTTTTCTTTCTCTTTTTCTTAGTTGCTTTTTCATTAACTGTCTCATTTATTATATCAACAATTTCTGAAGTTTCACTAGTTTTTTCGTTATTTATTCTTTCTAACTCTTCGGTTGTATCATTTAATAATTTTTCTTTTTCTTCTTCATCAATAGTATTATCTTCTGCTTCTTCTTGTTCGTTTTCAATATTTTCTTCTATTTCTTCTTTATTTATTTCTTCTTCAATTACTTTATTTTTCTTTTTACTTTTAATTGAATAAACAATTAACATAATAAAGTATGTTAAGAATAATATACCAAGTAATGATACAATAACTATTTTATAAATATCTTCTTTATCATCTTTCTTTTCTTCAATTATTTTGACTTCTTTATTATCTACTTCTTGATATCTTTGAATAGTTTTTTCTTCATTATCATATCTATATATATTTTCTTTTCCGGTTTCTAAGTTAATTCCATAAAAGTATAAATAATTAGAATCATCTATTTTATATAATTCATAATCTTTTCCATTAATATTTATTGTTTCTTTACTCTTATAATTATCTATTTCTTTATCTAAGATATTTAAAGCTAGAGTAGAGGAACTTATTTGATTATATGGTTTATAACTATTATCCTCTTCGTTATATATAAATAAACTTACTTTTCCTTCATTATCTTTTAGACCAACTAATGTAATATTAGCTTGTTCATTTATAAAACATGGTACTTCATCATTGTTAATCTTTGTAGTACTTTCCTTAAATGTAGTATTAGGATTTTCTAATTGAGATGATTTTCTAACTACTGTATAATCTTTTTCATCAACATTTACTTTAATTGGGTCTAATTCTTTAACTATTGCTTTAATAGTATAAGTTCTAGTTGATCCGTTCTCTGCAGTAACTTCAACTTTAATTTTATTTTCTCCATCAGAAACAGAATGTTTTCCTAATCCTTCAACAGAAGCTTTTGAATCTTCTTTTTTACCTTTAATAATTATTGATTCTGTATTAGCGGGTAAATTTACTGTATAAGATGTTACTGTTTTTGAAAAAGCGGGACTAATAGATGCATTATCTATACTTAAACTTGACAAATAGTTGTTAGATGAAAAACTAGATTGATATTCTTGTTGATTAATTACTTTAACACTATTTGATCCCTTTTTTGTTATTACATTATCACCATCATAATAATATGCAGTAACATTTATTGATGCATTACCAGCTTTCTTTGTTTTCATTTTTATTGTTTTAGAAAAACCACATTTACCATTTAAATCATTTAATTCAGTAGTACTTCCACTTGATATAGAAAGCATAGATGAATCATATGAAACATTGTATTTGTAAGCATATGCATCGCTACATGTGAATTTAATAGTAAATGTTACAGTGTTTCCCACTACAACTTTAGAAGTGTTTCTAGATACTGAAACACTTCCAGATAATGCTTTTACTTCATTTATTGGTGAAAACAAAAGAAGGATTGATAAGATAAAACTTAATATTATTTTCTTCTTCATATAATCCTCCTATGATTGTGAAATATTTGATTTCTTTAATAAATACATTTTTAACTTAGCTAAATCTGTCATATCTAATGTATCATTTCTATTTGCATTAGCTGCTTCTTTATAAGCTCCAGTTAAACTTGTTTTATTTAACATATATTTTTTAATTTTAGCAAGATCCATTAAATCTATACTTCCATCACCAGTGATATCTCCATATATTACAACAGTATAAGTCTTTTTAGATGTTCCTGAAGCCACTTCAACTTTATCTCCTGTTGCTAGTGAACCACTAGTTTTTGATTTACTACTACTATTATAAATATTTACATTAGCATATTTATTTTTGTTTTTAATATTATTAATTGTACTATCAACAGTTGAACCTAATGTTATGTTATACATATAATTTGATTTAATCTTATATCCTGCATTCTTAACTGAATTTTCGGCAGTTTCATAAGTATTATTACCTGTTGAATCAGAATTACTTGAATTACTGTTGTTATTATTATCATCATTTACTACTGGTGTATTATCAAGTGCAGTTACAACAAACTTGATAGTATAGTTTTTAGTTTTTCCATTAGCTGCTTTTACAGTAATTGTTTTAGTTGTTGTTCCAACTTCTAATGAGAAATTACCAGTTCCAGTAATAGTTGATGTAGATGCAACTGCAGTAGCTCCAATAGTAACTTTTTGTTTACCTAATAAATTCATTGTATATGAAGTAGTAGCTCCATCAAATTTAGATACTGATTGATTGTTTACAGTTAATGTTTTTAAGTAATTATTTGGATTACCTTTATTTGGTAATGGACAACTACTTGGAATTCCAGAATAAATTGGTATTTGGAATACAATTGGATAATTAAGTATTCCCATCGTGTTATAAGAATTATAAGTTGATGTTGAACTTGATACTACAGCTGATATATTAGCCATATATTGATGATAATAATACTTATTTGTTGCATTACTTGATGTATTCCACTTTTGGAAATAAGGAGTATTTTGTCCTTTATTTATATATCCATTTGCAATCCATCCGGCTCCATCAATTATAGCTTTAGATTGACTGTTCCATCCTTTATTTTTAGCATATTTAAGTCCATCACAAACTCCTGTATATGCTCCGATATTGTAGAAATTATAATATCCATTATAGTCTCCACTACATGTAGAACCCTCACTACCTTTTGTTGCTGTACCACCATTTAGACCAACTTCTTGTCTTGATAAAGCTGCTAGATAAATTGGAGATACATTATATTTAACTGCAGCATCTATATAATATTTATTTAGATTCTTATAAAAGTCTGTATAAAGTATTTTATTTACTGCATCTATAGTTTGATATTTACTATAATAGTTTAAATCTTCAAACATAAATATATTTTTTTCATTTAAGAAGTTTCTTGGGTCCATATAATATTCAATAGTATCTTCATTTGCTTGATACCAACTAGATCCTTCTTTAACAGTAAATTTGTTTGTATACCAGTTATAATCACCATCAGCAGTTGATAGATAACCTTGATTAGATGTTTGAATCAAACTTCTTCCACTTACTTTTTCATTTTTAAGAGTAGTGCTCCAGCTATCTCTTGATTTAACACCTACAAAAACCCAGTTAGGATGTTTTTTATGTAGTTCTAATAATTTAGTTTTATAACTTTCAGGGAAACCTTGTTCATTTAAATAAGCATTAAATTGTGTATCAGTCATAGTTGAAAAGTTATTAGTAGGTACATTAGTAGAAGGAGTAGATGTAGCATTCTCTTCTATATAACGAGAACATACATAACCTGTTTTACTACTATAAGATACTTGATACCAAAGTCCTGTAGAACATCCATTTGAATTATCATTAGTTTTTATATTTGATTTAAGTATAGTAACTGTAGCATTATGAGGAATTAAAGTACCTTTACTGTAATTAGTACCAGGACCTGTTCTCATATTCAAACCATCAGTTGCCATACATCTTCCTGTTAATGTTTGAGCAGAAATTGAATTAATACCGATAAAAAACGCACTTAATGCTAGTAAAGATGAATATAATACTTTTTTAGGTTTAATATTCATAGCCATATCTCCTTTCTACTCTAATATCTCAATATAATTTTACTAAATAATGGATATAAAGTCTATTTTAATGAATAAAATTTTGTCTTATATTAGGACTTTTATACATCTTTTTACATATAATTGCATATTTCTACGTTTTGTGTTATAATCTTACATGTCCTTGAAAAGGGGTTAAGGGAGAATTAATTATGGAAAAAGAAACAAATCAAACTAATGTAAAAAAACATGGCGGATGGAGAAAATGTTTAGCAGTAGGACTAACTCTAACACTTGTAGTAGGTGGTGGAGCTTATGCCTATGGACAAATGGAATTTAATGATGAAAGTGTTGTTGAATACGTAGAACTAAATTCAGCAAATACAGTATTTGATGAAGCATTAACTAGTTATAATCAAAATGTATTAGAGTTAGAACAATATTCAATAGAAGATTCAACAGAAGAGTCATTAAGATCTACTGCTATTAGAGAAGATATATCTACTTTAGGTTTAGCTGAAAGATTAGATTATTATGAAACTATTATAGATTTATCAGATGAATTATATGATCTAGATATAAGTTCTGAATTAGGGACTATTGAACCAACTAATGTTAGTGAAATGAACTACTCTATAGAACAAATTTATTCAATGATAGAAACATATAGAGATTATAAAAGAAATGGAGTTAGTGCCAATCAATTATCTGAACAATCAGAAGAATTTATATTTCTTGCAAAGACTTTAGCAGGATATGAGATTGAAATTAATAGTATTATTAGAACTGATGCATTAAGAGATATTGCTAATTATAAAATATTAAGATTTAAATCAGCTGTTGCTGATTGTGTTGGTTGCGATGTAGAAGAAATAAATAATATGACTATTAGTAATGGAGATACTAATGGATATCATTTAAGTTGGAATGCTCCATCTGGACAAACATATACAGTTACTTTTAATGAAGAATCATTCCCATTATATTTCTTAACATCAGGAAATATAGTTAATAGAGAAATTAATTCAATATTTAATGATCAAAGTTATGCAAATGGTATTGCAACTATTCCAGGAAGCGATACAGAAATACGTTCTCGTTATGGACATAGTAATATAACTAATAATTATGTTAGAAGTGAAATAAATGGGGCTAAAACATTAACAAGAGTTGGATTTGAAATTAATGATAACAACTTAGAATTAAATGGTTCACTTGCTATACAAAAAGCAGGTAAAGTATTTAAAAAAACTAAAAACGAAAGTACAGAGACTGAATAATTCAGTCTTTTTTTGTTTCATAAAAAAAGTTATAATATTATCAGGATGATAATATGAAGAAGAATATAAAATATATAATATTAACTATCTTTATAGTAGTTTTATCAATATTTGGTTTTACAGAAGATGATATAAAAGATTATTTAGATAGTATAAGTAATAGTACGGATAAAAAGATAGAAGCTGTTGAAACTTTTGATGTATCTACTGATTTAAAAATATATTTCTTAGATGTAGGTGAAGCAGATTCTATTTTAATTCAAAATAATGGTGAAAATATGTTGATTGATGCTGGAAATAATGAAGATGGGCCAAAGTTAGTTAAATATTTTAAAAGTCTTGGAATTGAAAAAATAAAATATGTAGTAGGAACACATCCTCATGAAGATCATATAGGTGGTATTGATAATATATTAAAAGAATTTAAAGTTACTAAGTTATTTATGCCAGATGTAACAACTAATACAACAACTTTTGAATCAGTTTTGGATGTTGCTAAAGATAAAGGATTAAATGTTACAATTCCTAAAACAAATAGTACATATAAATTAGGAGAAGCTAAATTTAAATTTTTATATTCCGGTAATAATAAAGAAGATTTAAATAGTTGTTCAATAATAGTTAAACTATATTTTGGTAAAAAATCATTTTTATTTATGGCAGATCTTCCAAGTACTATTGAAGAAAAACTATTAGATAAAGATATTAAATCAGATGTATTAAAAGTAGGACATCATGGATCAAGTTCAAGTAGTTCAAAAGAATTTTTAGATATAGTTAAACCAAAATATGCAATTATATCAGTAGGAAAAAATAATGATTATCATCATCCGCATACTTCAGCTTTAAATAGATTAAAGAAAGTAAATGCAAAGATTTATAGAACTGATAAATCAGGAACAATTTTATTAACAAGTACTGGGGATAAAATTAAAATAAAAGAAATTAAAACAGATGTAGATGGAGGATAAAATGAATAGATATGTAGTTGATAGGTTTGAAAATGAAATAGTTATATGTGAAGATAAAAACGGAAATATGATTAAAATAGATAAGTGTTTGTTACCAACAGATATCAAAGAAGGATCAGTTATTGATTATAATAATGGAGTATATACTTTAAATGAAAAGGCAAAGAAAGAAATAGAAAATAGAATTAAAGATAAATTTGATTCTTTAAAAGGATAAGAATAGATAGTTATTATTGTCATAAAAATTTAGTTTTGATATAATAACTATGTTATTTGCCTGTGTGGTGGAATTGGTAGACGCGCTGGACTCAAAATCCAGTGATAGCAATATCGTGTCGGTTCAAGTCCGACCACAGGCACCATAATGAAAAAAACGACTTATTTAAGTCGTTTTCATATACATAAATATTTATTGAGAAACATTCTCAATATCATCTTTACTACTATTATAAAATAGTGGAGAAAGTTCTTTTATTAATTTCTCATCTTTAATACTATCTAGTTCTGATAAAGTATTATCATTTTCTATTTCAGCAAATTTTAAATTAGTATTATCGTTTATATCAACTAAATAAACATAAGTAGAATCATTATAATTTACTTTACTAGCAACTACATATTTATTATTATCATCTAAAGTTATAATATCTTGATATTCTATTTCCATTTATTTTGACCTTCCTTTTTCTTCTTCTAATCTAGTTTTATCATTTTTTAATTTTCTTAATGATGATAAAACATTTTTAGTATTATTAATAGCTGCTACAATACCACCTGTAACTGATGCAGCAGATAATGCCAAACCTGTTCCTTGGAATTTTACTAATATATAAGAACCTAATGTTAAAGCATCACCTGATGTAAAAGCATTTATTAGATCACCTCCAAGTAAAACGACACCTAAAGCTCCAATACCAACGGCTAAGGCACTAGCTCCAAGCAAGGCAGTATCTTTTGCAATATTTTTTTGATCTTGTTCTATATTTCTTTCTATTTTTTCAATTTTATAAGTTTTTCTATATGATTTATCATTATCGTTATACATAGTGGCCTCCTAAGAATAATTATAGCATATTTTCTCTGTTATTCAATTGAACTAATTTTACATTAAATCATGAAATAAATTTGACATTAAGTTAGATTTTTTGTTTTCAAAAGTAATTAATAAGTACATAAAAGTTGTTTAATTAATTAAAGAATAATAGTTATTTTTAAATTTTAATGATATAATTTATTATGAAATGAGGGTTTAACAATGACAAATTTACATGAGATAGAAAGCGGAGTAATAAGTGGGGCATTATCAGGCGAAGAGATAGTTTTAAAAGAGAGTTATGTTGATGGAATAGAAGAACATAAATTAGATCCATATTTATTTTTAGATTCTTTAATTCATGATAGGGAAAATGATATTTTAATTGGATCAGATGGTGCAGTAGCGGGAATCTATTATTTAGATAAAGATGAAAGTGAAGATGAAATTAATAGATGTCTAACAAAACTACAAGAAAAACATCCTAATTATGTTTTAAAATTAAAAGAAGATAAACTTCCAATTTTAGTTGGAAATGGACCTGAAAATTTATCTATGGTTTATTCTACACATGTTATTTATATTACTAATTATGAAGATTTTATAAAAAAGAGTAATAGTAAAGAAGGAGTAAAATCAAAGAAAATAGGCTCACTATTTAATAGAAAAAAATAGAATATGATATAATTGTTTTGAGGTGAATACTATGAGTGAAGATTTTATGGAAATGGAAGAAAGACAAAGAACTGAATTAGATGCATTAAGAGATATGGTTAAATTAAACCCATTTGATTATTTTAGAGTTCAAAGAGCTCGTAGACAAGCAGAGAAATTTAGAGATTTGTATATTAAAGAAAATCCTAGTGATATTATTGGAGTTGATTATACTATAGCTGATGATTTAGAACATAGTTTACGTTTTAGAGCACTAGAAAGAAGAGTAGAAAAATCATGGAGAGATTATTTAAAAGTTGAACGTGATGGATATGGACTTAATGATTATGCTAGAGACGTTTTAAATGAATTTATGAAAAGTAAAGATAATCAAAATGGAAGATCAAGATAAAAATAGACTTTAAAAGTCTTTTTTTTATTTGTATATTATTAATAGGAGGATAAAATGAAAAAAGTATTTAATGATTATCTAAATGACAAATTGAAATTAGAAAAGTATCAAATAATAGGAATAATATGTTTAATAATAGTTTTATCTGGTTTATTTGGTTGGATATATGAATTTATATTCTATTATTTTAATGGTGGTATGAAATATTTTTATATGAGAGGGGCTAATTTTTTACCATGGATTAATATTTACGCAACAGGTTCTATTCTAATATTATTAAGTACATATAAATTTAAAAAGAATCCTTTCTTAGTATTTATAATAGCTTTTATAGTAACAGGTCTATTAGAATACTTTTCTGGATATTTTATTTATGAACTTCTAGGAGAAAGATATTGGGATTATAATACTGAAATATTAAACTTTGGAAATATAGGTGGTTTTGTATGTTTAAGAAGTGCTGGTTTCTTTGGATTATCAGCATTACTTCTAATGTATTTTTTATTACCAGTATGTATTTATATATCAAAGAAAATGAATAAAAAAGCATTCTTGATTATGAGTATTACATTATGTTTTATATTTGTATTTGATGAATTATATAATTTAATATTTGCAAGACTTTTAGGTTTACCTAGAGCGTCAACCATATATAAGAAATTAGGTTTTAAATATATGAAATTCTAAACAACTATAGTATAATTATTTTGATATAAGGTAGTGATAACATGAACAAAAAGAAAATCTTTATAACTTTTTTAACAATTGTTTTATTAGTTAGTACAACTAAAGTATTTGCTCTTAGTAAAACTACAGTTAAAGCAACAACTAATAGATATCAAGAAACTAAAATATCTTGGACTAAAGTAAGTGGAGCAAAAAAATATAGAGTATATAGATGTAATAGTAAAGGTAATAATTGTAAAAGCATTAAAACTACTATATATAGAAAATATACTGATAAAAAAGGTAAAGAAGGAACTACTTATATTTATAAAGTAAGAGCATATAAAGGAAGCACATCTTCTTTATCAAACGGAGTTAAAGGGTTAAAGTTATATGATGGTATAAGCTATAGTGTTAGCAATAGTGCTTATAATACAAATACTATTTCAATAAATAAATTAGCAACAGCGAAATATTATTATATTTATAGAGCAACATCTAAATATGGAAAATATACTAAAATAGCAACTATTAAAAATAATGGAAACCCTATAAAATATTATGACAAAAATGTATCTTTTAATAAAAAATATTATTATAAAATAAGAGTAGGGAATTCAATTAATTATGGTGCATATAGTTCTAAAAAATATGTAGTTACTAAAAATATAGCTAAACCTGGAATAAAAGCACAAGTTGTAGCTATGAAAATTAATTTAAGTAATTATAAAGTAACTGGAGCAACTGGATATGATATATATTATTCAACTGATAATAAAAAGTTTACGAAACTAGTTAGAACTACTAGTACAAGTTATAGTAAAGAATTGAGTGCTAAAACATATTATGTAAAAATAAGAGCTTATAGAAAAGTAGGAAGCAATTATTACTATAGTGGATATTCTAATACAGTTAAATTTATAATAGTTCAGATGTCTAAAGATAATGCTAAAGCAGTAGAAAATGCAAATAAATATGCAAATACTCTACATTTATCTAAAAAAGCAATTACTAATAAATTAATTTCAGATAATTTTTATCAAAGTGCTATAGATTATGCATTATCTCATATAACGGTTAATTATAATAATAATGCGTTAGAAAGAGCTAAATATTACAGTAGTAATTTCAATATGTCTAAAAATGGTATTTATGCTCAATTATTAATCGGATTTGGAGAAGAATTTACTGAAAGTGAAGCATTATATGCTATTAATAATTTAAATGTTAATTATAATGAGAGTGCTTTAAAGTACGCTACTAATGCATATAAAAACAAGAATTTATCTAGATATGAAATTTATAAAGACTTAATTAATGAAGAAAAATATACTGATAGCGAAGCTAAATATGCTATTAATAAATTAGATTTTAATTTTAAAAATATAGTTTCGTATTCAATTAACAAAGCAATAAATGATAATTATTATTCTAGACAAGGTCTTATAAAATATTTAGTAGATTTTGAATTATACACTGAAGAAGAAGCAACTTATGGAGTTGATAATAGTTCAATTGATTTTAAATTAAATGCTTTAAATGAAGCAAAAGAGTATTATGAATTAGTTCAAGAGAATGAACTTGATGAAAGTATGATAAAAGAGACTTTAGAAAAAAGTTTATATACAGAAGATGAAATAGAATATGCTTTATCTAATATGGTTAAATAGAATACATAAGTATTCTTTTTTTCTTAGTTATGATATAATATTCAATGTTAGAGGTAAAAGATATGGAAAAAATGAAAAAAGAAGAAAATTTAGTTGATGATTTAGAATTATTAAGAGAGTATGGATTTAATATAGATGAGATGTTAAGTCAAATAAATGCTGAAGAAAACGAGGAAGAAAACAATTGATTTTGATTTTGAAAGATAATATACTTTAAATAGAGTAGGAGGATGAACAATGGATTATTATTCTGGCGGATCTGGCGAGACAAACTATAGTAATATGCCTGAACCAGCTCCTAGTAACAATAATTTTAAAAGTTTTTTAAAAGAAAACTATACAATTATCTTATTGGTTTTAGCTATAATAATAGTTATACTTGGTGCATTATTCCTACTTAGTGGAATAAATAGTGGACCAGATGATGATATTGGTAAAGATACTAATAGTAAATTATCAAGTTTAACAGTAAATGGTGGTAGTTTAAACCCTGCCTTTGATAAAGAAACAAAAGAATATACTATTACACTTAATCCTACAAATACAGAAGAAAATATAACATTCTCATGTGAAACAGTTAGTAGTAAAGCAATAGTAACTGGATGTGATGAAGTAATTAGTTTAAAAGGTAAAATGGGAACTATTCATACAATTAGAGTTGAGGCAGAAGATACAAGTGTTACACGTTATACTTTTAATATAAAAAGATAATAATAAGAGTGATTATATCACTCTTTTTTGTTATAATAATTATATGTTTTATGTGCTGAAATAGCTCAGTTGGTAGAGCAGCTCCCTCGTAAAGAGCAGGTCGCAGGTTCAAGCCCTGTTTTCAGCACCATTTATAATTAAAAACAAGAATTATTTCAATTCTTGTTTTTTTATACTTAAAACATGATCTAGTCTTGGATAAGCAATTGAATAACTACTTGAACTACTTTCAAATAAAATATATAGTTTATCATCTTTATATACTATTCCTTCTGCCATTGGTGGTAAAGTTATAGTTTTAACTAAGTTATTTTTATTAAATTTATAATAAGGTATTTTATTATTATTTAGTTCATAATATTCATTTTTTTCTTCTAATACATTTTTATATATAGATAATTTAGAATTAATTAGATAAGTAAATGAACTAGTAAATATAAATCTATTGTTTTCATCTATTTCCATACCTTGAACCATTTTAGGAAGAGAAATAACATAACTTGGTTTATTATAATCTAAATTATTTATATCATATCCCATTAATAATGGATTATTATTAGGTACTGGATAAAATGGATTTAAAAAGAAATCACCAATCCAAAGTATATTATTTTTATAATAAGAAAAATCTCCACGTACAGGTAATTCATATGAATCGATATATTCTATTTTATTTTTACTATTAACAATATCATCTAATTT
>OCVV011031144.1_pt1 | contig 16266 bp, 17 predicted proteins | sample 1539721 | NCBI WGS metagenome assembly OCVV01 (sample SAMN02144230, study PRJEB22623) | gut metagenome | biome: sheep rumen | host: Ovis aries | place: New Zealand
AATATGGTGATAATAATGATATCTGGATAGAAAAAGAAGTGTTAAAAATAGCGGATAGAATTAGTCAAGAAGAAGCATTAGAAAGATATAATGATGATACAAAACATATTGATTTAGCAAATAATGAAAGGGAAGCTCAGGAATTTGTATCATCACATAAGAAAGCTTATTGTGTCGCCAAAAGAAAAAATCCTTCGCTTACTTGCATTGATTTCTTTAATATGGAACAAAAAAAACAGAGAAAAAATTGTGGTTATCGATTAATTAAAGCTTTAAAACAAAGAGCACGTTCTATTAGTTGAGTGTAAAAATATTATCATAAAGAGTATGACTAATTTTGCATTTATTATGTTAATAAGTATCTTGTTTGTGTATTAAGCGGGTAAGCAATCTTATTTTTTTGTTGATGCTATAAATGATAGAAAAGGTAAGTGTATTTAAAAATATTTTGAATGTTGTTTTTCTTGTTTTTTTCTTTTTGATAATTAGAAAATAAAAAATGTTTTTTATAAATTGTTATAAAAAACATCTTTTTTTTATTTTGCTTTTTTTGTGTAAATTTACTGTAAAATCTTAGAATATATTCACATTTTAGAAATTCCTTTTATTATATGTTTTTTTTTATCATTTTTTTAAAAAAAGATTTACACTTTAAAAAAACAATTAAAAAATTATCTAAAAAAATATTGCTTATTTTTTGATAGAATGGTACTATGATTTTAGCCTAAGTGAGGTGATTGAATGCTATGTGGAATGAAGTCCTTGATAATTTAGTTGTGGTTAAAAGAAGTGGTCAGAGAGTAAGCTTTGATGCCTCAAAATTAGCTGTTGCTATTAGAAACGCTTTTTGTGTTATTTATGATAATGAAGAAGGAAAAAATGTTCATCGCGTTTTTAAAGAAGTCTTAACATATATTAATGATAATTATAAAGATCGTAAGACAATTAATGTTGAAGATATTCAAGATATTATAGAAAACAAGCTTAGTGAAATGGGATATCAAGAAGTTTTTATAGCTTTTAAGGAGTATAGGCAAGAGAGAGCTGCTTCTAGAAGAACTTTTAATGTAAAGCAGCAACATAAATTTGTAAAGGTAGTGGAAAGATTAGAAAAGGAAAGTAAAAAGTTTGATAGTTATGAAAGTCCAAATGAAATGTTAAGTAGTTTTGGAAAAATTGTTTCTTCTGAATATGCTAAAGCCTATATATTAGACAACAAGTTTGTAAGGGCAATTGAAGAAGGAAAAATATTTATTCATGATTTAGATAGTTTTTTACTTGGATATCTTTCAAATATTTATTTAAAGATAAATATTAGTGATGATGATTATTATTTAGATGAATTTTTAAATAATATTATTAATTCTTCTAATGAAGTTAGTTCTGAGATTGGAATTAATAATTTAGATTTTATGTTAAAAAACTTTTTTTTGGGATTTTATCGAAGAAATTTTTTAAAGGAGCTAGAAAAGTATTTTAAATTTACTGGAGTTTATGAGTTTTTAAATTTTAAAAGAATTCAAGAAGTTATTTTTAATGTGAATGACATTGATGTTTCTATTTCAGAATTTGAGCTTTTCTTAGTTAATTCTAAAATAAAGGAAGTTTTTGAGATTGTATTAGAAAGTACATTTGAAAGAACAGAACGATATATTTCTGATACTATATATAGGATATTTAATACTATTAAAGCTAATAATTTAGCAAGTAGTATTTATTCCATTAGTATTGGTTATAAAGAAAATAGTAGAATTGGTTCTTTGATTCGTGAAGATGTAATAAGTTATTTAAATGATAATAATTATTTGGATAATATTCATGTAAACTTTAAAGTCTTTTCTGATTCATGTGATGAATATTTACAAAAACTTGCTGGTTTGGTTATTAGTAATAAAAATATTTCATTTTCTTTTCCTAAGAAAAATAATAATGAAGTTGAATACTTTAGTGACGGACTTACAATTTATGATAATATAAATGATACTGTGGGAAAATCAAACGGAAGAATGTTTGTTGCAAAAACATCCATTAACTTAGGAAGATTGGGATTAAAATGTCTTAATAGTAAAAGCTTTGATAGTTTTTATGAAGAGCTTGATCAACTTTTGGAGCTTGCTAAAAATGAATTGTTGTTTATGTTTGAAAATTTAGGAAGTCGAAATAAAGAAAACTATACGGCATTGTTTCATGGAAATGTTTTAGGAGATGAGAGGTTAGAAACTGGTCAAAAGATTCGAAAAATTCTTAAATCAGGGGTTTTAGGAGTTGGCCTTATTGGATTAAAAGAATGTGTTTTAGCTTATAATCAAGATAGTAAAAAACAATATGAATTTTTATTTGAATTATTGAATTATTTAAATGAAAAAGTAAAACAATTTAGTATAGATACGAGATTAAATTTTTCAATATTTGAATCTGGTTCAACGACTGCTAGAAAATATTTTGTTGAATTAGATAAGGCTATTTATGGGGTTCATAAAGATATTAATGAAGAAAAGTTGTATGATTTAATTTGTAATGCAAAATTCTTAGAAAAATATGAAGACTTTGCTAAGGTGCAAAAACTTTTACCCGGTGGTAATTTAACTGTTTTTAAAATATCAAAAAGATCCAATAATAAAAGAATTATTGATTTAATAAAGGAGTTAATACAGTCTGATGTTTCATTTGCTCACTTGAAAGTAGGTGGAAAATGAAAATAAGTGGTTTTCAAAAATTGACTTTACTTGATTATCCCGACAAAACAGCTTGCATTGTATTTACACAAGGGTGTAATTTTAAATGCTCTTATTGTCATAATTCAGAATTAATTTCTTGTTGTGAGGGAAAAATATCAGAAAGTACTATATTTGATTATTTGGATAAAAGAAAAAAACTTTTAGATGGAGTTGTAATTAGTGGGGGCGAGCCCACGATACAAGCGGATTTAGTTCATTTTATTGAAATTATTAAAGAAAAAGGATTTTCTGTTAAATTAGATACAAATGGTACTAATCCAAGTATTTTGCAGGAATTACTTGATAAGCATTTAGTAGATTATATTGCTATGGATATAAAAACAATTTTTAATGAATATGAAAATATTACTAAATGCAAAGTTCATATAGAAAATATTAAAAGAAGTGTTGAGCTTATTAAAAATAGTGGAATTGATTATGAATTTAGGACTACTATCATTAAAGGCTTTCATGATGTTAATAAGATTTTGAGTTTATGTAAATCTTTTTCAGAAAAATACTATATTCAAAATTTTAAATTAAGTGAAAATGTTCAAAATCAATTATTAGAATCTTTTTCAAGAGATGAGTTAAAAAAATTAGAAAAAATATTAAAAGAAAGGTTCCCTAATGTAATTATTAGAGGAGAATGAGGAGTTAAATATGTATAAAGTAAGAAATAGAGAAGGAAAGATTATTCCATTTGAAATAGAAAAAATTAAAAGTGCCATTATAAAGGCTTTTGAGGCTGAAAAGGTAAACTATGATGAAAATGTTATTGATTTTTTAGCATTGAAGGTAACAGCAGCTTTTGAACCTAGTATAAAAAATAATATTATTGATGAAGAAGCTATTCAAGATAAGGTTGAGTATGTATTATCACAAGCAGGATATTCGAATATTGCTAAAGCATATATTTTATATCGTAAATTGCATGAAAAACAAAGAAAAATGGAATCAACAATACTAGATTATAAACAAGTAGTAAATAGTTATATCAATGTTACAGATTGGAGAGTAAAAGAAAATTCTACTGTTACCTATTCTGTTGGTGGTTTAATATTAAATAATTCAGGTGCTATTACAGCTAACTATTGGTTAAGTGAGGTTTATGATGAAGAAATAGCAAAAGCACATCATAATTGTGATTTCCATATTCATGATTTATCAATGCTTACTGGTTATTGTGCTGGTTGGAGTTTAAAACAGTTAATCCAAGAGGGATTAGGAGGAGTGCCTGGAAGAATTACTAGTAGTCCTGCAAAACATTTATCTACTTTGTGTAATCAAATGGTTAATTTCCTTGGTATTTTACAAAATGAATGGGCGGGTGCACAAGCGTTTTCTTCCTTTGATACTTATTTAGCTCCTTTTGTTAAAGTTGATAATTTATCTTATACTGATGTTAAGCAAGCAATTCAATCTTTTATTTATGGTGTTAATACTCCTTCTAGATGGGGGACTCAAGCTCCATTTACTAATATTACATTGGATTGGACTGTACCAAATGATCTTGCTGAGTTAAATGCTATTGTTGGTGGTGTTGAACAAGATTTTAAATACAAAGATTGTCAAAAAGAAATGGATTTAATTAATAAGGTATTTATTGAAATTATGGTAGAAGGAGACGCTAATGGTAGAGGATTCCAGTACCCTATTCCAACTTATTCTATTACAAAAGATTTTGATTGGTCTGAAAGTGAAAATAATAAATTATTGTTTGAAATGACTGCCAAGTATGGGACTCCATATTTTTCAAATTATGTAAATAGTGATATGGAACCAAGTGATGTTAGAAGTATGTGTTGTCGTTTGAGGCTTGATTTAAGAGAACTTAGAAAGAAAAGTGGTGGATTTTTTGGAAGTGGAGAGTCTACGGGATCTATTGGTGTTGTTACTATTAATATGCCAAGGATTGCATATACTTCAGAAACTGAACAGGAATTTTATGAGAAACTTGAAAATTTAATGAATCTTGCTGCTAGAAGTTTGAAAATAAAAAGGAATGTTATTACTAAATTATTAGATGAAGGATTATATCCTTATACAAGAAGATATTTGGGAACATTTAATAATCATTTTTCCACTATTGGTCTAGTAGGTATGAATGAAGCAAGTTTAAATGCTAAATGGGTTGGAGAAGATTTAACACATGAGAAAGCTCAGAAATTTACCAAAGAAGTTTTGAATTTTATGAGAGAAAAATTATCTGATTATCAAGAGGAATATGGTGATTTATATAACTTAGAAGCAACACCAGCTGAATCTACATCTTATCGTATGGCAAAGAAAGATAAAGTCTTATATCCTGATATTATTACTGCTTCTGACGATGATACTCCATATTATACAAATAGTTCTCATTTACCAGTTGGATATACTGATGATATTTTTGAAGCTTTAGATATTCAAGATGAGTTACAAACACTATATACATCAGGAACGGTATTTCATGCATTCTTAGGAGAAAGGTTGAAAGACTGGAAAACTACGGCTAATTTAGTTCGTAAAATAGCGGAAAATTATAAGTTGCCTTATTATACGATTAGCCCTACATATTCTGTTTGCAATAAACATGGATATTTAAAAGGTGATCATTCAAAGTGTCCAAAATGTGGTGGAGAAGTTGAAGTATATAGTCGTATTACTGGATATTATAGACCAGTAAAGAATTGGAATGATGGAAAAAGTAAAGAATATAAAATGAGAAAGGAGTATAATCTCAAGAATAGTAATTGTAAAAAGGCAGAAGATAAAATAGAGGAGTGCAGTGAAAAATGTGAAAAGATGGATGATGATTTGATTCTTTTTGGATCAAAAACTTGTCCAAATTGTGCTTCTGCAAAAAAAATATTAGAAAAAGCCCAAGTTTCATATCGTTTTGTCGATGCAGAAGAAGAGGTAGAATTGACAAAGAAACTTGGAGTTAAACAGGCTCCTACTCTTGTTGAAATAAAAAAAGGTAAGGTTAATGTTATTGCTAATCTTTCAAATATTAAAAAATATGTTGAATCTATAAAAAAAGGAAAGTAGTATATGTATGATGTTATGATTATTGGTGGAGGACCTGCTGGTATTACGGCAGGTATCTACTGTGCTAGAGCTAATTTAAAGACTATTATTTTTGAAAGAGAGTGTATAGGTGGGCAGATTGCGTCTACACCTTCTATTCAAAATTTTCCAGGTTTTATTTCTATAAATGGTGCGGATTTTGCTAGTAATTTATATGAACAAGCAGTTAATTTAGGTGTTGATATTGTTATTGAAGAGGTTCTTGATATTAAGCCTGGCAAAGTAAAAACAATAATTACTGATGATGGTGAATATCAAGCTAAAACAGTTATTATTGCTACTGGTGCAAAGCATAGACTCTTAAATTTGCCGAATGAAGAAAAGTTTATTGGAAAAGGGATTTCTTTTTGTACATCTTGTGATGGCGCTTTTTTCAAGGGATTGGATGTTGCTATTGTAGGTGGTGCTAATACAGCTGTTACTAATGCTTTGTATATGTCTAATTTGTGTAGAAAGGTTTATTTGATTTATCATGGTAGTAAGTTAAGATGTGAGAAAGCATTATTTGATGGGTTGCAAGAAAAAGAAAACGTAGAAATTTTGTATCATTCTAGTGTTGTTGAAATAAAGGGTGAAGATGAATTAGAGGAAATTGTTTTTGAAAAAGATGGAGAACGTCATAATTTGAAAGTTCAAGGAATGTTTTTATCAATTGGTATGAATGCTGAAACTTCTTTAGTTCAAAATATATTGCCTTTAAGTGATAAAAAATATATTTTGAGTGATGATTGTACAACTGCAGAACAAGGAATCTTTGTTGCAGGAGATTGTCGAAATAAAAATCTTAGACAATTAACAACGGCTGTATCAGATGGTGCAGAAGCTGCTAATTTTGCTATTCATTATTTAGAAAACGAAGCAAAATTAGTTGGTACTATTTAGGGATTGTAATGAAGGTACGAGTTAGAGGTTTTGAAATAGCAAAAGGATGGGAAGATAAAGATATTCATATTCCTGTTCGTAAGACAGCTCATTCAGCGGCATATGATATTGAAGCTGCCGAAGACATTATTGTTCCTGTTTATACTCCTGGAATAGAACCAACCTTGATTTCAACAGGCTTGAAAGCTTATTGTCAAGATGATGAATGTTATTTTCTAATAAATCGGTCTAGTGGACCTAAAAAAGGACTTGTTATGCCTCATGGATTTGGACTTATTGATGCTGATTATTATGAAAATTCTACTAATGATGGCCATTTCATGATTCAAGTATTTAATTGTAGCAATCGAGAACTTCATATAAAAAAAGGAGATGTTATTGCTCAAGTGATGTTTACAAAGTATTTAGTTTGTGATAATGACAGCTCTAGTAATGTAAGAAAGGGCGGATTTGGTTCTACAGATGTTTAAAAGGTGTTTTTTGTCGAACACTTTTTTTTTGTTGTTTTGTCGAATTGGTAGATTGTTTTTTTTATTTTCGTTATTCTGTTTTTAGAAAGGAGGATAATGGAAAAGCTTTTAGAATATGAGGGATTAATATACAGTATTATCAATAAATATTCTAATCGATATGATTTGGAAGATTTGTATCAGGTTTCTATGCTTGGTCTGATGGATGCATTTAAACATTATAAAAAAGAGTTTGGAACTAAATTTTCTAGTTTTGCTTATTATTATATTGTTGGAGAAATAAATAAATATATTCGTCAAAGTAAGGGTTTAAAAGTCGGAAAAAACTTTTTACAACTAAAAAATCAAATTTTGAAAGCAAAAGATGTTATGATGCAAAGATTGGGGCGAGAACCTACAAATTTGGAGGTTGCGTTGTTTTTAGATGTAGATGAAAAATTAATTGATCAAGCAATTTTAGCAACTAGTGATATTGATTCTTTAGATGATAGTTGTGAAAAATATAGATCTTATGATGATACTGCAATGGATCCTGCTATTTTAGATTTACATTTAGAACTTGAAAAACTTTCTGATAGTGAGAGAAAGCTTATTATTGCTAGATATTATGAAGATCTTACTCAAAGTGAGACTTCTAATGTATTAGGGATAAGTCAAGTGCAGGTTTCTCGTAAAGAGGCAAAAATACTTCAAAAACTTAGGGAAAATTTATGACCTTAGTTTTTTTTTTGAATAAATTTTTTCTAAAAGGTTATTCTATATTTAGGTGATGATAATGCGAAATACAAGATATGAGAAAATAGCCAATTCTCATAAAGCACCAAAATCAAGATTAAAAAACGCTTTAATTGCTTTTTTTAGTGGGGGAATGATGGGACTTTTAGCGGAAGTTATTATTCAACTTCTCTGTTATGTGATGGGAATGAGTCGAGTAGAAGCTTCAACTTTTATGATTGTATTTTTTATTTTTTTTGCTAGCTTATTTACTGCTTTTGGTTTCTTTGATAAATGGGTTACTAAATTAAAATGTGGGCTATTAATTCCTATTACTGGATTTGCACATTCTATGACTAGTAGTAGTTTGGATTATAAAAGAGAGGGTTTTATTTATGGAATTGGTTCTAATATGTTTAAATTAGCTGGGAATGTTATTTTATATGGAGTCCTTTCTGCTTGGCTTTTTGGAATGATTCGATTTATTATAGGAGGGGTAAGATGACTTTTTTTTATAATAACGTTTTTTTGGATGATACAGCTACTATTGTTGGTCCATATGAAAAAGCTGGGCCGCTCTATAAATTTTTTGATAAAACATATTCCGATTTCTATTTTGGTGAAAAATCTTTTGAAAAGGCAGAAATTAAACTAGTTCGAGATGCTTTAGTTATGATTATGAAAAAAGTTGGTATTTCTAAAAAAAATGTTGATCTGGTAATTGGTGGTGATTTATTGAATCAAATTGCTGCTTCTACCTATGGATGTTGTGGAGTTGGCAAAAGTTTTATTGGGATATATGGTGCTTGTAGTAGTAGTGTCTTGGGACTTATTGTTGCTGCTAATTTTATTGAAAGTAAGGCTATTTCTAATTCTATTTGTTTAGTTTCTTCCCATAATATGACTAGTGAAAAGCAATTTCGATATCCAACTGAGTATGGAGCACCAAGACCTAATAGTGCAACTTTTACATCAACTGGCGCAGCAGCAGCTTTTTTAACAAATGAAGAGACAGAGGTTAAAATTGATTGTGCTACTTTAGGAAAGATTATAGATTATGAGCAAAATGATCCTAATGACATGGGGAGAGTTATGGCTCCTGCTGCTATTGAAACATTGACTCAACATTTTAAAGATACTGGAAGGAGTCCAGAATATTACGATTTGATTGTTACAGGTGACTTAGGGGTATATGGTAAGGAAATTCTAAAAGATTATATGTTATCTTATTACAATGTTGATTTGGATTATAATTACGATGATTGTGGAGTTATGTTATATGATTTAAACTATCAAAAAGAAATTAAAGCTGGTGGAAGTGGGCCAGTTTGTAGTGCCTTAGTTGCTTATTCTTATATATATGATCAATTAAAGAGAAAGAAATTACGAAGAGTGCTTTTATTAGCAACAGGGGCTTTGTTCTCACCAGTTTTTTTATATCAAAAAGAAAATATTAATTCTATTTGCCATGCAATAAGTTTGGAGGCGGTTTAATGTTGTTATTTAATTCGTTTCTATTTTGTGGGATGATTTGTATGATTTCTCAAATAATTTTGGATAATACAAAATTAACTCCAGGACATATTACGTCTCTTTTAGTAGTATTTGGAGCTTTTTTAGATTCATTCAGTATTTATGATAAATTTATTAAATATGTAGGAGGGGGAGCATTATTACCAATTACTAGTTTTGGTCATTCTCTTGTTCATGGTGCTTTAGCTAAAGCTGAAAGTTTTGGTATTATAGGTATTTTTATGGGTATGTTTGATTTAACTGCTACTGGTATTAGTGCGGCTATCATATGTGCATTTTTTGCAGCTTTGATTTTTAAACCCCTTGATTGATTTACATGTAAAATCAGAAAAAATTTCTATTTTTTTTCTATTTTTTTCTAAAATCATATATAATATAGATAAGAGGATAGAGGTGAGCCTAATGTATACTGTATATGTGATATTTATTGTTGTTTTAGTTTTGTCATTCTTTACTGGTATTATTGTGCTTATTTCCGAACGAAAAAATAAGAAGAAGAGACTGATTTTAGACAAAGGTAGACTTATAGATGAGGAAGTTTTGTGATGAGTTTCATAAAAAATGTTTTTAAAAATTTTTTTGAGTCTATTCAAGTTGGATTTTATTATATATGTCTTGTCTTTTCAAAAGGTTTCTTTTTCTATTTTTATGTGATTTCGCTTTTTTTTGAAAAAATATTTCATTTGTCAGCTTTTACTAAAATGAAGAATTATTTTAAAAAAGAACAGGCTAATCCTGTTGCTTTCTTGATGATTGTTTTCCTTTTCTATGTTGGGGTTTTTCTACATTCTTATTTTTATGTTGATAAAAGTGATATAAAATATGTTGATAAAGAAATTATTCAAGAAGACGTTGTACAAGAAAAGTCCATAGCTAGTGATAAAGAAACATATAATGATAATGAAGTTAATTTATTTAGAAAGTATGGAAAAATGGATATTAATCAGGTTGATTTTTCAGGGTTAAAACAAACAAATGATGAAGTCAAAGCTTGGATTATGGTCGATGGAACCAATGTAAATTATCCGGTTGTACAAACAGATGATAATGATTTTTATTTAAATCACGATATTAAGAAAAATCCAAAAGCAAGTGGTTGGGTGTTTATGGATTATAGAAATTCAGCAGATTTAATTGATAATAATACTATTTTTTATGGACATAATTTGTTAAATAAGACGGCGTTTGGAAGTTTATCTAATGCTTTTACAGATAAGTGGTTTAAAAATTCAAATCATTATATTGTTGTAAGGACAGAAAAAGTTCGTTATGTTTATCAAGTTTTTTCTTGCTACTACATTGATCCTGAAATATATTATTTACAAACTAATTTTTATCGTGATAGTGATTATCAAGAGTTTTTAAATATACTAAAATCTAGAAGTAATTACGACTTTGGACTTGAGGTGACATCTGATGATAAAATTATTACTCTGTCCACTTGTACTGATGATAATAAAGGCCGTAAAGTTATTCATGCAAAAAGGATTGATATTTAAAAAACTTTCCACAAAATCTGTGGAAAGTTTTTTTAGTTTATTTGAGATACTTTGATTATTTCATCCATATTGTCATCTTTAGCAATAATATTTTTATGAAGTTCTTTGCAACTTTGGCATTCGTAAATAATTTTATAGGTATCGCGATATTTTTCTAATTGAATCGGTTTTAATAATCCTTTACAAAGGTTTTTTCTATCTCCTGGATTAATATCAACATGTTTTGAATATAAGCAATATGGACAGTGGTCTCTTGATGAATATCCTAATGGTAAGACCTCTTTTTGGCAGTTTTCACAAATAAATCCTTCATCTTTTTCACTAAAATGTTTCATATAATCACCACCATTATTATAGTATATTTTTAATTATAAAGAAATTTTTTCTTTAAAAATAGAAATGTGTGTTATAATAATTAATCAATAAAAGAATTTTTATATTGAAGATGGTAATAATCAATATTATTTTATGAGTTGTCTTTAAGTTGAAAATAGGGGAATAATTTAATAAATTGTTTTTTGCTTTAAAGCTAAATTTATGAATATGTTAAAATAAGAAAATGTTATTAGGGAGGTTTTTATGACATATATTGAATATGAAAAAGTCATGGATTTATTAGTTTCTTATCTTGATTTAGAAAAGTGTGAGGATATTTCATATAAAAAAACAGAAATGTTTAAACACTATTATTATTCTTTTTTAAATTTTAGTATTTTTTCTGAAGAAACGTCTTATGGATGCATGACTGCTAAAATCATTGGGAAAATTCCGTGGGAAGTTATACATTGTCTTATGGAGAATGGCCCTAAAGATGGAAATATGACAATAAGTAATATTGTCGAGGATAGGTATGCCTCAAAATTATTAGAACTAGGAACTAAAAAATTATCTCCTTTAAGTGATGAAATTCAAGAAAGAAAACTAATAAGTAGAATACTTAAAAGATGTTATAGCAATAAATATTTTACTTATATTACCATTACTAATTGGCGAGCACTCTTGTATTGTATGCTTTTACTTGGGGATTATTCTTTGGAAACTGTTGATGGACTGGCGTTGTTTGAAAATTATGAAGAGTTTGTTGGGGAGGTAAATTCTTCTTTACTAAGAAATGTTCAATTTTTACCTACTGGATGTTTAATGACTTTTATGCCGACATTAGAGAATTGTGGGGCTAATATTTATCAATTTGCTTCAACTGTTTTGCAAATTATGAATAAGGATTCAAGTTTTTATGAAAATTTGTCTGTCTTTGTTTCAAATAATGGATTAAAGAGTTCTGTTTCTTTTCCAAATGAAGAATGTCCAAATAGACCTGTTCGTGTAAGTTATGAAACAGGTGATGATGAAGCTTTTTCTTTTGAGGGTGATGGCTTATTTGTGAAACATAGAGTTTTAAATAATAAAAATACTATTTATATTAAGTCTGGTAGTGGAAAAAATATAATAGAACGTGATATTAATTTACTAAGTCCTATTTCTGAGCTGGATAAACGTCTTATTATTGATTCTTTAGGAAAAGCGCATCAAGTTATGAATTGCTTTCTTAATCCAACAAAAGAATGTGCTAATCAATTAAAAAAAACTATGTAAAGTGGTTTAAATTTCTTTTGTGATGATTTGTAGATATGAAGGTCAAATGTTTAATTTTAATAGAAAGATAAAGTGTTTTTCGTAAGAAAATACTTTTTTCTTTTTTTTGTGATATAATTTTTTTATAGTAGGTGGTTTTATGGAAATGGAATTTCGAATTCATGATTTTGAAGGACCATTAGATTTACTTCTTCATCTTATTAAGAAGTCTAAAATGGATATCATGGATATTGAGATTGAGTCTATTACTCAACAATATGTTGATTTTTTAAATGAGCAAGAAAAATTGAATTTAGAAGTTTCTTCAGAATATTTGGTTTTAGCAGCTGAACTTTTAGAAATAAAATCTCATATGTTGATTCCTAATAATAAAGATGATTCTTTAGATGATGAAGAAGTTGAAAATCCTAAAGATCAATTGATTAATCGATTATTAGAGTATCAAGCTTATAAAGATATTACAAAGGTTTTACAAGAAAAGGAAAGTTTAAGAAAAGATATTTATACAAAATCTCCTGAGAATATCCAAAACTATGTTGAGGAAATAAAGGAGATTCATTGCAATGCTACTTTGGATGATTTAATACAAGCTTTTCAAAAATACTGTCAGAGAAAAGCAGATTCTAAGCCTTTAAATACTAAGGTTACTGTTAAAGAAATTAGTGTTTCTTCTAGAATTTATGATATTAAAAATATATTAAAAAAGAAACCAAAAATTTCCTTTTTTGAATTGTTTCCAGTTCAAACCAAAGAATATGTAATAGCTACTTTTTTGGCTATTTTAGAAATGACTCGAAATAAACAAATTATTGTTACTCAAAATGATGCTTTTGATGATATTATATGTGAGGTGTGTGCTAATGAATAAAGCAATACTAGAAGGTCTTTTGTTTGTTGTTGGTGAAGATGGGTTAACTCTTCAACAAATTGAAGAAGTTTTAGAGATAAATGAAGAAGAGTCTAAAAAATTAATTATGGAACTAAAAAAAGATTATGAAGATGAACATCGTGGTTTGCGAATTGATTTTTTAGGGAATCGTTTTAAATTAACTACAAAATTTGAACATAAATCCTATTATCAAAAATTAATAGAAAATCCAGAAACTAATTCTTTATCACAAGCAGCCCTTGAGACTTTAGCTATTATTGCATATAATGAACCTATTACGAGGATTCAGGTAGACGCTATTAGAGGAGTAGGTTCAACATCTATTATTCGAAAACTTGTTGCTAAAGGTTTTATAAAAGAAAGTGGTCGGAGTGATATGCCTGGTAGACCTATTTTGTATGAAACAACAAATGAGTTTTTGGATTATTTTGGATTGGCTTCTACGAGTGACTTACCCGATATAAAGGAAATGATGGCAGATACTTTGAATGAAAACTCTGCGACTTCTGATTTGTATACTTCAAAATATGTTGATGTTAAAGACTTTGAAGATAACTAAACTTTTTGATTGCTTTTCTTTTTTTTTATGATATAATCATGTTGTAGTGCTCCCATGGCGGAATTGGTAGACGCGGCAGACTCAAAATCTGCTTCTAGCGATAGAGTTCCGGTTCAAGTCCGGATGGGAGCACCATTTTTTTTTTGAAATTAAAAAAAGTTCGTTTGAATTTTTATGTATAATATGCTAACATTAAAGTGGTGATAATAGAATGAAAAGGGTATTTCGTTGTGGGTGGTCTATTTTAGAGACTATTGTTATTATTTATGTTATATTAGTTACTTCGCTTATTCTTTGTAAAAATAAGTATGGTTATACAGAGATTTGTGGTTATACTTTGGAGCCTATTGGTAATTCTAATCATAATAGTATCAAAAATGTTAAAGATGGTGACTTAGTAGTTATAAAAAAAACAAATAAAATCCAAGAAAAAGATGTTGTATATTATTATACAGTTTCTAATGGGTCTTATATTATTATTGTGGATTCTGTTATAAAAGTTGATAAGAATGAAAATAGTACATTGTATACTGTAAGTCATGATGATAAAAGTGTCATCATTGATGATTCTCATGTTATTGGAAAGAAAATAGCTGTTTATCCTTTTTTGGGTAAGTTTTTGGAAAAGGTAGAGAATGGAACAGGATTTTTGCTTTTTGTATTACTTCCTATCATGATTGTGTTTATTTACCAAGTATATGAATTTTTCTTTACTGTTCACAAGTGTAGTAATACTGAAGAAAAGACTATTTCTTCAAATTTGGAAAATGGTGATACTGATTCTTTGGATGTAGGTGAAAAGAAATCATTAGAAAATAAAGTTGTTGAAAATAAAAAGAATGATGCTAAATTTGAAGAAAAGGAAGAAAACCGTTTTAGATTTGTTACTGAAGAAAAATCTGGCGATGATATAGAAATCTTATAAATAAGCTTGAAAATTGTTAAACAGATTTTTGTAATATAAAGTTTTGGTGTTTTTAGGTGATGATGATGGAATTGGAAGATCGTTTTCGTTATTTAGTTGGTGGATATTATGGAGTTTCATTAATGGATTCTTATTCATTAAAAGAATATGTTTTGAAAGATATTGAAGATTATATAAGAGATTTTATTGATGTTAATCCAATTGAGAACTTTGATTATAGAAAAGAAGCTGATATTATAAAGGAAAAGGTAAGTGAAAGAACTAAGTTGCAAGATGCACTCTTAGTTCTTAATTTAATAAATGGTCCTATAGATTTAGTTTTTCTTATTAAAAATCGTTTGAAGAAGTTGTCTCAAAAATAATGATATAAAATCTAATTTACAAAAGTCATGATTTTTATTATAATAAACTCTCAAGAGGTGTTTATATGGGAGTAACTTGTTGGCTTTTTTATATTTTTTTAGGTTTTTTATTTTTCTTTATTCTTACTTTTTTAGAAAATAAGTATTCTATTACTAAAATAGAAAAATTAGTTTTTTCTATTATTATGCTTATGATTTCTTCTGGATTTTGTTATAAATTTTCAATGAAATATACAGAAAATATATTTTTGGTATTCGTGTTTTTGTTGATTGTTGATGTTATTTATAGTAGTTATTTTGTAGAAAAAGATTTTTTTGATAGAAACGAAAAAAACATTTCTTATTATGTTTTTTTAATTTTTATTGGTTTTGTTATAAATCAAGAGTTTATCAATCAAGTGAATCAAGTGTTTTTAACCGGGAAAGATTTTCGAATTATTCTTTGGTTTTTATCTTTTATATTTTTATATTCGTTTTTTAAAGATAAGAAAATTCTAAGTCAAGTTTCTAATAATAAAAAGCAGATAAGTCCTGAGTATATTTTAATTCAGTATGCTAAATTAAAATATAGATATTATGATGAATGCTATTCTGATATTCAGAATATTTCTAATATTTTGTATGCTATTATGATTTTTCAAAATTCTAGAAGAGGGAAAATGCTTAGGAATTATGATTATCTTCTGTTTCGTTTAAATGGGAATAAAAGATGTCTTGGTATTATGCAAATTGAAAGTAGTAAATTTTTAACTGATTGTGAAAGTATAGAAGTTGCTCGTAAAAAAGTTGAAAAGATATATGCTCGAAAAGCTAAAGGAAAGAAGAATGTTTCCCCACAGGAAGTTATTTCAAGTTATGATAAAGAAAATTACTTAGAAATATTAAATATATTTGATGTTATTCAAAAATTCTAGTTTTCATTCTTTCTTTTTTGTGATATATTCATATTAAAGGTAGGGCGTGCTATGAAAAAAAGATTTGAAATAAAATTTGGGGTTGTTGTTTTGTTAATTTTAGTTTTTTGTACTGCATGTAATGGGAATATTACTCG
>OCVV011324906.1_pt1 | contig 16255 bp, 21 predicted proteins | sample 1539721 | NCBI WGS metagenome assembly OCVV01 (sample SAMN02144230, study PRJEB22623) | gut metagenome | biome: sheep rumen | host: Ovis aries | place: New Zealand
ATTTTAGTGAAGAAGAAATACTTGACAGAACTCCTTTTAAACTAAATATTTACAGATTTAAATCAGTTAATTAAATTTTCACATATTTTTATTAACGTTGATTTAAAGTGATTGTATTCTTCTGTATCTAACATTTCCTGAATTTTTTCATCCCATTCTTCATCATATCCCATTACTTTTTCTGCTGTTTTTTTACCTTTTTCTGTTGTTGTAATGATTTTTTTTCTTTCATTAGGTGTTCTTTTGATTAAATTTTTATCTTCAAGTTTTTTTAAATTTCTTGTAACTGTACTTTCATTTAGTTGAAAGTGTTCTGCTATTTTTTCTTGTATCATTGGTTCATGTCTATATATCTCTATTAATATAGGGTACAATCCATAAGTAATGTGTTCATCTTTTACTTTTTGATTAATGTATTGTGCATGTTTTCTGTTTATTATTGATATAAATGCATTTGTAGGTATATTATGTTCAAAGTTCATTTATGACACCAGCATCATATTATTTTAATTTGTTTTCTATTAATTTTTTAACATAAATTTCTATGTATATATATGCTATTACAGATCCTATTAATCCACCAAGTAACATTCCACAGTATATTCCAAATTCTCCCATGTTAAATATAAATCCTAAGACATAGGAAAAGATTAATACCAATATAAATTCTCTAAATAGAGTCAGTACAAATGATGTTGTTCCTTTTCCAACTCCCTGGAATACATTCCGGCAGATGCTCCAAATGGAACATATAATATGAATAATGACATTAATTGTAAAAATCCTGCTATAAGTGGTGCCAGATGTGCACTTGATTCTGAATATGAGAATATTAATGCAATTTGTGTAGCAAAGAAATATAATAATACACATACAACTATGGAAGATATTAATCCTACTTTTACTGCATATCTTATTGTTACTCTTAGGTTTTCATATTTTCTTGAACCATACGCTACTCCTGCAACACTTATTGCAGCTGTTCCCACTCCTATTGCAGGTAACATTCCTATTGAGATTATTCTCCATCCTGCTGTATATACTGCTACTGCAATTGATCCGGATACGATTGTTAACATGAAGTTTACAACTATTGATAAAGCTGCAAGTACTAACTGTTCAAGACTTGCTGGTATACCCACAACAAGTATATCTTTGTACATATTCAAGTTGTTTTTAAAGTCTTTTTTAGTGTATGAAAGATATGTGTCTTTTTTAATGAAAATCCAGTATAGCATTAAAAGTAAACCAAATAATGCTGTTAATACGGTTGCCCAAGCTGCTCCAGCTACTTTTAAATCCAAAAGATATATGAATATTGGATCTAAAATCATATTTAATATTGCTGTTACTGCTATTGGTATTGTTGCTCTTTTTATATCTCCTTCTGCTCTGAATGCTCCACCTACAATTGGTGGGATAAGTACTGCAAATGACCATGAAAATATTATTACACCATACTCCATTGCATAGGACAGTACACTGCTTGCTCCCATTATATTAAGCAAATCTTTTAATGAAAAAAGTAAAACTGCCGTAACTATTATTGATATAATTACACTTATTATTAGAGAGTGTATTGCTGCATTGTTTGCACTATGTTTATCTTCTGCACCAATGTATCTGGATATAAGAGAATTTGCACCTGCTCCAATACCATTTCCTATCCCTACTAATATCATAAACAATGGTGTTGTGTAACCAAGTGCAGCAAGAGGATCAGCCCCTAAACCAGCTACCCATATACTGTCTATGATGTTATTTGCAAATATTAAAAACATACTGGCAATAATAGGTAATGCTAATTTGTTAATAGCCTTTTTAGGATCTCCAGTTATCATTTCTACATTTGAATTTTTTTCCAATAAATCACCTCATTCTTGCATATGCAACTATATACTTGTATATGCAAGTAATAGTATTTATAAATATTGAAAAAATACAGAAAGACAAAAAAGTAAAAAAAAGTAAAAAAATACAAATAAACTATTATGCATGTTTTATATTGGTAAAATCACTTATTTCTTTATTTATTGTTATAAGATCATCAACATTTAAATCATGAATATTTTCATGACCAGTAATTCTTGCAAAAGTTTTTATTTCTTCTAAAATTGTATTAAAGTAATTTTCAACTCTTTTTACAGCAATTTCAGCTTTAAGATTTTTTCTAAGTTTTTTATCCTGTGTTGCTATACCTACAGGACACATTCCTTTATTACATGCTTTATACTGCCTACAGCCCAATGCTACAAGAGATGCTGTAGCAACTGCTATAGCAGTAGCACCCATTGCCAATGCTTTTGCAAAATCACTGGAAACTCTTAGTCCTCCTGTGATTATTAAATCAATGTCATGACCATTTTCATCCAGATATTTTCTAGCTCTATACAACGCATATACTGTTGGAACTGATGTTGAATCCCGTATGATACTAGGACTTGCTCCAGTTGCTCCACCCCTTCCATCAATAGTAATAAAATCAGGTTTTGCATAAACAATATATTCAAGATCTGCTTCAAGTCTACCTGCAGCAATCTTAATACCAATAGGTCTTCCTTCTGATTTAGCCCTAAGAGTATCTACAAGTTCTTTTAAGTCTTCATTAGTATTTATTTCAGGAAATTTTGATGGAGATACTATGTCTTCACCTAATTTTTTACCCCTAATTTTAGCTATTTCTTCAGTTACTTTATCTGCAGGAAGTAATCCACCCATTCCAGGTTTAGTTCCCTGTCCTATTTTAATTTCAATTGCATCACTTTTTCTTAGATTTTCATCATTAACTGAATACTTGTTAGGAACATATTCAAAAATATACTTATACGCATTGTTTATTTCATCAGGAAGTATTCCTCCTTCACCACTGCACATTGCTGTTTTTGCTCTAGCTGAACCCTTAGACAAAGATACTTTTGCTTCTTCAGATAATGCTCCGTAGGACATGTGTGATACAAACACAGGATTATCTATAACTAATGGTTTTTTTGCATTCTTTCCTATAACAGTAGTAGTATCAACTTCTGCTTCTTCATCCAAAGGTGTAGGATTAAGCTGATTACCCAATATTAATATATCATCCCATGACGGCATTGACATTGTTGTACCCATAGCTGCAATGTTACTAGTTGCATTTTTACTAAGTGAATCCACTTGGCTTAATTTTTCATCATCAATAGTTTTTTCAAATTCTGAAGGGTACGATAGCAAATCATCTTCTGCAATTTCAGTATTTTCTTCTTTTTTATCAGATTCTTCTTCAATTAATTTAAATTCAGAAGCTGAAATTCCACAAACAGGACAACCCTTCCACTCATCAATAGAAATACCTTCTTTAGCTTCATCAAAAATATAACCACATACAGGACATTTGAATTTTCTATTTAAAATAACATCAGATGCATCATTATTTTTATCAACTGTTTTCTCCTGTTTTTCTTCTGTTTTTTTATCATCAGTTTCTTCTATTAATTTAAATTCTGATGCTGGAAGTCCACATACGGGACAACCTCCCCATTGACTTATAGAGATTCCTTCCTTTTCTTCATCAAAGACATAACCACATACGGGACATTTATATTTCATGAAAATATTCTCCTACAATTTATAATTTAATAATATATTGATAAAAGATACTAATATCTTTTTAGATTAAATACAAATGAATGAATATCATAAAATTCAAATAATAATTAATTGTTTTTGAATAAAATAATTGTATATTTAAAAAAAAAGAACATTATAGCATAATTATTCTATTATAAACTTGCTAAATTCTATTTAAAAATAGTTATTAATAATTTAGGTGGTTAAAATGTATTGTTCCATATTAAATGGATTTTTAAATGTTTTCTACTATTATTTCTATTTTCATTTTTAAACACCTTTGAATAATAAAAATTAGATAAAAAAAGAAGATAAATAATCTCTTACTTGAATAAATCATTTATTCTTTCTTTATCTTCGAGTTCTTTTTGATTTTTATGATATATTTCTGTGAAATAAACATACTCAGAAAATAATATGAAAGTAATTCTAAAACCTGATTTTTTACCTTTTTTTATTCCTTTACAACGAAAATCTTTAAAAACAAATGCAGGTTGAGTCACATAAGGTTTTAAACCTACAATCCTATGATATTGTGATGAAAGTTTATAATCTTCTTCCAAATCATCAAGAATCATATCTTCAAGAAGATTCAAATCGTCTTTGAGTGTTGGACATTTATGTGTTTTAATAAACTTTTTTAATTCTTTAAGAAATTTAGGATGATAATGAAAAAATTCTTCTTTATTATATTTCAGAGTAATCCCTCACTGAATATTCTGGTTTTCTATAGAATACAGCTTCATAATTTAATTCTTCATTATCATCAGATATTCTCCATGGACGATCTCCATGACTATAATTACTAATTTCCGCACTTGACATATCTGATAATTTCAATATATTCTCTTCTATGACATTTAATTCTTTTTGTGTTAAATTATCTAGAGAGGGCTCTTTTAATGAATGATAGGTAATTTTTGGAAATGTAATTACTATATCATTGTTTTCTTTAATTCTTTTTTCATTAACTAATAAATTTATTGCTTCATCAAAATCAATTGGAACTGGTCCTCTGAATTTATGAACATATTTTTCACCAGTTAAAGATTCTTCATATAATTCATAGTAATCAAAATCAATGAAATACAACAATTTATACAATACATTTTGTGTGAAATTATCTTTATGTCCGCATTTTGATATTACATAATGTATTACATCTTTGAATTTTTCAATATTTAATTTAATATCTTCATTCATTATTATTACCTCCCTATTGTTTATATAATAGTTTGAATAATCAAATATAAATAAAATTTTATTTCTAGTTTTTAATATGTGATTTTTGAATTAAATTATTAAGCATATTTATATAAGTATTACTATATTTTTCATAATATATAAGTATTACTTTTATAATAATTGTGTAATACTTCAGATATTTTTATTAACTATTATACTCAGAAAATATTTTAATGTTTTCACAAAAAAGTTGTTTGTCAAATGGCCTAAAAGTGTACACTTTATCAACACTTTTTGTTCACTTCTAGTGTACAAACCTATGGTTTTTACTTCGTTATACGGTAGTATAACGAACTAAAATAAACAAAATAAGATGAACAGAAAAACAAGAAAAAACAAATATGTTTAAAATACTAAAAATCAATCATGACATATAGATGTAACATACTCAAAAATGAAAAGTAATGAAATAATGAAAAACAATAAAAAGTAATAATCAAAACAAAATTAATAATAACATGAAAACATGAGGAAAAAAATAAAAAAAATTATTATACAAAATGAAACAACATATTATAATTGAAGTAAATATAAACTCTAGTAATGTTATTTAAATGATTAAAATCATCATCAAAAGAAACAATAGTATCAATACCATTTTTATACATAGTCAAAATGATTAAACAATCACTATAATTAATATCATAATTATATTGTTCCATTAAGACAATAGCATCTTGATAATCCTTTTCATCAACATAATAAATCTCATCCATACTCAACAAAAAGTTTATAATATTCTCTCTTACTGGTTTGTAATAACTTTTTTTTAATTTATTTAATACTTCCATTAAAACAACATTATTAATAGCTTTTTTTGTTTAGAAATAGAAGGCATAGATTTTAATAACTACATTACTTTATAATGGTTTTTTTCATTTTCTTTAAAAAGTGCAAGGATAAAACTACTATCAAAAAACAACATAACATTTTAACTCCTATCCTATGTTTCTTTTTTTAATTCAACACTATCTGTAGGAGTAGGACTAGATACTATACCTAAAACATCACTAAAAATATCTGTACCACCCTCATCTTCCAATATTATTTGTTTTTCAGTTATAGGTTTATTTCTTTTTCAGGATTATACTGTAACATTTCAGGAACTATAAAATCTTCTTTGAGTTTAGCTAAATGATCTTTAGAGTTCATATTCAAAAATTTAATGAAATTAAAATTATCATCAAATAAATCATATTTTAAAGCATTTTTTAAATAAATTGTTATTAATTCACTTTGTGTAATATCTTTTTCTATAGCACGTAGTTTAATCTGCTTTAACAAATCAGTATCTAATTTAAAACTAGTTGTTTTCATGACCATGATAATAACCTCTTTATAATTATACAAGCATATCTTTATAATATTAAATTATAACTAATATAAATATAAAAAAGGAGGCCCCTCCCTTTCTTCTTTCCTTGAAACTCTTAAACTATTTTTGCCTAATACCATTATTACTTATGAATAATAATTTTTCTATAATAATACTATATTAATAATATCTATAAATCTTATTACTGATTTGTTTAAAAGTAATACTGATTTAAAAATATAATAATAATACAAAAATAAATCGAGACATACATATGAAATACATTAAAAAATAAAAAGTAATGAAAAAAATAAATTATACAAAAATTTCAAAAAAATACTTTAAAAAAAATAATTAAAGTAATATGAAATTTTAGAGTAAAAATAATTAATGGATTATTATGATATTGATACTTTAGTATCCTTTGACAAAGGATTTAAGAAAAACAAAGAAATTAATCTAATCAATATAAATTCAATAAATGGATAAAATTACTATTAAAAAGGAATATAACTATTTAACTTAAAGAGGAATACTTATGAAAAAAGAGAATGAATTAGATTTCACATATGGACTATCTGATGAAGAACTTACTGAAAGATTTAAAGCTGCAATTAGAATAGATCAAGAAATATGTAAAATTAAAGGATTACCTATTGCAGGATATGATGATGAACTTAAAAAATTTCTTTTTTATTAGTCAATTTTATCATTTGGTAGTATAAATAGCTTAATATTCCTTTTCGTGTTTTAAAGTTTCAATATTTATAAAAAAAAATGATTTTTAATAAAAAAAATGACATTTACAGATTAAGTTAACCATAACTCTTTTTTTAATTCTTTATATTAATTCCACCTTTTATCAATATAATAATTACATTTATCATTATTTACAAATAAATTTATTATTAAGGAATGATTTTTATGAAGCAGTATATTGTTGATGCTTTTACTGATACTTTATTTTCGGGTAATCCTGCGGCTGTTTGTGTATTAAACGAATGGTTATCTGAGGAATTAATGTTAAATATAGCTGTTGAAAATAATTTATCTGAAACAGCATTCATTGTTAAAAAGGATAATATTTATAATCTTAGATGGTTTACTCCAACTGAAGAAATAGATTTTTGTGGTCATGCAACACTAGCATCTGCTTTTGTATTATTTAATTATTATGATATTAAAAGTGATGAAATAATTTTTCAAACTAAAATAGACAAACTCATTGTTAAAAAAGAATCTGATGTTTATACTATGATTTTTCCAAAGTATAACTATAAACCGGTTGATATAACAGAGGATATGACTAAAGCATTTGGTGTTAAACCTAATGAAGCTTATTTGAGTCGTGATTTATTATTAATTTATGATGAAGAGGATTATAAAAATATTAAAGTGAATATTTCATATGTTAAAAAGTTAGATGCTACTTGTATTGCTGTTAGTTCTAAATCTTCTGAATATGATTGTGTTAGTAGGGTTTTTGCACCAGGTATTGGTATTGATGAAGATCCTGTGACTGGTTCAACTCATTGTATGATTGCACCTTACTGGGCTGAAAAGTTAAATAAAAATGAAATTATAGCCCACCAAGATTCCAGAAGAGGTGGAACATTGTACTGTAAAGTTTTTGATGATAAAGTTCAGATTTCTGGTAGTGCCGTTTTATATTCTGCATCTGAATTAAATATTTAGTTAATAAATAATTAGGGTGAGAATATGGGTAAAAAAATAATTAAAAGTAACTGGGTAGATGAAGAAATATCTTTTGCTACTTTAAATGTTTACATGCAGTATACTATAATGTGTTATAATGAATTTATGAAGGAAAAAATTAAAGATATTGATTTGACTACTACTGAATTTTATTATGTTTATAATATTTATTTAAAGGATAAAATATCACAAAAGGATCTTGCAGATACTATGTTTGTTTCTGAAGCTAATGTTGCACGTATTATTAAAAAATTGGAAGATAAGGGATATGTTGTAAGAGAAATTTCACCAGAGAATAAGAGTAAAAAAATCTTATCTTTAACTAAAAAAGGTGAATCTTCTATAAAAACTATTATTGAATATAATAAAGAGTGGGAAGAAAAGATTTCATATTTATTTACAGAAGAAGAATTAGTTGATTTAAAACATAAACTGTTAACTCTTACTGAAAAAAGTATTGAAATATTATTGTAAAATTATATATAACCTAATTTTCATATATAATAGTATAAGTCTTAACTTTGTTAAGTCTTTTATTTTGAGGTGAAAATTATGGCAAACAAAGAAGAAACAATAAAAACTTTACAAATGATAGTAACCGAATTATCCGCAAACTCATTCCAACACAGAATCCAATCAAAATATTCGGAGCACAAGGATTCAGCAAACTAGAAGAAAAATACGCAGAACACGCAACAGAAGAATTAGAATTCGTAGAACAATTCATGGACAGAATACTAGACCTAGGCGGAGAAATAGTACAAGAACAACAACCAGCAAAACCAATCTATGACGACGTAATCGAATTCATCAAAGCAGACTACCAAGTATCAATAGACGGAGTCAAACTAGTAGCAGAACTAATAGAATCAGGAATATTCGACATCACAACATACGACATAATGAAAGAATACCTAAAAGACGAAGAAGAAGACATGTACTGGAGCGAAGGACAACTAGAACTCTGCGAAAAAATAGGAAAAGAAAACTTCTTATTCACATTCTTATAATTAATAAATAAAAAGGTTATATTATGGAAATTAAGGCTATTAAATTCTATAAAAATGGATTTATGACCCAACCATTTGCATTTGGTGGAGAAGAAGGACAAGAAAAATTTGATTCCTCAATTAAATATAGAGCAGGCTTACAAAATTACTTAATTGATACAGGAGATGAAGTTATACTTGTAGATACCTGAATGGATGAAAACTTCCCTGAAATTCCTAGAAATGAAGATGCTCCTATATATAATGGGGAAAAAATTAATGATTATATCAAAGCATTTGAAGAAATGGGATATAAAAAAGAAGATGTTACTAAAATATTATTAACACACAAACATGATGATCACAGTGGTGAAATTAAAAGTTTCCCAAATGCTAAAGTATATTTATCAAAAACAGAAGCAGAAGAATTAAAATTATCTGGAGAAAACATTGTTCCAGTAGAATTTACAAGCGGTCCTTACCATAACTTCAAAAAATCAGAAAAAATTACTGATAATATTTATTTAATTGAAGCAATTGGCCATACAACCGGTAACAGTATTGTATTAATTGAAGATGATGACAAATATTATATGATACAGGGTGATGTAACTTATACTGATGAAGCATTGTATGAAAACAAGTTATCAGTTGTTTTTGAAGATATTGAAGCAGCAAGAGATACATTAGATAATGTTCGTGAATTTGTATCAAATAATCCTACAGTTTACTTATCTACACATACTCCTCTCGGATATGAAAACCTTGAAAATAATAAAATTATTGATTTAAATAACCCCCCAGAAACAATTAAACCAGAATAAATAATTAAAGGAGAATTAATATGGATAATAAAGATAAAGTTATTGAAGCATTCAGAAACTCAGAAGAACCTTTAAATGCTACAAAAGTTAGTGAAATAAGCGGTGTTGAAAAAAAAGAAGTTGACAAAATAATGACAGAACTTAAAAAAGACGAAACCATCATTTCACCAAAAAGATGCTACTGGACTTTAGCAGACAAATAACCTTTTTTTACTTCTTTTTTTAAATATAATCAATTTAAAGATTATATTTAACTCTTCATTATCTTTTTTTGAAAATATTTTTATAGAATCCTTTTGCATAATATTAATATAGGTGATTTAATGAAGACAATTATTATAAATGCTAGTCCTAGAAAAGAATGGACAACATCTGAAATATTAAAATCCGCACAAAAAGGTGCTGAAAGTGTTGGATCAGAAACAGAATATATTGATTTGTATGATTTAGAAAATAAAGGATGTGTCAGTTGTCTAATTTGTAAAATGAACAATATGGAACGTTGTAAATGTTATTTAAAAGATGATTATTCAGAATTAATAGAAAAAATTCTTAATGCAGATACGTTGTTAATTGGTAGTCCTATCTACTTGGGTGATGTAACTAGCCATTTAAGAGCACTCCTTGAACGTTTGATATTCTGTATTTTATCATATGATGATGCTCAAAGTTATTTTAAAGGTAAAATAAATGTAGGACTCTTTTATACTATGAATGCTCCAAAAGATTATTATGAAAATGTAATGTCAAAAGAATTAGGAAAATATCAAGGTACATTCTCTATGCTTAATGGTAAAGTTGAAATTTATCCAGTACATAATACTGTTCAAGTTGATGATTACAGCAAGTATAATATGAATATGTTTGACGCTGATGCTAAAATAGAAAATCGTGAAAAACAGTTCCCAATTGATTTGGATAATGCCTTTAAAATTGGAGCAACATTATCTAAACAATAATACAACCATATATTATAATTCATATATCAAAAGTATTATTTTCTAATGGAAATTATAAATTTCCAATAACCTTTTATTATTTTCTTCAATTAAAGAAAAAAATATTAAAAAAAAAGTATATAAAATAATTAACATTTATTTATATGTTAATTTAATTTCTTTGTGTGGTCTTGTTCTTCTGTATTTTAGTCTAGGTTTTCCAATTATGAATGCTGCATACATGTGTTTTTTAGGATCTATTTCTGGGAAGAATTCCATTAATTTATCATTATCAACTTCTTCAGCCATACCAATAAATAATGAATGGAATCCACCTAAACCTAAAGTATATGCAAGTAATTCTAAACGTGTCATCGCTATTACTGAATCAGTTTTATTCTCGGAAAATGCTAAGAGTAACTGTTGTCCTTCCCACAATAATGGATGTTTTTTAGGATTTCTATTTTCATCACTTAAATATTCACCCACTTGTTTTATTCTGAAGAATTCATTCTCTTTAGCTTTAATAATACTGTAAACATGATTAATGAACTCATCTAACTTATCTTCTATTAATGCAAATTCAACATCCTGTATATTTTGTCTATTTGGACTGTAATATGCTGCTTCCATAAGTTTTTCTATTGTTTCATGAGATATTTTTTCATCTTTAAACCATCTGCATGTTCTTCTTTGTTTATAAAACTGTAATAAATCATCATAACTAACTGGAAGATTATTTGGATCATATTCTTCTAATCTATCTTCCTGACCTTCATATACATTTATTGTAATAGCATTTGTAGGACATAATGTTGAACATTGACCACAATCAAAACAGTTACTTTCAACATCAACTGCTTTGTTATCAATTATTTCTATATTATCTCTAATACAAACTTCTTTACATAATCCGCATCCTACACACTTATTCTCATCAATAGTTAAATGTTTCATCCAAACACTCCTTTTTAAAAAATAATTCCTAAATAGAGCTATGATAATGAAAGTATATAAAATTATTTAACCTTTCCTGTTAACCTTATTGAAACAGTTATTATGGAAAAAATTATATTCAATTTCAAAGCCATAATCCAGTATTTAAATAAGTATAACCACGAAAATGAATTAATCACTATGTTTTTCAATATATAAAAAAATTGAGGTAAACATAAATCAAAAACTGTTAAAGAAATATAAAATTAATTTAATAGATATTTTAAATACTATCAATTACAGATTACTATTAAGTATTAAATTAAAGTTTAATTACAAGTAATAAAACAATTATAATATATTATAAAATAGGAAACGTGTAAATATGAGTTCTAAAAATTATTGGACAAAAATAAGAGAATTAGCAATTGAATTAAATAAAATAGGTGAAGATAAATATGATGAAACCAGTTTAGAAGAACTTGTACCTATATTAGACGAAATAGAAGTAATAGCACACGATGAAACAATAGATTACGACTCTGCAAAACTCATATTATCCGATGAAGGAATGATTCATTCACTAGAAACAATAAGAGACTTTTATATTTATCTTGGAGCAAGATTAGAAAGAGAAAATGCATATGAAATAATTCAAGGTGGAGACAATGCCTGGGAAGTGCTTGATACATTCCATTTCTATGAAAGATATGAAGGTCTTCTAAAAAACGAATCAGAATTAGTGGACTTTGACGAAAATACCAAATTAGTTTTCATAGGCAGTGGTCCTTTACCTGTTACATTAATTATGTTTAATAAAATGTTCGGATGTAAATGTGTTGGTATAGAAGTTCAACCTAGTGTAGCAAAACTTTCCCGTCACATAATAAGAAGATTAGGATTAGCTGATGACATTGAAATAGTAATTGGTGATGAAAGATATGTAAAACACTTAGATTATGATGTTGTAATGGTAGCAGCATTTGCAATTCCTAAAGACAAAGTATTTGGAAACCTATGGGAAATAATAAATCCAGATACTCCAATTTTATACAGAACATACAGCGGTATGAGACAAATGCTCTATGAACCTGTTAAAGATGTTGATTTAAGAGGATTTCATGAAGAAAAAAGAGTTTTACCTACAGGTAACGTTAACAACACGTCCGTTCTTGTTAAAAAGATTATATAATATTTATAACCTCCATAAATCTTTTTTTTGAAAATATTTTATTTATCGGACAAATGAAAAAAAACTTTTTTTAATAGGAATTTTTATTTAAATATTTATTTATGATTAGTTTGAAAATAATTATCCATTGTAACATAATCTTATAATCTAATTAACAAAAAATAGATAAATAATTATTCATATAAACTCTATTATATACAACTTTTTATAATCAATATGAGAGAACAGTATGGTACAGAATATTGAAGTTAACCCCGAATGGATTATATGGTCTAGAAAGTCTTTAAACTACAGTGTTGACTTAGCCAGTAAAAAATTAAAAATAAAAAAATCAACATTAGAAGAATGGGAATCCACAGGACATTTAACCTACAAAAATCTAAATAAATTAGCAAATCTTTATGATGTTAGTCCATTATTATTTTTAAATAATTCAACACCACCAAAAATTGAACAATACATTAAAGATTACAGAACTATGAATGATAAACGTATTCTTTCTAGTCCAGAAATTTTAAAAGAAATTAAACATGCAAAAAGAAAAAGATTATTACTTTTAGACATTGCAGAAAGCCTTAATAAAGACTTAACTTTCAAATATTATCAGAATGAAAAATTAAATAAAAACAAAATTATTGATATTATCAAAGATTCTTTAGACATCAATGCTGTTAAATTAAATAATTATACTGTTGAAGAGTGGATTAGAGAATTTGAATCTATGAATATATTAATTTTTAAATTCTATAACATTAAACCTACAGATATCAAGGGTTACGCATTTACAAATGAAAAATTACCAATTATTGGGATTAACAATCGTATTCCGGATAAAGAAAAAATATTTTCATTATTTAATGAATATGCTCATTTATTAGTATCTAAAGATGGTATTAGCGGAGATTACAATAGAGAAAAAGAAGAGGAATTTTGTAATTCTATAGCTTCAGAAATACTTTTACCTAAAAAAGAAATTGATAAAATTAATATCAGCAACATAAATTCTATTATAAGAATTGTTTCAACACGTTATAATGCCAACATGGAAACAATTCTTTATAGATTAAAAAACTTGAACATTTTAAATGAAGAAGAATTAATAGATCAATTAGATAAACGAGTATATCAAAAAAATAATAAAAATGAAGATAAAAATACAGAACAAGAAGACAAACCTACAAAAAAAGTTAAAAAAAGAAAAACTACTCCTCAACAAAAATATAAAACTATGGCTTCAAAAAACCTTAATCAAAATGGACGTTTATATACAGAACTATTATTAGAGGCTTACGATGAAAAACTTATCAATGATTTAGATCTTTCAAATGAATTAGGAGTACCTCATATTGTAATACCTTACGTTATAGATAAATTAAACGGTGGTAGAAGATAATGGATGCTAAATATTTAATTGATAGTAATGTTTTTCTAAGATTCCATGAAGGACAACAATACGATAAAAACTGCTTTCCAGAACAATATTCAAATTTTCTAAAATTATTGGAGGATGAAGTAGCTATTTCAATAGATAAAGTTGCTGATGAATTGGATGATGATTTTTTCTGTAAGAAATATGAAAGTAGTTTCAAGGAAAGTATTAGTAGTGACATTACAGAAACATATAACGAATTAAGAATTAAATTTCCAGACTATTTCAATAGTTATGCTTTAGAAAATCCTGAAGATGCCGATCCATACATTATCACTTATGCATACCATCATAATTTATGTATAGTCACTCAGGATGAATTTTTACCTTCATTCAGTAGAAACACAATTGTAAGAAAGTTTAACATTCCAACACTTGTTGAAAGTTTAGGCTCTATATGTATAGATAATAAAGAAAGAAAAAATAATGTTGGCAAATACTCTGAAGGTTTTGGATGTATCTGTTTAACAGAATTAATTCGTTTAGAAAAATTAATGGAATAACCTAAAATTTTTAATAATTAAAAAAGAAGATTATTGAAAATAATCTTAAAAAAATAGAGTAAAAGTTATTAATTAATTAATTTTTATTCTTCTCCATGATTTTTTCCATGACAATGTCCATGTCCTTTACCATGACCTTTACCATGTTGATGTTTTTTACCATGACCATGTTCTTCTTCTGAATCATGATTTCCATGACAATGTTTTTCTTCAGCTTCTATATTAACATAATTTTCTTCTTCATTCATTTAAATTCCTCGTTTTTATTTTAAATCTTATATCCTACAATTTAAACTATACTGACAAAAATATATAAATATTTCCTAATTTAGTAGGAACTAATTAGTTACAACTAAATCATATAAAAATATGAAAATATTATAAATAAATTTTTATTGAAAAAAAATTAAAAATATTAACAATATTAAATAATGAAAAAAAACAGGGGACATGAAAAATTAAAATTAAAAAATTACATGAAATTGCAAAAATTCATAGTGGTGTCAGAAATACATTATTCAAAAATAAAGAAAAAATCTATGAGTATAAAATTATTACCTTAAATAATGAAAACAGTTTCAAAATTAATAAAAATAATCTAGAAAGCCTTAAAACCGACAAAAAACTTAATGAAAAATATCTTCTTAAAAAAGGTAATATTATTATGAGATTAACACCACCATATACTGCACGAATAGTTGAATTTTCAGAACCCAACATAACTACAACTTCAAATTATGCTATTATCAAAGTAAATGAAGATTATTCACCAGAATTATTAAATTTCTATTTAAACAGTGAATATGCAAAAAGGCAAATTTATAAATTCTCAGAACAAACAAGTATTAAAGTAATAAACATTTCAAACATAAAAAATTTTGATATTAAACTTAATAATAATGATATGTCTTTGTATACTGAGTTAATTCAAATATTTGAAGAAAAAAAGAGAAATATGGAAAAGAAAATTCAATTAGAAGAAGATTTGATTGAAGAATTAATATTTGGAGAATAAATTATGGAAACAATTAATGAAATAATAGCATGTTCTTCAGAAAGTCTCCGTGGACATATGAAGTTTGAGGAATATAAACAATATCTAATAACAGCTATATTTTATAAATATTTATCATATAAAATTGAAAAAGAAAACAATAAAAAACTTTTCAAATTCAATATTAATTTTCAAGAAGCTTTTGATGAAGAAAATAAAGATTTTTATGGAAATAAAATAAAAAAAGAAAGTGTTGAAGAATTAGGTTTTTTCATAGAACCAAAAAATCTTTATAACAACATTATTAAAGGAGAAAACATCTTACTAAAAATTGACGATGCATTTCAAGAAATTAAATTTCAAGATGAAACATTTAATAATCTGTTTGATAAAGTTAAATTCGGAAATATTGATTTAATTAAAGAAACTAAAGAAATATTTGAAGAGATATTAATTAACATTGATAGTTTAACTTTTAAAAAAACATTGAATGACGAATTCAATGATTTAATGAAGTTTTTTATGAAAAAATCATATACCCCCAATGAGATTTCATTATTACTTAGTA
>OCVV011252872.1_pt1 | contig 16254 bp, 20 predicted proteins | sample 1539721 | NCBI WGS metagenome assembly OCVV01 (sample SAMN02144230, study PRJEB22623) | gut metagenome | biome: sheep rumen | host: Ovis aries | place: New Zealand
TTAGAAAATAAAGATGATGTACTTAAAGCTATAAAATTCTTCAATTATCAAAAAGCTGATAAAGAAGAAGACTATGCAAATGCTATTATCAATAAAATGCACGAATATGGTATCAGTTCTGATAAAATTGGTGAAGATAATAGATTATGCAAATATATTGATTCATGCACAGCTGATTTGAGTGAAGAAGTTTTGAATGAAAAGAAATTTGAAGATGTTAGCAAAATGTCAGATGAAGACAAACGAGCAGAAATAGACAGACTCAAAAAAATTATGGATACAGCTGATGATGATAAATATCCATCATTAGTATATGCTTCTACTGAAAAACGTATTCAAAAGTTAGAAGGAAGCTTGCAAGAACATCTTTCAGGTAATATGACAGCCGAAGACATTGCTAAAAAACATGATGTAGATGCTGACACTATTAATAAACAAGTAGAAATGGGTATTAAAGTTGAGCATGAACATACTAAAGATGATGACGAAGCTAAGCGTATTGCATTAGATCATTTGTATGAGATTCCAGATTATTACACAAGATTAAAGAAGATGGAAGAAGAAGGCGAAGCAGCTTTGGAAGAAGCAATTTGCAATGCACTTTTAGATGATGAAGATGAACCTTTATTTGAAGATTTAAATCACGGTGAAAAAAGACGTTGGAGAATTATTAAGAACACAATGAAGTTTGTTGACTTCGAATCAGTTAAAAATGCTTTTCCTAGTCTAGATGGTAAATCAAATAAAGAAATAATACGACAATTAAAATACATGTTAGAACAACTCCCAGAAGAAAAGAAAAAAGAGTTGATTCAAAGCCATCAAGCAAAAGAATTAGAAGCAAAGACTCTTGGAATAGGTAAAGGCCATCATATTGCTGGCAATATTGTTGCTGGAGCGGGTGGCCCAATGGTGGCCGCTTCTGGAGCATTATCAACGGAGGCAGCACTATATACAGCAGCGGGAGCTGTAAGTGATATTGGAGGAGCTATCGGGTTTACTTTGCTCGCTCCATTAATCCTCGTTGGCGGATTAGCATTATCTGCAATCGCTACGGTTGCGACAATTGGTATAGCCAAAGGCGTATCCAATGCGAAGATGCACAATGCCCAACGTAAACATGCGACTATGATGAGTCAAGACTCTATTATTAACGAATTAAAAAAATATGCTAAACCAAAAGAGGATGAGCCGAAAGTTGTAGCTCAAGCTAAATCATTAAAATTAGCTTTAGCTGAAGCAAAAATACCAGGTGAACACAAATGTCCAAACTGTGGTGCAACATTAGATGCATGGGATGGTACATTCTGCGATAAGAAATGTAAAGAAGAATATGAAAATCGCAATAAACCACAATCAAAAGAACAAACTAATGAAGAATTATTAACAGAAAAGCCACTTTATACTGTCGATGATAATGATAAAGATTTTGGAAGAAGAGAAATCAAAAAAATAGATGGATCTAGTTTTAAATCTAAAGAAGAAGTTGAAAAAATTAAAAATTCTGGTGGCATTACGAAAAGTAATAGCGGAATAGGATGTTTTTCGCCAGATGGCTCATACGTTGATGGTAATAATAAATCACGTGATGTTGCATATTTCAATCATAAGCAAACTGGTAAATTTTCATCAGAAAAACCTGAAAAAGTATATAAAGCAAAAAAATATAAGGGTATGAATGAAGCTTTTGTTGATGATGACGGTGCCTATACTTCAGCTGATCGTATTGAAATTCTACGTTTATTGGAGAATGAAATAGATTTAGGTGAAATTGATAATGATACTGAATCTGATGTATTAACTGAAGGAAAAGTTAAAACATTCTTTATTAAAACCTTTGTTGGTTTATTACCTGAAAAAGCGTTAGATAGAATACTTGGATCAATGAAAACAAGAATTCAATCAACAAGTGGTCCTAAAAAAGATCAAGCACTCGAAGAAATATCAAAAGCTACTGATAAGAAATCTAAGAGAGTATTGATTAGAAAATGGTTAAATTTAGTACCAGAATCAAAGATGCAACAAACAGAAGCACACATTGAATCTAAAGTTAAACAAAAACCAACAGAACAGTTAACGGAAGCTGTTGTTGAAGTTGGTGTTGCTGGCACAACAGCACTCATTGCAGTTGGCATCAGTGCAGCAGTTGGTCTTATTCTTGGCGCATTGTTGGTTGCTATTCCAGTTATTGTTGGTAATAAGGCATAATAGTATAAAATAAAAAAATATATTAAACAATATATTATAGATGAAAATCTATCGTCTTACTAGACTGAAGTGGACGTTAAAGCTCGATTTAGCAAATCACATAGAGAAACGGCAAGAGTTGCACGCTTGAAAGCAACTCATCTAGTCCGAAGGTAACTTAATACAGTTAATATCTCCTTAATCTCTTTCTAAAAGATGTATATCCTTTTTGGATATACATCTTCTTTTGCTTATATATTATTATAGTGTTCGGAGGTTAAATATGACAGAACAAGAACGTAAACATTTTGATAAAATGTACTCCAGAATGTTGGAGACTAATAGTAATAAAAAAATAAAAAACAAAGCAGTTCTCAGACTTTTAGAGTTAATTTCATATTTATTTAGTGTATGCAAATATGAAGTTCAACATCGAGAAGGTGATACATTATATAGGGTAGTTTTTGATATAAGCACAAATGATAATTTAGCTGAATCATTTATATTGAAACACTCTATAGGATATGGACACGATAATACATCAGTTTCAGTTGAAATTGTGGATAATGGCGCACAACCATCTTGGGTTAGATCCGTTCCACGCGGCTATCGACGTGCGATTATCTTTACAGGAAACAGAACTAGACGTAATTTATTAGCAAACGTAAAACGCATATTTGATTCTATTCCAGATCAAGTTAGATGCGAATTGTATTTAAGTGGATTTAAGATAAACTATGAACTTACTGACTAACGTTTCTAATAGTGAACTAATGTTTGAGTGTTTAGCAATAGGAATTATGTGCATTGTTTGTGTTGGAATATTAGTAATTATTTTCATCACAATGACAAAGCGCGGTGATTTAAAAACTATGACACTTAGATATTGCTGTATTGGCTTTTCTATTTTCATATTACTTATGTGCACAATTGCAATAGTTGTGTTGTTATCAAATATGACATAAAGAACACTTATGTGTTCTTTTTTTATACTATTTGGCCGGAACAATTGATTATTAGGAGGTGATCTATATGGAAGATTTGTTAGAATCCTATTTTAGTAAAAAAGATATAGAATTAAATCTTGAAAAGTTTCCATCAGAGACAAATATTCTATATATCACCGGTTTATCTGGTAGTGGAAAGAGTACACAAGCTAAAGATTATGTAGAAAAACATCATGGAACATGTGTACCATTAGATATATTCTTTTTTATTGGAAAGCACACAAAAGAGTTTATCATAAAGAACTTCCAAGATGATCCAATTAGTTCTAATCCAGAAATGGGTGTATATATCATTAATTTTGTTAAAAAGTTAGATGATAAGTATTTTAATATTACTGAGAATGACTTCAATAATGCACAAGTACAAACAATTTCTGATGCAGCATTTGAATTCATAAAACAATTGGAGAAAGATAAGAAGAAGTTCAAGTTCCCTATCATAATTGAGGGTATTCAAATATTCTTAACGGATCCTGATTTCTATAAAGATAAGCCAATCATTATTAATGGTGCAGGTGTATTTAAATCAAATATGAGAGCCGTTAAGCGTGAATTTAAATATATTGATGTTGATTTCTCTGATAAGATGAAAGTCTTATTTGATAGAATATTTAAGATATTTAAGAGCTCATTCAGATATGATAGCAAGAAGATAGATGAATTCAAGAAAGATATAATTACTGAAGATGTTAGTAGATCAGTTGAGAAAAGATCTATCGAAACTGCAAAGAAAGAAGCTGTCAGTGCAGTAATTGCTAGTAGACTCAGACATATGGCTGATAATGAATATAAAGAAGCCAGAGATGTTGCAGTAAAAGTTAAATTGAGACGTTTACGCAACGAATTGGCTAAAGAAAAGATTGACCATCTTATTTCATTAGTTATCGCTTCAGACACAACAAATGATCATGTTAGTGTTGATATTCATGATGATCCTAGAGGTAAGAGTGTTATTGCTGATTTCGATGGTAAAACACACATGGGGTTACACACACCACGTGGTCAACACAATATCTTAAATCAAAATAGAGAAGGCCGTAGATCTGAGACAGATTATGGTGAAAATGATAAGTTTATTAAGAATATGACAGGACAAGATCTACCAGAATTATTAGATATTTCATATAAAGATATGAAACAACGTATTGGTTTATCCGAATCAGAGATTATCAATGAAGCACATCGAGATGATCCTGAAGTAGTTGAATTAACTAAAGAAATAAAAGCTGATGTTAAACGCTTGAATGATTTAGGTATCAATGTGTCTGTTAATAATTTAGATGAATCGGAATTTAGTGATGATCTTAAAGCAATGTATGGAAGGAATGGTTTTGATATGAATAAAAATATAGATGAAACATTATTATTCGAAGACATCATGCTTTTGGATGAAGGTCGTCGACTAGATTATTATAAATATGTCAGAGAACATACAAATAATGTTAAAAAGGCATACAGATGGATGAAAAAGAATATACCAGAAATATTCTTAAACTGGAAGCAAAAGGTAAAGACTGACTTTACTGTTATGAAGCATGATCTTTCAAAGTGGCAAAGAAAAGAATTTGAACCATATTCAAAGCATTTTAAAGGAACTGAGAAAGAAAAAGCCGAATCACAAGAAGCATTCCAAAGAGCTTGGAATCATCATCAAAAAGTGAATAAGCATCACTGGCAATACTGGGTATTAGTAGATAAAGATGGTCATAATCAAGCTTTAGACATGCCATTTGAAAATATTGTTGAAATGATTGCCGATTGGTGGTCATTCTCATGGAAAACTGGTAAGTTAGAAGAAATATTTGGATGGTATGCAGCTAATAAGTCAAAAATGATCTTATCGCCAAAAACATCAGCAACAGTTGAAACAATCTTAAATAAGATTAAAAGAAAACTCCATCAGTTAGAAGATAATAAGAAGTTAAAAGAATCATTAGATGAATATATCAATTTAGATGAAGATCTTTCAGATCCATATGAGGAGCCTGAAGAAGATTTCTACGATGATATGCCATTAGATGAAGAAGCATATCTATTCTGTGAAGATTGTGAGCGTCGTTTAGCTCAACAATTGGATGAAGGTATGCATATTACCAAAGAACAAGAGCAATACTCAGAATATCTTACACAGCATATTACAAATGTTAAGAGAGGATACTTCTGGATCAAAGAAAATGCTCCAGAGATCCTTGAAGGTTGTGATAAAGATAAAGTTGAAGCAAATCTTATTGTTCACGACGAATCTAAGTATTCTAATGAGGAATATGATGCTTATTCTAAGTTCTTCTATGGTGAACGTACTGTAGCCGTTAGAAGAGCATTTAGAGCAGCATGTATGCATCATTTTATGAATAATCCACATCATCCAGAATGGTGGATGGGTATGGACATGAGCCAAGAAGCATTAGTTGAAGCTTTATGCGACTGGTGGTCATTCTCATGGAAAGAAAACAATATGAATGATATATTTGAATTCTGGAAAAAGGCTAGAAAGCATAAGTTTGGCTCAGATATGACACAAAACTCTAAAGATCGTATGCAAATATTGATCGAAAAGCTTTATAAGGCATTAGATAGAGCAAATATGTTATAATTAAAAAAAGACAAGGTTTTTGCCTTGTCTTTTATGCTTTTTGAATAAATAAAATGAAGTACATGTATAATGCTAATTTCATTTTACGTTTAGTTTTAATCTCACTTGTAACATATTTAGGGCTGCATGAGATTAGTATGTCTTCAGTTGTGTTTTGTTCTTCTCTAATATTACTATTGAGAGTATGTGATGTCTTAAATATTCTCTTTGAATATGCTAAGAACTTAATAGTTGAGATATCTTTAACAGTATTCGGTTCACCAGCATTGTCAGCACTATCTAAGAATGATCCAACGATGGCATCAAAGTACTTAGGAATGATATCCGTTCTTGTTTCAGCAACTTGGTCGATAATTTGTTTTAAGAAATCCTCGTATGCTTTAGATGGAGCGCCATTGCCATATGTTGCAGCCAATGAGATTAATTTGTTATCAATTGGTGCAATATTGAATTTAGTGACAGCTTTAGAAACGACCGCACGTTTACCAAAACTTACTGAATTAATATTATTTTCTTCATATTCATCACCAGATTCGTCATCATATGTTGAGAAATATGATAATTCATAGTCTAATGCTTTACCAGACTTCTTAACTTCAATATATGTACTATATAATGATTTGATCCATGATCCAGTCTTTGAGAAGATGGCAGAATAGAAGATATTATTGAATAGCATGTCATCTGTTGGATGATTTGGTTTACCTTGTAAATCTTTAATGAATGCAGTATATGCAGATTTAGCAGATTCAACCAAAACAGCGTAAACTGAGCCAAATTTGTGGATGTATGACTTATCTGTTAATGCAATATTTACAGTATATTCCATAGCTTTTTCATCAACAGTTCCTAACCTAAAAAAGGTAGTTACTTTAGATGCATAAGCTCTATAGTATGTGAATAGGAATATACCTTGTGATAATTTATCCTGTTTATTGTTGGCTAAACAGCCAGCTAAGACCAATAATGGGAGAGCAAAGGCAAATTGGTCAACAACTTTACCAACACCGTTTAAACGTGGCGATTTTTTACATAGATCAATTAACTCTTTTTTCTTTAATCCAAGACAATCTAAAATATTATTTTGATCTGTCTCATTGATTAATAATGAATAACCAACAATATTAGTATTTAATACATCAGTATTCTTATCTGTGATGAATTGAATTATTCTAACTAGTTTCTTCATTGCTGCAGTATCTTTTGATACTTCATTGATTTGATCAACTAGTGAATCATATAAGAAAGTTGAACTCTTAAAGTCTTTTTGTGCTATCATAATGTCACCTCGATTTTGTATAATATAATATATAATTAATTGTTAATGTTTTAATCTGTTATATATTATTATTCTGAATATTACATAGAAAGGAGATCGTAAATTATGATGGATTACGATAATATTCAAGAACTTGAAAGAAAAATGCGTAAGGTGGTTTACGATACCCTTGATCTGACCGATAAAGGCCCACGTAATATACCACAAAAAATGTTTCAACAACATGTTAAAACTGGATATAATAGAAATAACCCAGCATTAGAAAAACTCTATAAAGCTAGATTAGATAAATTAATTATTGAATATGTTAAGAATATTCTTCTTTATGCATTTTATAATGATTTAACTAATTTTGAAAGACATATTGATATTGACTCATTTGGTCATTATGTAAATAAACAACAAAAATTGGTAGAGTTTTCTGAAAATGTAAATCAATACACATATGGATATAGTAGTTGGCAGTATGAAAAAACTCATACGGTCCCATTAGTGTATATCGATTCAGAAGACAATACTATTGATTTGGCATTCTTTGGTTATTCTGGTGTTGGAACACGATTCCAAAACGATTTCAAACGCAAAATGTCACATATAATGAAACCAGTATATGAAGAATTAAAAGATAATAGTGAATTCATGTGTTGGCTGTTTTTATGTGGTATGTCACGTATATTTGAAGCAGAAATGGTGGAGACTATATAGTATGAGTAGTGGAAGTAAAAGATTACAATACTATGGAAATAATCCAACATCATATAGTAATTCAAAGAAAGCGTGGTCAATATATACTAACTTTGGTAAAGATGATATCAAATATTATCCATATTATAATAGATTTGGAAAGAGTAAGTATAAAGAATATTATTGGGAATTGATCCAATATCTTCGTGATGTTACTGAAATATATCCAAATGATTATCATTTTGCTGGAATGTATTATGAACGAACTACAAAGACCGTAGAAGAAATGTTCACAATGTCTGTCCATAAAGATGATTCAGTATCATTTAACTATTATAATGCATGTGTTGATCATCATATAATTAGAACAAAAATCAAAGATGTATTTAAAATATTTAATAAGAGAGGAGATGCGCTAAAGTTCATACAGTATTGTATGAAGTGTTTTTCAACAGCAGCGTTACTTGAATAGTATGAAACAATTACATAAAGAAAATTATTATTTAAATTTCAAATACGATAATGACTTTCAGGTTTTAGTTGATGGCGCATTCGACCAATGGATGGAAAAAACAGTATATCCTATTGAATTAGGTGTAAAACCGGCTGAAAATGTTACAGTAGATAAATTTATTGCTTTTTTGTATAATTGCATAATTAATGAAATGCTATCCGCTGATAATAGACAAAAAGCAATTTTTATCGTGTATCGTATTGTAGAAAGTATTAAGAAAGAGAGGTTGAAGCTTTATGCCGCCATTTGATTATGATGATTTAATGAATTATTACACCAAAGACGAGGTCGATGCACTTATTGCTGAAAAATATAAAGGCGAAGACATAACAAAAATATTATGCGATTATTTTGATTCGCTTGTAGATCGTTTATCGACAGTATTGGCTAGACATTTACTTAATAAATTTATGCCATCAAGTTTAAAAAAATTTCTTGGCACACCATATGGCGATACCGAAGAAGAGCTTGAAGATATAACAACAGATGCAACAAAAGTATATTTAGAAGTAGTTAATAGCGGCGTGGATAGAAGTACAAAAATAATTACTGTTTTAAAATATACAAAACTATTGGGTCTAGTATGTGTTATGGAGGAATAAACTATGACAGATATTTTACCAAGTGCAGTTTTGCTATATGGCGATGTTAAAACAAAGTATGATCCTAGTGCGCAATTGCTAATAACGCCAATACACCAGCACGTATCACATTTGGGCTATGATATGTTTTCATATTGCCTTAGTCATAATGTATTTTTACAATATAAATCAATACATGACAAACAACAGGTGATTACACTTTTAGAAGACAAGTATGTTGAACTATACAATAATAACCATAGCCCATATATTATATCATTTATGCCACAAAGATTAAAACAAATTAAAGAAAATTGTGCATTAATGAAAGTTTTATCAGCTGTTTGTGCATTTGAAGATGAATGCGCTGAATTAATAAAATAAGGAAGGAGGCCAATAACATGAAGTTTAATGATTGGCGAGATTACTGGAAAACCCATGAGGCGATATCACGTATCGGCCAACGAATAATCATGGGTCAAGATGATTATTATACTTTAGATTATAATACCAGAAAAGAATATTTTGATTTACATTATGTTATTGGCGACTTTGAACGTTTGCCTGTATTTAGCAAATATAAACCAGAATCTTATGGAGTATCTATTTCAGCTAAGCGTGAATTACCAAAAGCATATTTACGTGGATTGCTGGATATATTTAAGTTTTGTAAATTCTGTGCCATGCATGGATTGGCTTTTGATGAGGACGGGTTACCATTTTAATGAATAACTATTATAATCGTCATAAATTTCAATTCATGTCAGATACTGAATTTGAGTTATTCGTAGCTAGAGATAAATATCAAAGATCAGTAACGGATGCTGTTGCTCCACTTGCTCATTTGTTTACTAAAACATTTGATCCATATACTACACAAGGTTCTTGTAAATCAATACCAAAGGAAGTGTATGCCGAAGCAATTAATATTGTTAAGACCGTTACAGATCTTTATAATAAATATTTGGAAGAATTTAATAGATTATCCGAATTATGTCTTGCTAGCTTTGAAGAAACTAGAGAAACTATACAAAAAGTATATACCGTAGAACTTAATAGGCAACGTATAATCATGCAATGTAGATTAATAAATATTATTAATTTACTTACAACATTTAATATTATCATAGAATACAAAGAGGAGGATCTCTTAGATGAGAGTGAAGAAGGATAAGTATTTGTCATTCAGAAAAAGATTTTTAAATGATCGTGACTGTCACCGTAAGGGATTGTCCAATGAGATGTTTAAAAATAGAGAAGCTTTAATAAAATTAGCATTTTTAATTATGAATACATCAAATAGATTAGACTCAGCAGATGAAATTGTTTTTACAAATTCAATATCTAAAATAATGGTTGGTTCACAAATAGCATATGATGTATATCAGGTAGATCAATCAATGTTAAATCTATTGGGTATGTTCATTAGTAGAGAATTTGGCGAACAAATGATGTGTACTGATAAAGAAGGATATCGTCATAGATATTTAATTATTATGAATAGAATATTTATAGGCATGCGATTAAATACTAAGAACTGTCAAAAGTTTGAGGAGTTGCTATCATCATGTTAATGAATACATTTGTAAAAGCATTAAATAACTATAATCGATATCAGACGTTGTTATTACATTTTATGAGTCGTAGATACTTAGATGATCAATATAATGCGATGGTTGCTGGTATATGCTATGGTACAGCTAAGCATCAATATGAAACATATAAATTTATTAATAGTCGTTTAGGCCTATTATCAGCATATAATGAAGTAATAAAGGTATTAAGAGAATATGCGTACTAAAGAAGAAATGTATAAAAGCATAAATGCTATAGATGGAGTGGTATTTCATTTAATACAATTTATTGCACTTATTAGAAATAATTATAATACGTCTTCTAGTGTTTTCATGTCTTTTTATGCACTTGAAGAAGAAGCACAATATCAATTAGATTTAGCTTTAAATGATATATTTACTGCATACAAATTTAATGAATTAACAAACGCACAATATTTAAAATTTATTAGAGCAATTATGAGAATTTGCTATTATGATTTAAAGATGTAGTTTAGGAGGTACAATAAATGTATATACATCAAAATTTACCATTACCACAAAAAAGAAGATTTGCAAACACTGATGTGAATGCATTTATTACAGCACTAAATACCATGCAAGTTAATGCTTGTATGCGAAAACAAAGCTTTGAATTTAGACCATGGGATGTACTTGAAGAAATAAACTATCTAAAAGATAGTGAAGTTACCGCAAACACTGAAAACATTGGTTATGGGTGGCATTCTGAAACTGAACCAGTAATCGATGCATGGATGAATTCAAATACACCAGTTTTTACAAATTGGGCTGGATTAATTTCATATATTACAATAGGAAATGGTCCAGAAGCACTAAAAGTTCCAGTTATTAAAGTTAATTTTGGTGGTGACTGGGAAATCCCAATTTGTGCAGTAATTTATTTAGGAAAACGCCATTTGAGATTCTATACACCAAAGGTTGGTAATGTGTTTAATGCATTATCAAATGATGCCTTTGGCAATGATGAACAATTGGATGATAATTATTGTAAACAATTAGGTTATACATATGATGATATCATGGAACAGTGTGATTTTGATGAGAAATCAATGGAACAAGATATCGCATCATGCTTTATTCCTTTCTAATTATGGATGAAAAGGAATATTTACAACATATAATATCGATATTAACGCATAGTGTATTCTCGTCGCTTATATCACAAGCTGATGAAACTGGGGCATTGTCTGTTACTTTTTCTAATATATCAGTGTTCGCAATAACCACCGATCTGAACACAATATTGAATGCATATCGCAATGCTATTAAAACGGATGAAGAACTTAATAATAAGTTTGTACTTAATCCTATTTCCAATCATAAGTATAGAGTATTAAGAATACGCATGTATAAAGATATTATGAATAAATTAAAGGAGGGTATGAAATGAGAGACCCAAAAAGAATTGACACAGTTTTACAACAAATTAGTAATATTTGGCACAAATATCCTGATATGCGTTTAGGCCAATTAATTGGTAACGTATTAGAGGGTGCTAGCTTATATTATGTTGAAGATGATGGTTTAGTTACTGCATTGAAAGATATGTATGAAGGTGCTAAAGATCCAGTTAGTTATGATAATGATGCATATATTTTTGATCTAGTCAAGAAATACCCATATGAAGTTGGGTTTGTAACAGATTCAGAAACATATGAAGATTATCTTAAGACTTATGAAACTGTTAGTGAGAATCCAACAGAAGATGCAGTTCTTAAACCAAATGAATTTAATGCTTTAAAGAGTATTTTTCCAACTCCTAAAGATGAGGAAGAAAAACTTGAAGAGGAACTTGAAGATAAATATAACTTCGATAAGTTTGATAAAGATCAATTCCTCAAAAAAGATTTCGTCTTTGTTGGTGATTTTAGACCAGAGTGTGAAGGTGAATCTAAAGATGGCGGTTTAGTAACAGATCCACAAAAAGCTATTGATTATTTAAGATCTAATCCAGATAATATTAAGCATGTTAGTATCTATAGAGATGGTGGTTCATATTGTGTAACTACAAATGATGGAACATCTTATTTCTTTAGAGTTAAGAATGCTAGTGGTAAATATTATCCATATGCGATAAAAAGCAAGGAGGAATAGTGTATGAAAAATACTATTGTTGTTAATTTTGGTGGTGCTCCAGGTGTAGGCAAATCAACATATGCTGCATTATTATTTTCAAGATTAAAAGAATTGAAAATAGATTGTGAGTTATGCCCAGAGTTTGCTAAACAATTAGTTTGGGAGATGAGATATGAAACATTTAAAGATGAACAATATATCTTTTCTAAACAAGCTCATGCACAATTTAGATTAAATGGTAAAGTTGATGTTATTGTCACAGATAGACCATTAATCTTAACATGTTATTATGCAAAAGATGATAAAGCATTATGTGATTTATGTTATGATAGATATATGCAATATAATAATTTAACTTATTTATTGCAAAGAGTCAAAGACTATAATCCTAATGGTAGAAATCAATCAGAAGATGAAGCTAGACAAATGGATAAGGATATTAAGGATATGTTAGATAAATATAATATTTCCTATAAGACTATTCCAGGTGAAGCAGCATCTGTTGATATAGTAATTAAAGATATATTAGCGTTATTAGGAAAACAGTAATGTCAGTAGCTAGTTTTAATCTATTTAGAGGCCAATTAATGGGTAGTAACAAGTTAATTGCATTAAAAGCATTATCAGTTGCTGAAGAAGCCCATAAAGGCCAATTAAGAAAAGATGGTGTTACACCTTATATTGAACACCCAATGAAAGTTGCATCTCTATTATATACATTAGGCATTAGAGATGATGAAATCTTAGCAGTAGCATTATTACATGATGTTATTGAAGATACAATTGTGCAAGCCGGTGATTTATTAAAAGCTGGCTTTTCGACAGAGGTCGTTACAGCAGTATGTCTGGTCACAAAGAAACCAGATTATAAAAATGATGAATACTATAAGAGTATTCTCACAGATCCATACGCAACAATTGTTAAATTAGCAGATAGAGCGCATAATCTTGAAACATTATATAATTTCACTCCAGAAAAGAAAGAGAGATATTTACAAGAAACAAAAGAATATGTTATTCCATTACTCAATAAGGCTCAACACACATATTATCAATATAGTGATGCTTTAAGAGTATTAGAAGTATTCATTGATGCTATCTATAATAATTTAACACATAAATAATAGGAGGCATTATGGAAATAATTAAAGAAGGCAAATTGCCAGAAAAATTTATGGCTTCATGTCCAGATTGTGACACTATTGTTACATTCAGTAGAGATGAAATCAAACATTCATTATTCGGTCTTGGCCCAGATTATGTCAAATGCCCCAAATGCGGTGGAGAAATAGCAAAAATGTTCTGGAATAAGAAGGATGATGAGTAATATGAAGAAATTAAAATTATTACTATTATTACCATTGATGTTATTAGTTGGTTGTGAGGCCGATAGAGAACCAAAAGTACCTGAAACAAATGAATATGATAAATATTATGTAAAGTTATGTGAACATCATATTGATGATTGTGAATATATGACATTTTTTCATGATACATATACTGATAATATTTATTATGTTTGGGTTGGTTATGAAAAAGGCTCAATGTCACCATATTATAACAAAGATGGTAATATTATGAAATATTCCGAATTTATTAAGGTACATAAGCATTAGTCCATAATGCTTGAAGAGAAAGGAGAACAAATGGACATTATTGAAAACATTAAACTCAAAATCCAAAAAGCTCTTTTACATCTTGGTCATGAAGTTGCTCTTAATGATATTATTATTGAGAAGAGTAAAGACGAAACATATGGCGATTATGCCACTAACATTGCAATGAGATTTTCTAAATTATTTGGTAAAGCACCACGAGATGTTGCTAACATGATAATTGAGAAGATTGATAAAGATAATATTGATAAAATTGAAGTAGCAGGCCCAGGTTTCATTAACTTCTTTATGAAGCATGATTCTCTTCAAGCTTTCGTTGATAAGATTATATCTGAAGATGAAAACTATGGTCGCTCTCCAAAGAAAAACATTAAAGTCAATGTTGAATTTGTTAGTGCTAATCCAACTGGTTTATTACATGTTGGTACCGCAAGAGGTGCAGCCGTTGGCGATAGTATCTCTCGTATTTTAGATTTCGCAGGTTATGATGTAACTAGAGAATATTACATTAATGATGCTGGTAATCAAATTACAAATTTAGCGTTATCAATACAAGCAAGATATAAAAACTTATTTGGCATTACAGCAGATATCCCAGCAGATGGATATTTTGGTGATGACATCATTGAAATTGCTAAATCAATTAAAGATGAAATTGGTGATGCAGCACTTAAAATGGATGATCCAATCACATATTTTAAGGAAAAAGGTGTTGAAATAGAATTAGATAGAATTATTAAAGATTTAGATCTATTCAGAGTCAAATTTGATGTATTCACATCAGAAAAAGCAATAAGAGATAATAATGCAATTGAAAAAGAATTAGAGTTCTTGAGTAAATATACATATACACAAGATGGTGCATTATACTTGAAGACATCAGACTTTGTAGATGATAAAGATCGTGTCATTCAAAAGAGTAATGGTGACTATACATATTTCTTACCAGATATTTGTTATCATGTTAATAAATTATCTCGTGGTTATGATACTCTTATTGATGTTTTAGGTGCAGATCATCATGGCTATGTCAATAGAATGAAATCAGCATTAATGATGCATGGCTATAAAGAAGATATTCTCCATGTTGAGTTAATACAAATGGTTAGATTTGTTAGTTGTGTTAAAGGCGGACAAGTATATGTCGCTAATAAAAGAAAAGGTAATGCAATTACATTAAGAGAAGTATGCGAAGATATAGGTGTTGATTCAATGCGTTATTTCTTTGCAATGCGTTCTCCATCAACCCATTTAGATTTCGATGTTAGCTTAGCTAAAAGAAGAGATTCTACTAATCCTGTGTATTATGCACAATATGCACATGCAAGATTATGTTCTATATTAGAACAAGGTAAAGGTATTGCTATTGATACTAGTGCTAAACTATTAAGTGAAGCATCAGAAATAGCATTATTAAAATCTATTGCTGATTTTGCAAATGTGGTTAATGATGCAGCTAAAGATAAAGCACCATATAAAATTACAAATTACATTCATAGCTTAGCAGAACGTATCCATGCTTTCTATACTGAATGTCGTGTTATAGATAAAAATAATATAGCACTTAGTGGTTCACGTCTCGCATTAGTAAAAGCAAGTAAAATAGTATTAAGGAATGCATTAAACTTAATTGGTGTTAATGCTCCAGAACATATGTAAGGAGAATGTATGTCATACAGAACATATATTAATGGCCATGAGTGGTTAGGTAACAACGAAGGCCCACAAGTTATTTTAGATGAATTAAAACGTCAAGGTTGTCCATTTAATGAAGATTGGTGTACTTGGGATAATGAAAAGTGTGATGTTGCATCCTTTGAAGTTAAAGACTTACAAGCTTTAATTGATGTTGTAGAGGAAGCTATTCTTGAAATGTATAAGAATAATCCAAATATTGCCAATTTCAAAGATGCAGTACAAAATAATAAGCATAATTTAACATCACGCATGGTGGAGTTAAAAGATAATGCATATATCTTTTGGTCAGCGTCTTTATTATCATATACAGGAAAAGAGAATTATACAATTGCATATGATGTTAAGAAAAATAGAATTATCTATAAATTAAAACCAGGTGCTAAATGTATATTCAAGGCATATTAATATGGCAGAATATCGTATT
>OCVV011360432.1_pt1 | contig 16251 bp, 12 predicted proteins | sample 1539721 | NCBI WGS metagenome assembly OCVV01 (sample SAMN02144230, study PRJEB22623) | gut metagenome | biome: sheep rumen | host: Ovis aries | place: New Zealand
AAAAAATGTGACCTTGCAGGGATTCAAACCCTGGACCTCAGGAACCGGAATCCTGCGCTCTATTCAGCTAAGCTACAAGGCCTTGAAATATGATAGATGCAAAAGTAAGAAAAGTTTTCTTAATATGCAAATAAATAATAATGTGATTGAATTTTCGCAAGTGAATACACTCATGAAACTTCAGTAAGTTAGATAAATAAAGAAAATAATATCATTTTGCAAAAATAATTAGCAAAACACTTGCGTTTTAATTATATTTTCTTACCTTTGCGGTACATATTAATTAAAACTTAACAGATAATGAGCAAATTGATAAAACCTGCAAACTACAAGGCGCTACTTGATATGCGCCAAACAGAGCAGGGTATTAAGTTGATCAAAGAATTCTTTCAGCAGAATATTGCTACAGAGCTTCGCCTTCGTCGTGTTACAGCCCCTTTGTTTGTATTGAAAGGATTGGGTATCAACGACGATCTTAATGGTGTAGAACGCCCTGTAACATTCCCTATAAAAGACCTTGGAGATGCTAAAGCCGAGGTGGTTCATTCGCTTGCGAAATGGAAACGACTCACTCTGGCTGAGTACGACGTAGAACCTGGCTATGGTATATATACCGATATGAATGCTATCAGAGCTGATGAAGAACTTGATAATCTACATTCACTTTATGTTGACCAATGGGATTGGGAAGCAGTAATAAATCAAAAGGATCGTAATCTAATGTTCCTGGAAAATGTTGTTCGTCGTATCTATGCTGCCATTCGTCGCACAGAGTATCTCACTTGTGAAACCTATCCACAGATAAAGCCTTTCCTACCTGAGGAGATTCACTTCATTCATGCACAGGATTTGCTTGAGATGTATCCTAATCTCACTCCAAAAGAGCGTGAAGACGAAATATGTAAAAAATATGGAGCCGTTTTTGTTGAAGGTATAGGTTCAAAACTGTCTGATGGAAAGAAGCACGACGGACGTGCTCCCGACTATGACGACTGGTCAACTGTTGCAGAAAACGGTAAGCCTGGCTTGAATGGCGACATTCTCATCTGGTATCCTGTTCTTCAGCGTTCTTTTGAGCTTTCTTCAATGGGTATTCGTGTTGACAAGGAAAGCTTGCTCCGTCAGTTGGAGATAGAAGGGAAGACCGATCGTGAAAAACTTTATTTCCATCAGCAACTCCTTAACGATAAACTTCCACTAAGTATTGGTGGCGGTATTGGGCAGAGTCGTTTGTGTATGATTATGCTTCATAAGGCACATATCGGTGAAATTCAGGCTTCTATCTGGCCTGAGGATATGCGCAAAGAGTGTGAAAAACTTGGAATGCCATTAATTTAAAAGAGATTATAAAGCTAATACCACTCGAGAAGACATAAGATGGGGAGTTCGACTTTAAGTCGGGCTCCCCTCTTTGATTCGCCTTAACCATACCTCACCCTTACCATACTAAGGTAATAACTACGTTCTACTTCCTATTGATAACCGTTTGTTGTCCGTTTGTTGTCCGTTCAAATAACGGACAACAAACGGACAACAATCGAACAACAAACGGACAACAAACGGAGTTAGAGTATAGTTAGGGTATAGTTAAAGTATAGTTATGGTATAGGTAAAGCGTAGTTTTACCATATTATTTGTGATAAATCGTTTGTTTTTTTAGTTTGTGGTAGAAAAAATGGTGTTTTGTTGATGAATACACGTAAAAAATAGTGATATTAAAAGAGAATGTGAAAAAAAGGAGAATGTTATCACAACATTCTCCTTTTGAATTCCTAATAAGAACGAAACACTTTTCGTAGATTAACCAAATTATCAATTTATCAAAAACATTATTTTAATAATCTTCATTTATTTTATTTGACATTTCTTCCATCCAGTCATTTATAGCATGCTGCTCGGTATTGTTTTTGCGTTCTTTGTATATTATTCCTTTTGTGCGCCATGTGTGATTGTTTTCACGATATTCATACCAAATAATGTAAGCTTTCTGTTCTGGATAGTATTTTCCACCCCCTCTTATCAATTCGAATTTATCCCATGTAGCGAGACTTAGTGTGTTGTCGGGATTTACAGTTATCTTGAAGGTGTGGGTGGGGCGATAATCATTATTTGCTCCTTCTTGCCATTCATTGTTGTAATGGAACATTCTAACAGTTTGTCCATCGTCTGTAGCTGTTAGGCGTCGCGGCATTACATATACAATAGAATCATTAGGATTATCGACATTCTTGATAACTCCATTCATATAATACTGGCCAGAGTATTTGTTTGAAAGATGCAAATTCACTAATGCCACCGTATCGTTTTTGGTTGCTTCATATGCAGATGTGCTGTTTATTTTAAAAGCAAGCATGTAAAGGGAATCGCATTGTAATTTGGCTGGTTTTATATAAATAGGGAATGTGTTATAAATTTGTCCAGCCTTTACAGTCACTTCGTTGGATGGAATAGTATACAATTCTTTTTCAAGGTGTCGATACTGACGGGCTTGTGCTGAAACCTCTCGTTGGTTATAGTTATCTATAGCCTCTGGGCATTCTGCAAGTGAAATTGTAACATCTCTGTCAAGCATGCGGTTGCCGCTAACAGTGAGTGAAAGATTAACTGTATCAACTTCATTACCAATATTGAGATCAGCATTAATTATTCTGGAATGTGCTCCTACGATATATACGGTTTGTGGATATAAATCTGTATCCATTGGAGCCTCATTGGTACAACTGCTTATGATAAGTCCCAATAAAGCTGCAAATGAGAAAGATAATAATTTTTTCATAATTATAAATATTAATCGTTCCAACCTGGATTCTGACATAATCTGCTATTACGTTGTAGAATAACTTTAGGAATTGGATAGAAATACATTTTGTTTTTAAATACACGCTTCATTGTTTTCTCGGTGTTCCATACACGTATGGTGTAAAAACGTTCGCGTTCTGCTGTCTTGGCGCTTACATCCAAACCTGTTACTGGCTTGTTCATAGCTTCAGGGGCATCTTTCCAGCGTCGCAGATCGTAATAGCGATGATCTTCAAAGGCAAACTCAACTTTCCATTCTTGCTTGATAAGCTGTTTCATCTTGTTGTAGTCTGAAGCGTCAGCAGTAGTTATGCCAGGTAAACCTGCGCGATAGCGAATCTGGTTGAAATAATATACCATTTGTTCTACATCACGACTCACAGTGATATTGTTTTCGTTATCTGTATATGGCTCTTGCATTTCATTCATTGCCTCTACGTACCCCAAGAGTATTTCTGCATATCGCATAATTGGATAGGTTTTGGGCTTTCTTGAGCCTTGCCAGTTCATGATATCCTCTTGGTTTACATATTTTCTACAAGTATATCCTAGGCGATTGTAGTCAACCTTTACTGTACCGGTTGGCTGACTGTTGCCATCCTTGTAGTAAGTGGCAACAAAGTTTTTCTTAGCCTCAGTACCAGTATATGATGTTGAAGGCCATACGCAATAATTAAAACCAATACTTGCATAATAACGTGGTTCACGATTGTCATCACGGTGTGCACGTTCTGGAGCGAGTACATAATTTTCAGAGAATGTTTTTCCCTCGCCAACTGCTCTCCATGATTTTTCTTCATCTGTAGCCTCACTATATTGTCGTCCATCAGCCATGCGATACGACTCAACCATATCTACTGTTACCGAATAACCATTAATACCACCAAGTGGATTAGGGTAGAAGGTCCAGTCATCGGCATCGCTACGTGGGCAGAAATAAATAAGTTCTTTGTTGTGCTCAGGTTCAATGCTTCCATCAAAGATTGATTTATAGCTGCGATAAGGGTCTATGTCGCCAGCACCAAGTGGGAAGGGCTCGTTTGAGACTGTTGCGGGTAAAGGTAATGTACCTGCAACACGGTTTGTAGTTTGTATTTTCTCAACAGTATTGAGTTGATACTTTCCCATGTCTATAATGCGTTTGTATATGGCGGCTACTTTTCCCCAACGAGATTTGTCTTCTGTTTGGTTTATGAAATTGGTACCATCTAATCGTTTCCAATCTGCATAATATGTATTGCCATTAAACAGAGGGGAAGCCCAGTATAGACGCAAACGAGCTTGGAAAGCTAAAGCAGCACCCTTTGTAGGAAGGTACATGAATGCTTTTTCGCGTTGAGCAGGAAGTAGCTCTGCTGCCTTTTCAAAATTACTGCATACATACTCTACACAATCATCGTAACTTGAACGTTCATAAGAAGCGTCATTTGCTTGAGTGTCGCTTGCGAATGCTTCATCAGGTAAAATAGGCACAGGACCATAAAGACGCATCAAATTGTAATAGAAATATGCACGTAGGAAGTAGGCACGTCCCATATAGTCGCGCTGTTCTAAGTCGGAAAGTTCTCTGCACTCTGGAATGCGCTGAATAAGGATATTTGCCTTACGTATGCCTTTGAAAAGATTTTCCCAGTTGTCATAGCCCTTAACATCGTTTACCGAAACTTCATCCACCATGAGATACGAACCGCGATGATTCCAGTCGGCCCATGGCACAATTGCTTCATCGGCAGCTAAGCCGCTTGGAGAATAAGACCCACTTGAAAATATCTTCGACTCATCGGGTAGAAAAGAAGCTGCGCCATTGATGTATTGAAGTACACGCTTTTTCGAAACAAACACGGAGTCAATGGTTACCTGGTCGTTAATATATTCGTCGATATTTAGAAACGATTCGCATGATGCGAATGAAAACAAAGCAGCAGTGGCAACTATTGGCAATGCTATTTTGCTTATTTTTAATATAGGTAATTTCATAATAATTTCTAAAGATTAGAATGATACGTTGAACTGGAGAGTAAATACGCGCTGTAATGGATAAGCAGCACCATTGCCACTTGCCTGTGATGGATCAAAAATGCCATCTCCGTGATCCCAAAGAGCAAGGTTCTCACCTATGAGACTTACAGAAGCATTCGACATTTTGAGTTTCTTTACCAGTTCCTTGTCGAAAGTGTAGCATAGTTGTACATTCTTCAAGCGCAGGTAGGCACCATTGCGGAGCCAGAATGTTGAGTAAACCATGGAGTTAGCGTTTTGACCATATGACAGGCGTGGGAATGTGGCATTTGGATTTTCAGTAGCTGGGTCGCCTGAGAAAGCTGCTGATGTCCAGCGATTGCGCTGATCGGCAACAATCTTGAGAATATTACCTGTTTCGCGTTGTTCAAATGGTACATAGCCTGAACCTCCTGCATAATACTGCACATGTGATACACCTCCGAAGAGTACACTAAGTGTCCAATTCTTCCAATAAACTTCGGTAGCAAAACCATACTGAATTTCTGGTACATTACTATATTTGAGTGGTATCTGGTCGTCATTGTTAATTACACCGTCACCATTTACGTCTTTATATTTTATATCTCCTGGAAGCACATCGCTGGCAAAGGTTTGACGAGGAGAGTTGCGTATTTCTTCTTCATCCTTGAAGAGACCAAGTGCTACTAAACCGCGTTGTATGCCCCATGTGTATCCAGATGTATATTGATATGGATAGCTCTTTATTGATTCCTCAAATTCAAGCACCTTGTTTTTTGACTGGGTGAAGTTGGCACGAAGAGTTAGGCCTGCGTCTTTTCCTAATGGTTGGAAATAGGTGATATGACCATCAATACCCCAACTCTTCATCTTTCCCACATTGGCATAAGGCATTGAAGCAAGACCCATTTCGGCAGGAATACTTGCACGCTGTTGGTAGATTCCTGAACGCACATCCTTGTAGAAATCTACAGAAAGGTCAATGCGTTCATTAAAGAGTTTCATATCAATACCTAAGTTGTCTTTAACGGCTTTTTCCCAACGTAGGTTGTTACTACCCACTTGAACCTCGGTGATACCATCGCCCGAATTCCAAGGTCCAGAGTTTCCGCTACCCATGAGTGATAGATAAGGGAAGCGAGCTCCTGAAATCTGATCGTTTCCTACCTCACCATGTGATACACGGAATTTCAGATAGGTAAGCCATGGAGCTATTCTGCGCACAATCTTGTATTGAGTAGGAATCCATCCTGCCGAGATAGCAGGGAATGTACCGAATTTGTGTCCCTTTTCGAAAGCTTCAGAGCCTGTGTAGCCTAAGTTTCCTTCAATGAAATATGTGTCTTTGTATGAATAGGTTAAACGGCTTGATAAACCGATGTAACGTTTAGGAATGGCATTGAGAAGGGTTGTGTTGCCTGATGATTTATAGTCAGACATGTAGTAATGTACCAATCCGCCTACACGATGATCTGTACCAAAGAGACGGTCGTAATTAAGATGTGCCTCAAAATAGTACTTGCGATCAACAAATTTGCTATTATCATATTGCTGACTTTGGTAGTCGCGCACTTTTATTAGATCGAGTGAGCCATCACGCTTGCGTTTGGTGGTGTAGAAAAGTGAAGGCCACTTTGTCCGGTTTTCAGAGAGCGAAGAGTTTGTATCGAAGTTGAAGAGCAATGTTGCCGACAAGCCTTTTGTGATAACACCTAAATCTTGATTGTAAGCCAAGTTCATCTTGGTGTTATTACCATAATACTGGCGGTAGCCTGTTTTGTTGAGCAATACATATGGGCTAATCTTGTTGTTTTCTGCACCATAAGCTGGATATTCGCCTGAAGAATAAATCAAAGGAACTGTTACTGGAGTGAGTGTAGAACAAGCTTGCCATAAAGCGTCAGAGCTATCACCATAACCAGGGTAGTTGCGGTCTTGGATAGATGTTTCAATACCCAATGTTAGTGTTGAAGTGCGGGTGAGGTTTACATCAATATTAGCACGGAAGTTATATTGGCGGAATTTCACGTTTGAACTCTTGTCATTGGTTTTTGAATCCTGCTTAAAGATACCATCCTTATTGAGCATACCCAAGCTCAAGTAATAACGAGCAACCTGTCCACCTCCTGAAGCGCTGAAGTGAGCTTGCTGATACCAAGTGTGATTGCGCAGAATGACGTCGTGCCAATCAACATTTGGGTGCAGGTCTGGATCCATACCATTTTTGAACAACATCATGTCAACATCGTTGAATATAGGATCGAGACCACGTGAAACAGCAGCTTCATTGGCCAGCGATGCGTATTCATATGCATTAACATATTCGGGCATACGTGGTGAATAAGAGTAGTTAACATTAACTTTGGCGTCAATGCGTAGTTTGCCAGCCTTACCACGGCGAGTAGTAACAAGAACAACGCCATTGGCTCCACGTGTACCATAAACAGCAGTTGCTGATGCATCTTTCAAAATAGAGAAACTTTCTATGTCTTCTGGGTCTAGGCGGTTTAGATCTCCTTCTATACCATCAATAAGCACAAGTGCACTTGAGTTGGCACCAAAGGTGCTGATACCACGAATCCAGAACTGAGAATAGTCGTTGCCAGGTTCACCGCTACGTGTTACAGATATGATACCTGGAACGCGTGAGCCCAGCATATTTGAAACAGAGGTAGCTGGTACATGGAGGTCTTTTTTGTCAACATTGGTGATTGCACCTGTTACTGATATCTTGCGTTGTGTACCTTGACCAACAACAACAACTTCATCCATATTGCCTACTGTCTCGTGAAGCACTATTCGCATTCTTTCGTCGCTCTTGGTAATCTTCTGCTCATATTTCTCATAGCCTACATAGGTGATAACCATAGTGTGCCCAGGTTGTATATCAGTGAGCTTAAATCTACCATCCAAATCGGTTACAACACCTTTACCTGGTACTTCTTTTATACTTATTGTTGCTCCAATAATTTCCTCACCTTGTTCAGTCATTACCAAACCACCAATATTTAAGTTGGTTTGTGCCTGTGCATTAAGGAATGGGCAAAAATATGCCACTATAATAGCAAATAATATTCGTTTCATCTGTTATTTTCTGCTTGATATTATTCAATACTAAGTTTTCTAATTGTACGATCCCATCCACCTGCAATATAGAAGTTGTCTTCACTGTCAACTGCTATGTCTTGGGGGGAATTGAAACGTGCATCAAGTGGTTCTGTATCCGAGTTTACCTGTCCGCCTTGTCCTGGAGCACCTGCCACTACATCTACTTGGTCGCCAGAGATTCTGCTTATGAAATTTCCAGCACGGTTAATAACATAAATTTCGCCATCAGATGTAACTGTCAGACCGTAGGGTTCTATAAACTGTGCATCCTTAAGACGGTGTCCCGAGTTGGAACCATTACCATTGAAACCTGCATATTTTTCAATACGCCAAATATGCTCATTATCTTCATATATTTTATAAATGCCAGCCATTTGGTAGAATGAGGCAAAGAAGCAATGATGATATTTAGAATAGATCATTTGGCAGCGATCGCGGAAGTCGAAGGGCTTGTCGCCAACAAGCTCAATCATGCGATAGGTCACATTTTCAAGGTCAACCTCGCAGAAGTTGCAGTTGGTGTCGAGATAATACAGATGGTTGTCGTCGTTTTCACGGAACGCTCCTGACCATATCTGTCCATTCATGTCGTTCTTCGATATGTTTATACCTGTGTTTTTTTCGGCATAGTTCTCTGTTCGCGAATAAGAGTAGACAACACGATCGTCAGGCCAATGTTGCACAAGGTAGAATTTCTCACGTGTGTTGTCAACGGCAGGAGTACCGAAGCTGTGTGATGTTGAAAGGGTAACTACTTGGTTGTCTTCGGGCGAAACAAGACTAACACGACTGTTCCACCATGATTCAACAGCAATAATGTTGTCTGAATTGTTACCCTTTACAGTAGCAATATTAGACACTTCTTTGAATCTGGCGCTGTTTAGGTCACCGTCTTGGTTTTTCTCATCACCAAAAACACCTGCAAGAGTTTTTACCGATTTTGTTTGTTCATACTTGAACAATACTCCATCGCCAACCACACTATCAGTGCCACATACCACCGATACTTGTTGCTTGCCTGCATTTAGTTTAGGTACAAGGCCAAGAATGCTGCTTCCGTTGCTGCGTACGAGTACAGCTTTCTTTTTGCCAAAATAAACTTTCATTTGCGACAGACTGTCGCCAAAATTACCGGTAACAATAAATGGAGTGTTGATGCCGCCATATAAGGGTGCGATGGAAGTAAGCGAATGTGGCTTACTGGCATCATACTCATTTTTAACCGTTGGAAATAACGGTATGTCTTCTTTGCTTTCGCATGAGGCGAATAAAACTAAAGACAAAGAAAAAAATACAATGATTTTCTTCATGGTTAAGTTTATTTGATGAATTATTAGGTGAATAAGATTTTATATTGAGTGCAAAAATACACTTTATGTATTATTCTCGATATGATAATATCGGAGAATAATATAATAATATCGGAAAAAGGCCATATTGATGAGAAAATTGCTAATAAAAATGAGACAAATGCGATATTTAATAGGATTTTTTGTTTACCTTTGGACACTAATAAATAATTAACTCATAATTTTATACCATTATATATAATATAACTGAAATGAATAACATTGTAAACCACTTGAATGTATTAACACTAAATGTTGGATATGCACACCATGAAGCCGACTGGAACTGGCAAACTGTTCAAAGTCCGTTTGCTCGTTTATATCTTGTTACAGAAGGGGAAGCATATGTGAAGATGAATAACATGAATATACATCTTACTCCTGGACACTTATATCTTATTCCAGCATATACAACACACGATTGCTTATGTACAGGACATTTTTGTCACTATTATGTACACATATATGAAGATGTTGATGCACAGCAAAGTACCATGGAAAAATATGACTTTCCTGTAGAAGTAAATGCTGATAAGTATTCCGAAACAATGATGAAACGTCTGTGCTATCTATATCCATTTTTAAAGTTACCTGGGTCAAATCCTGATAGTTATAACAATTATCAAACACTTATGAGCAACATACAGAAAAACAGTCAATGTAGTATAAGCAACAATATGGAAGCTCAAGGATTATTATTTATTTTTATGGCTAAATTTTTCTGTGCATCACATTTAAAAAACAATATTGATGATGATCGTATTGCTCTTACTTTACAATATATACGACAAAATATTAGTAAGAATATTGATATTAAACAACTTGCCGATATGGCATGTATGAGCAAAGACTACTATATACGTCTTTTTAAGCAGCAGTTGGGGACAACTCCAAATTTATTTGTTACAACTAAGAAAATGGAGAAAGCGCAGCTTCTTCTTATAACTACCAATAACCCTGTTAATGTTATTGCAAGTAGCTTAGGCTATGACGATTGTTCTTATTTCATACGGACATTCAAGAAAACTACGGGAAAAACGCCTTTGCAGTACAGAGCGAAATAATGTGAGGGTGGATATTTTGTCGGAATGCTTTTTTCTGTTCTTCTTTAGAAATTATAAAAAATGAGGGTGTGTCTATTGACATACCCTCATGTAATGTGAATTATTCTTTATATTAATTTTTATGCGAGGTCAAGTTGTAGAATCTGACGTAATTGTTCTATGGCAGGGTTATTCTTGCGCATATCTTCGAATAAGTCTTTCTTTGATTTTATAGGTGCAATTTCTTCGGTTTGGGCAAGATTAATCTCAATCTTTATTTGGTTGTTATGCAGTTCCTTTATAAGGGTGGCCGAGATTCTTGGCTTGATTTTCTCTATTTGATTCTGAAGAACCTGATTGTCAACAAGAAGTTCGATGTTAGGGAAGTCGGTAATCTGTGGAATCATATTCTTCATACGGCTTGCCATACCTGACATTTCTTGTGGCATGCGGTTGCACATCGACATCCAATGGAGTTCGAGTTCTTCTTGTGTGAATGTTTGATTATTGTCAACAGATTTTTTGGCTATGTCGCTAACAGCGTTTTGTTGAGGCTGTTCTTTTTGGTTACGAAGATTGTTGAATGTGAATCCGATATTTCCTAATTTGAGCTTAGGCTTAGGGGTACTTGCTGCTGGTTGCTCGGCAACAGAAGCTTGGGTCTCAACAACGGGAGTACTTGCCGTAGTAGCTGTTGCTGCTGCGGCTTGTTTCTCAACCACTGTCACCTGCTTAACAGTTTTAGGTTGAGTTGTTGTGAGAAGTTTGAACAGGGATTTTAATCTTTTAGGGCTACGCCCCGCACCTGCCGATTCGTCTTCGGGCTGTGTTATCTGTGCAACTTGAATGAGAGTTATCTCAACGAGCAATCGCTTGTTGCTGCTCTGCTTGTAGTTGATATCACATTGGTTGAGAATCTTGAGTGCGTGATAAACAAAGTTGGTTGGACATTTTTTTGCAAGCTCCTGATAGTGTTTGCGCTGTTGATCGCTAACCTCTAATAGCGGTAGGGTCTGCGGGTCTTTTGCCATGAGCACATTGCGCATGTGACTTGCCAAACCGTTGATGAGATTGCCTCCATCAAACCCTTTTTCTATAATAGAGTTTACCAACACCATGATGTCGCTAACCTTGTTTTCTAGTGATAGCTCTACTATCTTAAAATAGTTCTCGGTATCAAGAACGTTAAGATCTTCGATAACCTTTTGGTATGTGATGTCGCCTTGACAGAAACTTGCTGCTTGATCGAAGATTGAAAGGGCATCACGCATACCGCCATCGGCTTTCTCTGCAATCACTTCGAGAGCCTGCTCCTCATAGGTGATGCCTTCTTTCTCGGCAACCATCTTGAGGTGGTTAACGGTGTTGTTTACTGTCATTCGCTCAAAGTCGTAGATTTGGCAACGACTGAGAATGGTAGGAAGAATCTTATTCTTCTCAGTAGTAGCCAAAACGAAAATAACATGCGAAGGTGGTTCCTCAAGGGTTTTGAGGAATGCGTTGAAAGCTGCTGTTGACAGCATGTGAACCTCGTCGATGATAAATACCTTGTAGCGTCCCACCTGTGGAGGAATGCGTGTTTGCTCCATCAGTGCCTTGATGTTTTCAACAGAGTTGTTACTTGCAGCATCGAGTTCAAAGATGTTGTAGCTTCTGCCTTCGTTGAAAGCCTTACAGCTTTCACAGTCGTTGCATGATTCTCCATCTTCACGTGGATGCTCGCAGTTTATTGCTTTGGCGAAAATGCGGGCACAGGTGGTTTTTCCAACTCCTCGTGGTCCGCAGAACAAGTAAGCATGTGCAAGTTTTCCGCTTTTCACCGCATTCTTTAGTGTGGTGGTAAGTGCACTTTGTCCAATGACCGAATCAAAGTTCATTGGGCGATACTTACGTGCTGATACGATATATTCTTCCATAGTTTTCTTACTTTGTCTTGCAAAGATAATATTTTTTTTGTTATCTTTGCACACAAATAAAATAAGAATGACACAGCGATTGAACATTTTCTTAGGCCTACTGTCACATTATAAATATTTTATAGTGTTCGTTATAGGTGTGCTGCTTGTTGGTTTCGTTGGCGATGCAAGCTATATGAAACGTGTAAAGCTTGGCATGCAGATAGATGAGATTAAGTCTGAGATTGATCGTTACAATACGCAATACGAATCAGATTCTCGTCAGTTGCAGGAATTGAAGAAGAATCCTCGTTACATTGAAAAAATAGCTCGTGAGCGTTATTTCATGAAATCAGACGAAGAGGATATCTATGTTCTTAGTGATGATGAGACTAATAGCGAAGATAAGAAAGATGAAACAACTGAATAGAATCCAGAGTGTTTTATTTATGATAGGTGGCGTGCTGATGGTTGTTGGTGCGTGCTGTTTTGCAATAATGTGGCAACAGGATGTGGTGAGCTGGGTGTATCTGGCTGGCGCTTTGTTGTTTGCTTCAATACAAATAATGCAGAGCTACGAGGGAAATAGTTTAACTGTGAAACGTTTGAAAAAGATTATGACCTTAGCCGATGTACTATTTGTTGTAGCAGGACTACTGATGGTGGATATGGTTTATGGCCTGTTCCGTCCTATGTTTGATAATCAGGAAAGTTACATTAGTTATCTATATAATAAATGGGTTGTTGTGTTGCTTATAGCAGCTATGTTAGAAATGTACACTATGCATCGTATAGACTATGTGCTTTCTAAAGAAAAAAAACACCAATAAACATAATCTTAAAACAATAATAATAAATGGTGAAGTAAACAGATATATTTTTATGCGAAAAAAAACTAAAAGATGTATGTAATAAATTAAATTGCATAAATTTTTTTTTTCACATCAATATAACATATTATCTTTGCTTACCTAACAAGAAAAACAGTTTATGAACAAAGTCTTATACGCACTTTTCTCTCTTCTGGCGCTTACATCGTGCGCTAATTCATACAATATCCAGGGTTCGTCAAATGTGTCAACATTGGATGGAAGAAAATTATATCTGAAGATATTGAAGGATAATGATTTCAAGAGTATAGATTCATGTGATGTGGTTCATGGTCAGTTCCGTTTTGCTGGTACCTTGGATTCTATCCGCATGGCTAATATCTTTATGGATGACGAAAGTGTGTTACCCTTAGTGCTTGAGGATGGTGATATTACTATCAAGATAGATAATACTCAACAGACAGTTAGTGGAACTCCTTTGAATGATAAACTGTTCAAGTTCTTTAATAAATACAACCAACTGAAAAACCAAGAGGCAGAACTCGTGCACAAGCACGATCAGGCTATTATGAATGGTAGCAACATGAGTGTTGTTAACCAGCGTCTAAATAGCGAAGCTGAAAGACTTACTCAAAAGGAGGATGAATTGGTTACTCAGTTTGTATGTGATAATTTTGATAACGTTCTTGGTCCTGGTGTGTTCTTTATGGTAACAATAGGAATGCAATATCCAGAGCTTACTCCATGGATAGAGGATATTATGAGCAAGGCTACTGATGCTTTCAAGAACGATCCTTATGTGAAGGACTTCTATCAGAAGGCTCAGGAAAACGAGCAGATTATGAATGGTATGAAGGAACTTCCTGTTGATCAAGGAGGTGTGGCTGCACCTGTTGCTCCTGCTAATCCAAATGCCACACCTGCGCCAACTCCAAACGATTTGGCTAAACCGGCAAAATAAAAGTTTTATTGACATCGTGGAAAAGACTTTAATAAAAAACGGAATAATAGTTAATGAAGGTCGCTCTTTTAAGGGCGACCTTGTTCTTATTGACGACATTATAGAGGCTGTATATGAGCAGTCGGCTCCAGTTGGTGATTACAATAGAGTAGTGGATGCTGAAGGCTGTTATGTTATGCCGGGTGTGATAGACGAACATGTGCACTTTCGTGAGCCAGGATTAGAGCGAAAGGCTGATATCGAAAGTGAGAGTAGGGCAGCCGCATACGGTGGTGTAACATCTTATTTCGATATGCCAAATACCAATCCTCAGACAACAACAGTTGAGGCTCTTGATGATAAATATCGTAGGGCAGCTAAAGAGAGCCATATTAACTATAGTTTCTTTTATGGAGCTACAAATGATAATGTGGATGATTTCGCCAAACTTGATGTTCACCACATTCCTGGTATAAAGCTCTTTATGGGTGCTTCAACTGGAAACATGCTTGTTGATCGCCAAGAATCGCTGGAGATGATATTCCGGAGGTGTGCCGATATGAACCTTCCTTTGATGACTCATTGTGAGGATACTAATCTTATTAATGAGAACATGGCAAAGATAAAAGCAGAGTATGGTGACGATCCTGATGTGAAGTTTCATCCCGTTATACGTGATGAGAAGGTGTGCTGGAATAGTAGTTCCTTAGCTGTAGAGTTGGCAAAAAAATATGGAACCCGTCTGCATTTGGCTCATGTAACCACAGCAAAGGAACTGTCTTTGTTTGTTCCATCTGTGAACGATTTACAGAAGATAACCGCTGAGGCTGTTATTGCTCATCTTGTTTTCTCGGATGCCGACTACAAAGATAAGGGCACTCTTATAAAGTGTAATCCTGCAGTAAAAACAGCAGATGACAGAGAGGCATTACGAAAGGCATTGATGAATGGAGGGATAAGTTGTGTGGGAACCGATCATGCTCCTCATGAGAGTAAGGATAAACAAGGAGGATGCTGCAAGGCGGCCAGCGGTATGCCTATGATACAGTTCTCGCTTGTTACCATGCTTGAACTTGTTGACGAAGGTGTTCTTACTATTGAGCGTGTTGTGGAATTGATGGCGCACAATCCTGCCCGTTTATTCAGCGTGTCGCAACGTGGTTTTCTACGCAAAGGATATAAAGCCGATATTGTTATCGTGAAGGCTGGCGAAGAATGGACTGTTACAAAGGATATTATTCAAAGCAAATGCAAGTGGAGTCCGATGGAAGGTCATAAATATAGATGGCAAGTTGTTGATACCTTTGTAAACGGACAACTTGTATATGATAACGGGACTTTTAATGCTGACTATAGAGGTGAGCAGATAAGTTTTAGAGATTAAATAAGAGAATACCGACGTAATGAGAAAGCTGTTGACATACGATATTTCGGAGATTACGCCATATATCAACTGGATATATTTTTTTCATGCGTGGGGGATGAATGGCAAACCAGCAGTAGCTAAGGAAAAGTTGAAGGCTGATGCCGAAAGAGTTCTTGCTTCGTGGGAGGGGGAATATTACACTTCGGCGCTTTTTGCTATTCTGCCTGCAAATAGTGATGGCGATGATATTATCGTTGATGGTGTTTGTGTTCCGATGCTTCGTCAGCAGAAATCTTATGATGACGGAAAGCCTAATTATTCTCTTGCCGACTTTGTTCGGCCTTTGTCGCAAGGAATACCAGACAGTTTAGGTGTTTTTTGCACAACAGTAAATCTTGAGATAAAGAGTAAAGGTGCCGATGCTTATGATAAGATGATGTGTCAGGTGCTTTGTGACCGTTTGGCTGAGGGAACAGCCGAGAAAATGCATGAGGAAGTAAGAAGGCATTATTGGGGATATGCTCCTGATGAACGGCTCACTATGGAGCAAACGCATAATGAGGAGTACCAAGGGATACGTCCTGCTGTGGGGTATCCATCGCTTCCTGATACAAGTGTGAACTTCATTATCGATCGTATTTTAAATATGAAGGAAATAGGTATTCGGCTGACTGAGTCTGGAATGATGACTCCTCATGCGAGTGTGAGCGGATTCATGTTCTCGCATCCAAAGAGTCATTATTTTGATATAGGTAAAATAGGTGAGGATCAGTTGCGGGATTATGCTCGTCGCCGTGGCTTACCTGTAGAGCTTGTAAGGAAATTCCTTATGAGAAGTCTTATTAAACAATGAGGATGAGTATTAGAGCCTCGTATTAGGCTTAGACCATCTAAACACCAGCGGGATAAACAATAATTGTTTGTCTCGCTGGTGTTTTATT
>OCVV011311539.1_pt1 | contig 16249 bp, 13 predicted proteins | sample 1539721 | NCBI WGS metagenome assembly OCVV01 (sample SAMN02144230, study PRJEB22623) | gut metagenome | biome: sheep rumen | host: Ovis aries | place: New Zealand
TTTAGATACATTGACTTTCTTTAGCTTAATAAATAGTAAATCCATTACAATATAATTGTCTAAACTACTGAGTTAAGTATGTTAATTTGTTGCTACAGAACACCTCCTATTATTATTTATTTATATTCTTATGTTTACTTTGAGTCATGTACTCTAGTATCTATTATATCAATATATTTTTAGAAATATATATTATTGGGGGATGAGAGAAAAAAAGAGCTAATTAACGTATTAAATTGCTACTTACATTTAATGAGATAAAAATAAATAAAAAGCTAACAAGATTATATCTTGCTAGCTTTTTCATCAAGATTTTATTTATACTGAATCTCTATGAATCTTAAACTATCTTTCTAGTACCTTCTTCAACTTCAAAATAATTATCGTCCCATAGTACACAGCAATTGTATTCTGCATTCTTAGAACTTTTATATCTAATACCATCAATTCCAAGTTCTTTACAACATGCAGCAACAAAATTTGGAAGTAAATATTCTTTTATAATTTTCCCTTGATCATTTTCTACTGTATTTCTCATATGCTCTACAAAACGATTAATACCTTTTACATCTCCAGATAAATCAAGTAATTTAGCCTCTTTTATTGCCTTTAATCCAATTATTTGTACACGAGGTTTCTTTCTACAATGTTTGAGAATTTCGTTCTTTGCACCAATTTCACTTTCCGCAATATAATAACAGCTTTGCCCAACATCATTATATCGACCATGAGCCGAAACATTTCGAGGTGCTTTCATCATTTCAGAATCTGTAAATGGATTTTGATCATCCTTTAAAGATCTTGCATGATAATAAACAATATTCTCAAAACTCATAAAATGATTCCAATCATTAATAATCTCATATATTCTTTCTCCCACTGGATGTTTTATAGCAAACGATCGATTAGACTCTAATTTACTTTCAAATGATAACAATTCATCCAATGTAAATTCTGCAAATAATTCGAGAGAACTCTTAACAACTGTGATTTGATTTGCTGTCAACTTACTATTTGGTGAATCTTTATGAAAAAATTTTCTTTCTTTTGAATCAAGAAAAATTTCGTCTGATTTCAATAATTCTTCAGCTGTTTCTTTTGTTAAATCTTTTAATACAGTCTTGATTCCACGTGGTAAACTTAAATCTTTATAGCCAGGCATCGTCTTTAATATAGCAATATTTTGAACTGCAATACTACGCTCCATCACACTATTTAAAGTAAGAGCATTATTCCACTGGGAAGTAAATTCACCTACATAATCAGAGATGTTAGATAAACTATTTTCTAGTCCTTTATATGTTTTACAGTTTTCTTCAAGTTTTTTTAATTCAACAGTTTTAGTTGCGAATTTAACAGATGATAATAAACTTGAATTTATTTGATCTGAATCTAGATGCAACTGTGAATACAAAGGTTCTGATCTTAACAAATTTTCAAACGTTCTTGATGTCCTCGATATTCCTTGAAATGTATTTGATAAGTTATTAGAATTCAACAATTTTTGAATAGAAGATATTGCTGAAACAGACTTCATAACATTGTCATTGAATTGATTACCTAAATAAGAAAAAGTACCTACTGCTTTCGTCAATTCACTCATTGAAATTGGTAATTCTTTTAGTCTTAATGAGTCGTTAATAGAAGATATCGCAGCAGTTGCATTAGATATTTCTATACTGCGCTGCTTCAATATATCATTATATGGCCCTACTACATTTGATAATCTTTTCATTGAGTTCAATGCATCATTGCATGATTTCATTCTGTTATGAATTGTCTGCAATTTTGGCACATATACATTTTGTACTTCTTTTAATATCTTTGAAATACGTTCGATATTTTGAAAAGAAGGACTGTTTTTAAAATTTAAATCTCTTGTGTTTTCCAGGTTTTCAACTTCTTCTCTATCTTTTTGTAAAAAATGAATAAAATCATCGATTTCTTTATTTTCCATTTAATTTACCGTCATGAAATAGCCATTAACAAGACAAAAAATAAACAATTATTACTCTTCGGTTTTCATTTAAAACATAGAAAGACTACAAATCATATTGATTTTGCACCAGTTTATCGCCTAATAATCGTAGGTTGATACAAAAGTTGTTATTGATATGGCGACAATCCTATATTTTTCTAACATAGATCAATGTTTTATCGTTCCATTTTTACATACAACTTTCTCATTAAACCACCTTGCCATAAAAGTAAGTTCTTTAATGAATGAACTTCTATTTACCTACGATCCATCTATAACTATCATTAACTGTTTATTATTCTATAACGTCTCTTTCAAAATCCTTTCATTTAAAATTTAAATATATCAATTCAAATACCTAACTCTTATCCTGTGCAAAACATACAAGCTTACCAACAATTTGATATGTGATTAAATCCATCTCGACTTTCCAAGGTAATGATGAACAAATGTCTTACTACATAGATTCACTTTATTAAATTAAAGTTTTTTTCATTCATCACCTTTCTTTTTTCTTGGTGTCGATATTATCATTAGTTAAAGTATGCAGTAACTTATAAATATCGTTTAATAAAGTAGCTGATTGTTTTCTACAATTCATCAATAATTTCATTATTATACTCTTCAAGTTTATTAAATATATTTTTATCACCTAAAATATATTTATACGGTTCTGTTTTTCTAAAATAAACTCCATATATCCATAATAATAATTGATATCTGACTCCTGAATGTGAGTAATACTTCATACTTGGTTTATTCAATGAATTGATAAGCTCTTTGTCAATTCTTTTATACCACTTATTTAATCCATTATATAAAGGCTGACTTATCACACGTAATTCTTCATCTGTTAATTCACCCTCCATACATTTTTTTACATATTCAAAAATGAAATTATTTAAGTGTATTAAATAAATAACAGCAGTGTGTCTTAGACAATGACCATACTTATCATATAAACAATTTATATCAGACGATAGTTGACTAAGTCTCTCAAAAGAATAGCAACAAGCAGGAGATTGTATTATTTTACCTTTATTGTCAGGAAGTATTAAATCTGAATCTTCAGTAACAGACAAATCTTCATACTCAATTAAAATTCTAACTCTTTCCCTTATCTTTTTAATCCCATCATATTTTGTTTTAGAAAGTTTACTAGCTATTTTTATTTTTTCTTTATAGCGTAATGTATTTTTTCCTAAAAAATGTGTTAATAAGGTTGTAATTATTGAAACAACTATAGAAATAACAGTTGTACAAATCTCTTTTTGATAAGTAATAAAGAATTGCTTCATCTTTCCCTCCTAATAATATTGAAAATCACTTATAAACTTATATAAAAACATTTAAATTCCTAAAATTACCCAAAGATATATTTTTTTCCTTCTATTATTAGCGTATTTTAGTTGATTATACAACCATTCACAAAAAATAATTACAATCATTTCCATTTTTGATGATATCAATAGTTATAAAATTTAAAATAAAACAAAATACGGAACATATCTAGATTTTTAATTCTATCTTCAGACAACATTATTCACTAGCGTTTAGTTATCTTTTATGTTAATTATAATTGAACTTATACATCTTTTGTATGCAAATTAACCCTCAAAATTTATAAATGAGAATTATAAAAATATCATATCTATACTAGTAATCCCAATCTAATACAAATATTGAATATTTATATGTGCGTATATTTTATCAACTATTAAATTAATAATACGCATCTATGCTAGTGTAACTCATTTAAATGTTCATTTTGTAAATACAACTAAATTTTAATAAGTTTTTATTTCAGCACTAGCTGAGAATATTTTTCGAATCATTTCTCTAATAGGTATACTAGACAATTTAAGATATGCACTTTCAATTTTATTTTTATCTTTATTCCAATCATCTCCTAAATGGAGGACTTCATTATATAATGGGCGTAATAAATAAAAGATTTCTGGAATTTCCATATCACCATTCTCAATAACCTCTTCAGCAAACCGAAATTTTTTCTTAGATCCATGTTTATTGTAATACTCTATTTTTTTGCTCTCAGGTAACATTTCAACAATTCTTTCTTCTATTTTAATCCTAAGTCCAATGATTACTGCAAGTGCATTATAATCTTTCTTTTCAAGATATTTTTCTGTGATTTCAGAATACAAATAACAAATATATGAATAACTGTCGTTCCAAAAACCATTACCCAACTGTGATAATATTTCATCAGGGATTGGCCAATTATCTGGAAAAAAGTGTAATAAATACATTTCTAGTTCACTAGCTTTTTCATTTTTTTCTTTTTTTAATCGATTTCTAAGTTTTAATAACTTTACAATTTTATCGTTTTCTGTAAGTTTAGATTTATTTGTCAAATAATGAATAGCCATTTTCTTAAAACAATAATTTGAAAATACAGCCGGATCTAAATGTGTCATCAATATAGGAAAAACTATTTTATTTTCAGTTTTAAGTCGTGTCAGCTCTTGACTCAAATAAAACTGTGCTGCCAACAAATTAGTACCATCAAGATAATCAAAAATCTCATCTATGACTAATATGCACGGTTTCTTTTCTACTGAGATTGAAAATTTTAATAGTCTCGTAATAAAATATAAAACATCTCTTTCTCCATTAGACATTCTCGATGCATTGCCAAATTTTACATATAACTTTTCATTACTGACTTTTGATTGTAACTTTAACCCTGTTGTATTAAATTCTTTAAGTCGTTCATCTAACATTTTTTTTATTTCTTTATACTCAACATATTTCAATGAATCCTTTGCTTTTTTACATACTTCATCACATAAATAAACAAATTGAATTAGATAACATACTTGCTCTCCACAAGATAATCTAAACTGATTTTGTAAATCCTCCATTATTTTTTTTGAACTAGAATATTTCAACAAATCCACATATTTTCTAGAAGCATTTTCAGAATTTATTTCCTTTAAAACAGAAGATATTCTTTTTTGTGAACCACATTTTTTGATTTCACTTATATGATCATTTAAAAATTGAAGTCCTTCTTTAGAATTCAAAAAATTTGATAAATTAGGAGTATTTTTTTTAAAAATTTTTTTCATTTCTTTATAAGTATAAGATATTTCAACTTTTTTTCTCTTTTTACACACTTCTACATCTTTAATAATAGATCTTGCTATACTTGCATTCTTTCCTTTAATCTTCATATGAGAAGCTTTTGCGTACACAGGATTCTTAATTACGTCTACATAAAAACATTTTGAGATTTCTCCTTTTTTATCATCACTTACCACTATTTCTTTTGAACCATCGTCATTCTTATATTCAATGATTAATTTTGGAATGTTTTTTTTATTTTGCTCATAATAATCTTCTTTTTTTAATCTCATCTTTCCGCTCATTGCAGCAGAAAAAGCTGCCGTAATCGTCGATTTACCAAAACCATTTGGAGCAACAAATAAATTCACTTTGTTTGAACACAAACCTGCAAATGATTTCTCCAATTTTGCTTTTCCTTTAATATTTTCAATTCTTATTTTTGTAATTTGCATTGTTCATCATCCTTATTAACAATTATTTCTATCAATTAACTTTATAATAGATTCATTTAAATAGAAATGAATAAATCTCCTCTTGCAATATCCCATAAAATTTGCATCATGACAGATACTAATCCAATTGCAAAATAATCTGCTGTATCATTATTGCCGTGCATTATATTATTACGCACATTCATGTGTTTTCCCCGAAACATGTAAGATAACAAGTCCATATACTCAGGCGCTATTTGTGTCTTTGCATAATCAGAATAAAAAACTTCTCCCAATGTCAATCTTTTATTATCGTTGTATCCAGTAAAAATCTTCTTATTGTCTTTATTACTTCTTAAGACTCCTGTTCGAGTAAAAAGCTTATAAGCTTTATTCATAACGTTTCTCTCTGAAGAATTAAACACTACTCCATCTTTATTTGAACTCTTAAACTTTTCAATTAACACATGCTCCTCTTCACTAATTTCAATTTCTTTATTATTCATTTTCTTTTCTAAATCGCTGATTCCTTTAAAGAGCATTCTATTTCGTAAATACATTACAAGAAAGTGTTCTATTAATGTTGGTAAAATATAACTAGCAGTTATCGCATGTTCTGATTTAGTTGGAATAAGAATACCAGTAACCTGGCCTTTCTCATACCATTCTTTTCCTCTATATTCACATTTTTTATAGACATATTGTGGTTCAATTATTTTCTCATGCTTATGAGATGCATTTTCTACATATACTACTTCTCCTTGATCATTTAATTTAAAAGGATAAGTCATTCCTATCAATGTACTAACATAATCACATAATGCTCGGTCATATAGTTCGTTATAATCAATTATCATCTTTGGACAACGAATAACCAACAGGTGTTTATTCTTCGCATATAATTTTTCATGGTAATTTGAAAAAATATTTTCAAGATATAAACTGAAATCTTTAATCAATAATTTCTTCTCTTTGAATTTATCCTTTTCACGTTTAGAAGAAAAACGTCCAAATGGCTCAGGTAAATCTGAGTTCTTTAAGTCAAATTCATATATTTCTTTAAAGTCTCTCAATATTTTTATTTTAATATTACACTCTTCTTCAGCGTTCTCTGCATTCAATAAACTTTCAACCATAGTTTCATTATATTCTAAAGCAGGTTGTGGATTTATTAAAAGCAGGTTTCCTTTTGTATTTATTACATATTCTTTTTTGTATAACTTATTTTTCATTTTATGTTTCCTCCTATTCCAAATCATTTTAGATGATAACTTCATAGCTTCATTTTATTCGCTATCATAGTACTGATCTACCGCTCCCGCGGTATTATTTGATGCATAACATCTGTCATTGTGTCAGATAATTTTATAAGATACTTAAAACTATAATTAGAGTTATTCTAATTTAAAATGTATAACACTAATATCTTAGCAAAAGCACAATGAGGGTTATGAGTCTCATCCGCTTCTAACATCACATATATTTATAGATTCAGATTATAATATACAAAAATACGTTAACATTTGTTCACTGAGATGCTATCGCTTTGAGTTCAAATTATACTATAGAGATTTTAGAAACGTTGTTACAATTTATGTTATCTCGGATAAATAAAGACGTCCTCACAAAAACGTTATGACATCACCACATTCCATGACGGTGTCACACATAGTCCGAAATATCCAAATTTGATATTATCAATAAATATATTACAAAAAAGAAAAAGCCTCAGCAAAAAATTGCTGAGGCTCTACACTTTTATAATTATTAAATTCTAAACATTTTTAATTATTGATCTTAAATCTACTTATCATTGATGTAATCATCATTTTATAATCAACATCTAGTCCTATTAGGCGGTCCCACAAACTCAAGGATACGAATAAAGCCAATAAATAAGTTATTGCCCCACCAACTATTTTTGCAAATAATGGCAATACACTGCTATGTAAGAAGCTCATGTTAATCGGTTCCCAAATGACATACATTATTAAACCAGAAATAACAAAAGGAATAATTTGAATAAAATGATGTAAACTATCTAACTCATCTTTCATTAAATAAGCTTGAACAAGACAAACAACGATCTCAGCTAATAAGGTTCCAATTGAAGCACCAATTGATTGTATTCTTGAAATAAGAATATAGTTAGCAATTACATTAACACCTGCACCTGCAAACAATGAAATGATATACTCTTTATCTTTTTTTTGGGGAATCAAGTATTGTGTCCTAATAACATTTGCAAACGCAAGAAAAGAACAGCATGGAAGTAATATTTGGAAAAGAATAATACATTTTTCAAATCCTTTTCCAAAAAATAGTGGAACAAATTGTCTTGAGACAGTCATTATTCCAAATCCAATAGAAGTCGATAAAAACATTACCAATGCTATTGATGCTGCAAAAACATTTTTGATACTTTTTTTATCAACTTTTCGTGAAATCATATTTGCCATTCTTGGTTGCATTACTGTTCCCAAAGAAGTAATTAATGCCATCGGTATTTGTATAATACTTTCACTACTTTGATAAAGCCCAACTTCAACAGTATTAGACATAGTCCCCAACATAATTCTATCCATGATATTGTAAATACTAATTGCAATAGTAGGTATAAATAGAACTAAGTTAGGTTTAATATGTTTTATAACTCCTTCTTTCGATGGAATAATAAAATCTACATGCTTCTTTACAGAAGGCCACAAGAAAGCCTGACTCAAGAAAAAAGCAGAAGATAATAATAAAGTATATTTCCAAGTATCTGATGAACTCTTTACAAAAAAAAAGATTCCAAGTGTACTTAAGATCTTTATAATAAAATCTCTCTTTACTGTTAATTTAAATTCTTCGAGTCCCCAAAAGAACCATGTAACATCAATACCAGAAGATAATACATACATCATTAAAATGATACTAATAGTTTTATGAGTAGAGATAAATAAACAATAAAAAAGATATGCTAATGAGCATATACACATCATAATAAATTGGAAAACATACATTTCCCAAAATTCATGTGATAAGCGCTCACGACTATCTCTTGCATATGCAATCTGTCTACCACCATAATTATTTATGCCAAGCTTAATAAACATAATAAAGTAACTTGCAACAGCCATTTCCAAAGAATATTGACCTAATCCATTTGGACCCAACCTTCTTGAAAGGTATGGAGCAGTTACTAATGGAATAATAATAGCAACAATCTGATATATTGAATTGTAAATAAAGTTTATCTTAGCACTTGGCTCATTACTTTTTTCCATCACTATATTTTTCATTTTCTCACCATTTTAAATTCATCTCTATTCAAATCAAAAATCATATAAAGAAAGAATTAATCATATGTAAAAACAATTTAATGATATCTTGGTTTTAGTTATTGAATATATATTTGTACCAAGATGATTAATTAGAATTATATTGATCATCCGACTGTCTTTTCTAGAATAAATCTACATAAATTGCCTAAAAATTTATAATATAATAAAGTATTTGTGGATTCTATAGCTCTAAACAATATAAGAAAATCATTTCTGTAAAATGTATTTTCCCTTAGACATAATTTAGAACAACTTTATCTTATGTAAATCCTTTTCCACTCACTTTACAATTTTTATAATTTAACTTTATTAACCATTATGTTTTTATCTACACTTATATCTTTTTAGATTTTATGATTGTCTATTTTACATAAATTTCAGTGCGGAGTTTTATCTTTTAAATATTTTACTACGAAGATATACCATAAATCTCACAAATTTACTATTTGATTTATTGATATTAAAAATAAAAAAAACTAAATTTTTTATATTTTTTTCTGTGATAAAAACTTGCCATCTATATCTTCTTTTATCTATTTTTTTAAATGACCTATTTGCACATTCTTCTAAAAACAACTTTTTCCATTTAATTTTATCTTCAGGTGAAAGAGATAATATCCTTTCTTTATATTTTTCTTCAACTATAGAAACACTATCAATATATATGTTCAATTTATTTGATAATCTATCAGTTCCATTCAAATATACATAATAATCTACTAATGCTTTCTCTACACATCCAAAAATATATTTAGCTGATAATCTAATCAATAAATCATATTCTTGCCAAGATTTTAATGTCACATCAAATTTTCCAACTTCTAATAATGCATTTTTTGATATCAAAAGTTCACTTGTCACAAATGGCGGCCCCATAAAAATTAATTCTGAAAAATCTTTTCCCTCTTTTCCTTTCGGAATATCTATTAAACTGTATTGAGTTACACCATCTTTGACAAAAATGCGCTTACGTCCACATCCAATAACTTCAAAATGAAACTGATTATATAATTTTACTTGTTCTTCAATTTTTGTTTTGGTCCAAACATCATCATCATCAAGAAAAGCAATCAATTCACCGGACGACAAATCTATACCTAGATTTCTTGCATAATTTCCTCCCTTCGACTCTTCCTTAGAGATGTAATGATATAAAATAAATTCATTGTTTGATAATAACTCATTTTTCATTCTATCAGTTTCATCAGATGCATCATCTACAATAATTATTTCTATATTGTTATAAGTTTGTTCTTGAACAGATACTACTGCTCTTTCTAACAATTCACTACGATTGTGAGTTGTTATTATCACACTTATCAATTTGTTTTCCATTCTATTCACTCCTAGTTAAAAATATATGGAATTATTCCATTATAATTTCGTTGCACAATTGTAATAAAAAAGAATAATATATAATAAAGTATTATAATAGATTGAAGAATGTAATTTTTATTTCTGTTCATTTTGATTATTTGTGGAATTAAAATGAAGTCAGCGCACATACCATAATATGCCATTCTAAACGTCCAATGATACCAGATACTTAATAAAAAACACCCAATTTCAAAAATATATAAAATAAATAAAAACCTATTTTTTTTATTAACTCTAATCAGTGATCTATGATACAGCAACAGCAAAACAACAATAGGAATTCTTAGCAATAGATTTAGTAGTGCAAAATTTGCATGACCAGACGTAATATCAGACTGCATATAAAGACTTGTATATTTTTGCATAAATGGAAATGAAGCAAAAAACATCATCATTTTTGAATAAAGAACCGGGAATAATAAACATCCTAAAACTAATAATGTCTCCTTCATTTGAGAATATACGCCTTCTATATCATATATAAAATAAAATAGAATAGTGAAAATAGCAGAAATATGAAATAAGCTTGCCACAATAATACTGATACAATACATTTTTAAATTTTTCTGATATAAATATTTCAAGCCAAAAAATACAATACTTATTGCAATTGTTTGCCTCATGATATTAAAGGATTCCGAAAACAATAACATAAAGAATAAGAAAACAATATGATTAAAATTTATTTTATATTCCTTCACACTATTTTTGCAAAACGATTGAAAAAAAACAAGCTGAATAAAAGCCATAAGGCCAAGAAATCCCTGGAAAGAATTAAATATTATTTTAGCTAAATTTACCACTAAAGAATAGAGTAATTCATATGAATATGATAATCCTTGTACAGATATGTTATATATAAAAAGATTGTTGTTAGTTATATAATTATACATTCTATAATATGCTTCAGTATCCGTACCAACCCTATAATTTCTTACAGTAAAAATAAAAACATATACCATCATAAAAATCAATTCCAAAATAAGTAAACGCAAATTTATATAAAGATTGCGATAATCGTATTTAATCGCATGATATTGTTTTTTATTGTAATTACTTTGTATCAATTTGGCTAAAAATAATTCAATCCCAAAAAAAGAAAGATACATAACAATAGATTGTATAGTAGATAACTCCATCCTAATTTCCTCCATATCCCATCACTACATTTTTTCAATTCGTTTTCGTATGTCATCCTTTGGATTCCTATGTAACAGGACTTCTCTCAAAAAAGGCATTAATCTACTTTCAATCAAATCACATAATATACTTTTTTCTCTAATTTCCGTATTGAATACAGGTAAATAAGTCACTTTAAGTTTATTCTTTCTAATCCATACTTGCAGTAAACGTTCAGATACAAATCCAAAAATACGTGCTTGATATTTATCTTCTTTACTAACTTTATTATTATCGAACGTTTGAATCTCTTTTTCAAGTTCATCTAATATCGTAAACAACCATGCACAATAATCATCAAAAAATTCTTTCCTACAAATAAACATATTTGCATACAAAACACGATGACTCCTCATTTCTTTATCAAATGCATCCAAATATTCAGGCATCAAACGCCCAATTATAGACCTAACCTTGTCAAGATCATTCTGATTATGAAATAATCCATAAAGTTGATATACATTATGTCTAATTGAAGATTTTGGCTTTGGAACGATAATATGAGCTTTAAATAAAAGTCTATTATACTGATCTCTTTCCAAAGGTTTTGGAAGTTTATTCATATATATATATTTTTTCATTTGTCCATTTGTACAAAAATATCTTCTATAATGTGAAATACCAACAATTGGATCAGTCACAACATTCCTATTCTTCCATATCCAATACATTCCCGTTAATTCACAATAAGAATCATTTTTGTTTGATATATTTTCCCCAACATCATCTCTCAAATATGTTGAATTACAATTTTGATTTGTACCAACATGGAGAACCTGATAATCATTATGATCATCTCTACTAAGAATACTATTATCAAAAACTTTATGTGTAATTACATATATCATATTATACTCTCTCCATACTTATTTTTCTAAAACACATTAAAATTTCCCCAATAAAACTATTAATGTGATTGATAACTTTTCAATCATCGAAAATGGTTTAATATTATTATTAAAAGCCAATTTTAACTTGCTATTAATTCCATCATGATAACTAAGTACTGTATCTATGTTATGTAGTGAATCATGACTAAATAAATTTCTATAATAAATGTTTAATTCTTTACATATTTTAAATCTTATATTATCACTATGCCCTAAAAGACCATTTCCTTTTACTTTTTGCATAAATGTTCTATCGCCAACTACATTGCTATCATGTTGTCTATAAAGAATATGAGGATTTTTATCTATTAATATCTTACCACCACATGCTGTACAAACTAAGTTTAACCAGTGATCATGAAGTGGTGTTGGACTCAAAATGTTAAAATCAACGGCATTTATTAAATTAACAAGTCTCTTATTAAAAACCATGGTACAACCAGGATAATAATTCTTAACTAACAAATTTCCCAAATTCAATTTAGAACAAATAAATTGTTCACCTATTACTTTTCCATTTGAATATATAGACACTGGCGATCCATAGATTAGTGGAATTGCCTGGTTTTCTTTCGATAATATTTTTATTGCCGAAATTAACTTATCGTTTAGCCATATATCATCTTGATCTGAAAAAGCATAGTAATCAACATCTGGATCAGCCATTTTAATTAACTTCAAGAAACTTTTTTTGACTCCAATATTTTTTTCATAAATACATTTTATTCTTTTATCCATGATTTTACTCAATATTTTTTGTGTTGAATCATTTGAACCATCATCTCTAATTAGCAAAGACACCTCAACATTTTGTTGATTAAGAATACTTTTAATTTGTTCTTCAATGTATTTTTCTCCATTATAAGAAGACATTAAAACTTGAACTTTCATATTATTCTCCTAAAATTTTCCAAAAAAAACTGAAATCTTAAAAAGAGCATTTATATATGTACTTGACGTCTTAAATCGTCGATCAGTCAAAAGTTTAATCTTATTTTTAAATGAATCTCTATAGTTGACTACTGCTTCTAAAACTTCTCTCTGCTCTTTAGGTATTTCATCTTTATACACATCATAAGCATCTTTTGCTTGTCTCCAACGCTCATTATTCCCATTATTAAATGAATTAACCAATCTTCTAATTCTAGTCATAATAGTAGGAGTAATTCCAACAGACTCTCCAACATGTTGTCTATACATTATAAGAGGAACATCACTCGTAATTATTTCATAATTATGCGCCTCAGAAACAATCAATGTCCAAAAATCATGCATACGCACATTACTTGGATTAGACTTATTTATTATTTCTCGTAATGCATGATTAAATACCATATTACATGCAGACGGTGCACGATATAGTAATGTATCTTGAAGCGATAGTGGTTCCTCAAATTTCATATCAAACGTAAACATTTTATTTAAATGCTCATCACATACGTCGTAAGTTGATATAAAAAGTGCAGGCTCACTTGTTACTTCAAGTTCTTTAATAGAGGTAATTAACTTGTTCGGATACCAATAATCATCCTGATCACAATACGCATAATAGTCTGCATCATCGCACTCTCGAAGCAAGGTCAAAAAACTCAGTGCTGGTTTCAAGTTATTTCCTGTTCTAATAGTAATTCTTGGGTCATCATAAGCCTTTAAAATTTCTATTGTATCGTCTGTAGACCCATCATCTCTGACCTGTAATTTTACATCTACACCTTCTTGTGCCAACACACTATCTACCAGTTCTCTTATATATTGATGTCCGTTATATGTTGATAAAAGAACCGCTACCTTTGGAATCTTTATTTCGTTCATACTAATTATATATTCCCTTTCTTATAACATTTCCTTATATACCCACTTCATTATTTCATTTGTTTTACTAATATCATATTCTTTTGCTTTCTTTTGATTATATATTGAACATTTTTTTCTAAACCGTTTATCTTTATACATAGACTGAATTGCATTCACCATATCATCAACATTCAATGGATCAATTAGACAATAACCCGTTTTACCATTTTGAGTATAGTCTTTAATTCCACCAACATATGAAGAAATCATTGGGAGTCCTGATGCCATTGCTTCTAATGGAGCAAGTCCTAATCCTTCTCTTAGAGAAGGATGTACAAAACAATCACCAATTTTACACAACTCATCTATATCTGTTCTATATCCTAACAAACAAATATTTTTTTCAAGACTATAGCTTTTGATTAATCGCTCAAATTCTTGATGTTTATTACCTCTCCCGACAAGTAAATAAAATATGTCTGGCTTATTTATTTTATTAACTGCTTCAATTATAACTTTTTGATTTTTATTATCATTCAATTCTCCAATTGATAGAAGTACAAACGCATCGCCTGGAATTCCAAGCTCTTTTCTTTTTTCTAAAACATTAACTTCGCAACTTTCAAACTTAATTGTGTCAACACCTGCACCAGGAATTTGTATTACTTTTTTAGCAGAAAAATTATCTTTTGCTCTTTCATAATCTTCCTTATTGATTGTAATAAGAATATCCGTATAACGTGAAAAGAACTTCTCTATTGGATAAAAGATTAACCAATTCTTTAAAGGAGCACCTTTATAAAAGTGAAATCCATGCGCAGTATAAATAACTTTTATCCCCACTTTATGTGCAGCCATTCTCACTATTGCTGATGCAATCGGTGTATGTGTATGAATAAAAGAATATTTTCTATCCTTTAAAAGCTTTAGTGTTTCCTTATATGATTTAAAATGCTTTCCAATCTTCAAAGGACTTCTTGAAAAATCGATTTGAAAAAATTCTATATTCTTTTTATTCAATTTCTCTTTAAAATTCTCTATTTTTTCCTTTGACCATGCACTTGTATCCTTAAAATCAGCAGCTACATCTACCTGATATCCCATTTCAAGCAAAATATCAATATTATTCATATTAAACTGACCTATCATAGAAGGTACTGTGGCCACCATTAGTACTCGTTTTTTCATTAAAATCTCCTTATATTTTCTGGGCAGGAACTCCAACATATGTTCCAAACGTATTTAAATTATTAATTACAACTACACTTGCTCCAATCTAGGTTTGCTTCCCAACATTAGTAGCGCCTGACGTTACATCTGTTATAAGCTTAATCATAATACCATCCACTACTACAACATTTGGATGAATCAAGATAACAAGTAATTTATTAGCATTCACTTCCATCTGCATTTCCAATTGCAACAAATACATCGCTATCCACAAATATATTTGTTGTATCAACTACCTGCTAAACAATTTACAGTATTCTATACGTCCATATTTTATAAAAGCACACAAATAATATTATTGACTTATACTGCATAGGTAGTTATTACATTTTTTCTCATACATAAAACAAAAAAATACCAATCAAATAATCAATTCAGAGATTGAACTTATCTTAGTAATACCATCCGTAGAACAATCTTTAGAATATAATCCATCAATATTTCTAAAATAAATACTTCTCATTCCTAATCGTTTAGGCGCCTGGAAATCTTTATTTAAATTATCACCAACATATACTATTTGCTCAAATGGAATTTTCCATTTACGTTGCATAATACGGAATGAAATATCACATGGTTTTCTAAACTGAGCTCCACCTAATTCATCTGTAATGATAATATCATCAACTAACTTATCTAACCCTAAAGCTGTTATTTTCTTCTCTTGTCCAGATACTCTTCCATCTGTGATAATTCCTGTTTTTACACCTTTATTTTTTAATCGTTGAATTAATTCATCAACACCTTCATATAAATGAATTTCTGGTATTTGTTCTCTATATGCTTCTAAGCACTTTGATTGCATATTAGGGCGTCCAATTTCATTTAATAACTCATCAATTGCTTTCTTTCCTGATTCAAAATAAAACCAAAGTCTCTCAGCATATTCATCATTACCTAATACTTTTGCTACAGCCTTAAATCCACTCTTAACATACTGTTTTTCAGAATATA
>OCVV011344868.1_pt1 | contig 16243 bp, 12 predicted proteins | sample 1539721 | NCBI WGS metagenome assembly OCVV01 (sample SAMN02144230, study PRJEB22623) | gut metagenome | biome: sheep rumen | host: Ovis aries | place: New Zealand
TAACAATAACTTTAGTAATCACATCAAATATAATCAATAAACAAAAAAACTATATATCAAAAACATTAATAACAAGTTTAATATCATTCATAGCAAGCATACCAATATCAATAAATAACTTCCATGAAATAAATCTATTAACTCCAATAATAAATTTATTATTTGTTCCACTAATATCATTCATAATATTCCCATTATCACTACTAACACTTCTATTAAAACCTCTAGATAATATATTTTTAATATCGATAAATATACTAGAGCAACTATCTATACTAATAAAAAAAATAAAAATTCAAATAATACTATCACATATACCATGGCACATAATAATACTTTACTATATAATGATACTCTTATTTATAAAAGGATTGAAAAATAAAAAAATCAAATATACATTACCACTTATAATTTTATTAATAATACATACAAATATAAAACTTATAAAAGAAGAAACAAAAGTAACAACACTAGATGTAGGGCAAGGAGATTCAATATTACTAGAACTACCTAAAAATAAAAATATATTAATAGATACAGGTGGCAAACCAAATAGTAAATCATCGATTGTGATATCAAAAACAATACCTTACCTTAAATCATTAGGAATCAAAACGATATCTTATTTAATACTCACACATTCAGATTTCGACCATATGGGAGAATCAGTAAATTTAGTAAATAATTTTAAAGTCGAAAAAATAATATTTAATTGTGGTCCCTATAACAACACAGAAAAAGAATTAATCAAAATATCAGAAAAAAAACATATTAAATATTACTCATGCATTAGTGAATTAAATATAAATAAGAATAAATTATATTTTTTAGGGACAAAAATTTATGATAATGAAAATGACAATTCAAATGTTATCTATACAGAATTAAATAATTATAAATTTTTATTTATGGGAGATGCAGAAATAGAAAAAGAAAATGATTTATTAAAAAAATATAATTTACCTAACATAGATGTATTAAAAGTAGGACATCATGGTTCAAAAACAAGTTCAAACAAAGACTTTATTGATAAAATCAAACCAAAATATTCAGTTATTAGTGTAGGAAATAATAATCGCTACGGGCATCCTAATAAAGAAACATTAGATAATTTAAAAAAATCTAAAATATATAGAACAGACGAGGATGGAAGTATTATGTTTAAGATTAAAAATAATAAATTGAAAATTGAGACTTGTAATCCATAGAAAGGAGTAATATGAATTATTATAACGAGATAAAAAACGAATTAATAAATAATGATATAAATAGAAAAGTTAAGAATTATTCAATTAATAGGAGTGATTTAAATACTTACTATAATGTTGGGAAAATGTTGAGTGAAGCAGGTAAACATTATGGTGAGGGTATAATAAAAGATTATTCACGAAAATTAAAAAATGATTTAAATAAAAACTATAGTGTTAGGTTGCTATATAGAATGTTGAAATATTATAATTTTATATCTGAAGGAAAATTGCCGACACTGTCGGCAAAATTATCATGGAGCCATTATGATGAGATTTTAAGATTTGATGATATTAATAAAATTTCATATTACATAAAAATTAGTGAACAACAAAATTTATCAATTAGACAGCTTAGAGCAAAAATTAAATCTAATGAATATGAGAGATTACCAGAAGATACAAGAAATAAATTAATAAATAAAGTCGAATCTAATGTAGTTGATTTTGTAAAGAATCCAATTTTGATTAGAAATAGTGATAGATATAATATATTTTCAGAAAAAGTATTACAAAAAATAATCTTAGAGAATATTGAACATTTCTTAGATGAATTAGGAGAAGGTTTCACCTTTATTAAAAGCGAATACCCAATCAAATTAGGTGACAGATATAATTATATAGATTTACTTCTTTATAATATTAAACATAAATGTTATGTAGTAGTGGAATTAAAAATTACTGAACTTAAAAAGGAACATACTGGACAAATTATGACATATATGAATTATATAGACAAAAATATAAAAACTATAGCTGAAAATAATACAGTAGGTATAATAATTTGTAAGCAAGATAATGAGTACGTTATAAAATATTGTTCAGATGATAGGATTATTGCTAGAGAATATGAATTAGTATAAAAACACAATCAGTAACATAACAAAAAGCATAAAATAAAATGAATAAACAAATAAAAAAAACATATACTAATATTGACCAAATAGATTTATTTGGTGACGCTATTCGCTTATAGCGTTTATATATAGATTAGAGGAACAATCAGTTCCTCTTTTTAATTCCATATATCTCATTATGAGTATCAAAAAACAATTGATTTTTAATAGGATTATAAGTTAAATATCCAAATATAATATAGCCTAATACAATTAAAATAATCCATACATAATTATAATTAAAATGATCACTTTTTAATATATAATAACTTATAACATAAACAATTATATAAGTTATTAATAAAAGACTAATTGATAAAAACATACTTTCACCAATTTTATAATAAAATGGCAAAAACAATCCAAGATAAACAAAAATACTTATAAAAGAACAAAACCATAAATTAAATAAAAAATTATTATACTTTAAATCAAACTTTTTACATATAAAATAATCAATAATTCCATAAATAAGTATGGAACTATATAAAATCTTCATATGTTCCCAAACACTTTCATTAACAGGAAAAATAATAGAAAAAATAAAATTAGGAAATACTTGGTAAGCAAAATGAATTATAAAACCTAAAATAAAAGATCCAATTACCGCAATAATTCTTGATTTCTTTAAACTCATAAAAAACTCCTTTCAGTGAATAATAAAAACGGTGATAATATGAAAATACGATTTGGTTATGTAGCGCTACCAAAAACTCTAAATATAACATCATCCCATACAATTACATATACTAATTATGAAAAAGAAGAAAATAAAGAAGAAAAACTATATGATATAATAAATAAAAATCTAAATAATTTAGAACAAATACTAATATACAATGTCAGAAATAATATACACTTTTATAGAATGTCATCAGCAATTATCCCACTCGCAACACACCCAAAAGTAGACTATAATTCATTAGAAATATTTAAAGAAAAACTAGAACACATTGGAAATATTATTAAAACAAATAATATGAGAGTAGACATACACCTTGATCAATTCTGCGTATTAAATAGCGCGAATAAAGATGTAGTTACCTCCACTATTAATATAATCAAATTCTATAAAAATATGTTAGATACAATGAAACTAAAAACATATATGATTATACACGTAGGTAGTAATGCATTTGGAAAAGAAAAAAGTATAACAAGATTTATAAATAACTTTAATAAACTAGATAAAGAAATAAAAAAAATGATAATTCTAGAAAACGACGATAAAATATTTAATATAAAAGATGTGTTGTATATATGTAAAAAAATAAATATTCCAATGGTATTAGACTATCATCATCATAAATGCAACAATGATAATATAAATTTAGAAGAATACATAGAAGAAATATTTAATACATGGAATAGAACTCCAAAAGTACATTTATCATCCCCAAAAAGCAAAAAAGAATATAGAAGTCATAATGACTATATAAATATAGAGGATTTTATTGAATTTCAAACAATAATAAAAAAAATAAACAAAGATATTGATATAATGATAGAGGCAAAAGAAAAAGATAATGCATTATTTAAATTAACAAGAGAATTAAAATATATTGGGTACAAATTTATAGATGACACAACAATTATCTTGTAAAATTTGACAAAAAACTAAAAATATAGTATAGTATACGCAAAAAAAGAGGGGGATTTATGGAAAATAAATCAATAAAATATAGATATATAACATCACTTGAATGGGAACAAACAAAAGAAAAAGAAAGAAAAAAAGGAAACTATTTCAACAACTGCGTTAAAATGATAAAAGATGGATACGAAAAACCTTGTTGTTCAGAAATGATAATAAATAGTTTAGTAAAACATGTAAATGACGGAAATCTAACAAATTCTCAAAAAAAAGTAACAAATAATGGAAAATGGCTTGAATATACATTTATGGATAACGTAAACAACATAAATTATAAAGTTAACATACCTGCTGAATTAGAAATATATGATTTCATAAGAAATGATATTAAACAATTAGATAAATTATGTGATACAACAAAAAAAATAAGAAATCATACAATAATAAAAAATGTAAGTAAAAGAGCTATTGCGGCAGTGGTTGGAGCAGTAACATTAGTAGGATCATATGCAGTAACAACAAAAATAAAAAAAGAATTAACAAAGCCAGCTCCATCAACTGAACATCAAACATACAACAATTATTATGGTAATATAATGCGTGAAGAAAAATTTAATGAAAACGTTGAAAGATTATCTGAAATTGCTGAAAAATATGAAAAACAAAAACAAAAAACATTAAAAAAATAAAAGACCTGAAAAGGTTTTTTTCTATGCAAAAATATGCTATTATATATAATGTTAGGTAGTGATAAGATGAAAAAATACATAAAAGGAATACATAAAAGAGAAATATTTAGAAGTGACAAAGGATATGTAATAGGAATATTCAAAGTAAAAGATACAAATGATGAGGAACTAGAAATATACGTTAATAAAACAATAACATTTACAGGATACTTTGCAGACTTAAAAATAGATGATAACTATGTATTCTATGGCGAATTAGTAGAGCACCCAAAATACGGACTTCAATATCAAGTATCAGAATATGAAAGACTAAAACCAAACGATACAGAAGGAATAATAGAATTTTTATGTAGTGACCTATTTAAAGGAATAGGAGAAAAACTTGCAAGAAACATAGTAACAGTTCTAGGAAGTGATTGCCTTGAAATGATTCTAGAAGATAAATCATGTTTATCACTAGTACCAAAACTAACAAATAAAAAAGCAGAAACAATATATAATACATTATATACATATGAAGAAAGTCATAAAACAATAGTATATCTAAACGAAATAGGTTTTACAATGCAAGATGCACTAGAAATATATAATACATATAAAGCATATACAATGAATAAAATAGAAACAAATATCTATAGTATACTAGATAGAATAGAAGATATATCATTTACCAAAATAGACCAAATTGCCCTAAATATGGATATATTGCCTGACGATGAAAACAGAATAAAATACTGTATCTTATATGTAATGCAACAACTAACATTTCAAAATGGTGATACATACTTAACATTTGATGAAATATATGAAAATACTTGCAAATATCTAAAACTAGAAATAGACATAAATATATTTAAAAGTTACTTAAATATATTAAAAGAAGAATATAAAATAATAACAGACTATGAAAAATACTATTTAAAAGATATATTTGATTCAGAATTGGAAATAATAAAAAAAATACAGATTTTAAAAACAATAAAAACAACAAAATATAAAACACTAGATAGTGATATAAAAGAATTAGAAAAATATTTAAACATAGAATATAATGAAGAACAACTAAATGCAATTAAAACATCATTAACAGAAAATATCACAATAATAACTGGAGGACCAGGAACAGGAAAAACAACAATAATAAAAGGAATAACAAGATTATACCAAGATCTAAATAATCTTTCCTTAAAAGAAGCAGTAGAAGAAATCGCATTACTTGCTCCAACTGGTAGAGCAGCAAAACGCTTGTCAGAAGGAACTAACTTGCCAGCTTCTACAATACATAGATTTTTAAAATGGAATAAAGATACAAATGAATTTCAAGTAAATGAATATGATAAAGCAATGCAAAAGCTAATAATAATAGATGAAACAAGTATGATAGATGTAAACTTATTAGGAAACTTATTTAAAGGATTAACAGATAATATAAAACTAGTTTTAGTAGGTGATGATAATCAACTTCCAAGTGTTGGACCTGGACAAATACTAAAAGACTTAATCAATTCAAATTTAATTCCAACAATAAAATTAAACCTTTTATATAGACAAAAAGAAGATTCTTACATAAACAAGTTAGCAGAAGAAATAAGAAATAATAATTTATCAGAAACATTTATAGATAAAAAAAGTGACTATCAATTTTTAGAATGTGACTCAATAAATATAAAACAAAGTCTTGAAAATATATGTAAACAATTAATAGAAAAAAAATATAACTATAAAAAGTTTCAAATAATGGCACCAATGTATGCAGGAATAGTGGGAATAGACTCGCTAAATAAAACACTGCAAGAAGTATTCAATCCAAAAGATAAGAACAAAACAGAAATAGAATCAGGAGACATTATATTTAGAGAAAACGATAAAATACTACAACTTACAAACATGCCAGACGATAATGTATTTAATGGAGATATAGGAGTAATAGAAAAAATAATCCCTGCTAACGCGTCAGAATCCAAAAAAAATGAAATATATGTAGACTATGACGGTAATATAGTAAAATATTTACCAAAAGACTTTAATAAAATAAAACATGGATACATAATAAGTATACACAAGTCCCAAGGAAGTGAATTCGATACAGTAATACTTCCTATATCAAAATACTATAAAAGAATGCTTTATAAAAAACTAATCTATACAGCAATCACAAGAGCAAAACGAAAACTAATACTTTTAGGAGAAGCAGAAGCATTCATATATAGCGTTAATAACAATGAAGAATATATAAGAAAAACATCATTAGAAGAAAATTTAAAAAAATTTTTGAATAAAAACTAAAAAAAAGAAAATACTATAAATGTATATAAGAAATTATATACGAATTCTTCTAGCGAGGTGATGAAAGTGAATTTGGCTAAATCAATGATGTTAATGGCATTAGGTGGTGCGTCAGTAATAATGTACCAAAAATACAATAAACCATTAATGAAAAAAATGTCCAAAATGATGAATAAAATGGACGATAAGTTAGAAGATATGATGTAAAAAGTCCTCCAATATGGAGGATTTTTCTTGATTTAAAAAAATAAAAAAATTATAATTATATCAGGTGGTAGTATGGATAAAATAATACAAAAATTCATAGAATACTTAGAATACGAAAAAGGATACTCTAAAAAAACAATAATAAGTTATGAAAAAGATTTAGAATTATTTAATAAATACTTAAAAGAAAATAAAATAGTAAATATAACAAGTATTGATTATAATACAATAAGAAAATACTTAAGCCATCTACACGACAATAAATATGAAGCATCATCGATATCAAGAAAAATAAGCACACTAAGAACATTCTTTAAATATAATTTAAAAGAAAAAAATATAAAAAATAATCCAATGACACTAATATCAAATCCTAAAAAAGAAAAAAAACTACCAAAATACTTAAACTATGAAGAAATGGAAAGACTATTAAATTCAATAGATACAAGTGAATTAGAAGGAATAAGAGATAGATTAATAATAGAACTTTTATACTCAACAGGAATAAGAGTATCAGAACTAGTAAATATAAAAATTAAAGATATAAAAATAAAAGAAAATCAAATAAATATATTAGGAAAAGGTAACAAAGAAAGAATAGTTCTATTTGGAGAAAAAGCAAAAGAGATGATAAAAATATATTTAAATGCATATAAAGAATTCTTTAAAGGTAATATACTAAATGAATATCTTTTAATAAATAAAAAAGGAAAACAACTCTCAACAAATAAAATAGAACTCATAGTAAAAGATGTATTAAAAAAAAGTGCACTAAAACTTAATATTTCACCACATACATTAAGACATACATTCGCAACCCATATGTTAGATAGCGGAGCAGATCTAAAAAGTGTTCAAGAACTATTAGGACACGAGAATTTAAAAACAACCGCAATATATACACACGTATCAAATGAAAGACTAAAAAACGTATTTATCCATTCTCATCCAAGAGCACTAAAAAAATAAAAGAAGAAACAAAATCAATAATAATCGTGAAAATAAGTAAAAATTGACAAATGAAATAAAAAGTGTATAATATACATCTAAAAAGAGGGGATTAATATGTTAAAAAGATTATATAATCTAGTAATGAAATGGTTGCAAAGTGATATTACTTATAAAGAATTATTAGATAATAAAACATTAAAAATAGATGAAGCTATAATAAGAGAAGTCGTGAATGAATTCACCGATAAATCTTTCTTTGGTTCAAGAGGTATATTAGGAATTAATCCAAGAGATATTGACGAATTTAAAACTTGTTTTAAAGTAAATAGTGATTTATTAAGACCAGAATTTGAACAAACCTCACCATGGGAAAAAGCAACTTATAATTCTACTAAAGAGGCACTTAATAGAGTAAAAAAAGCAATATTTGATGAAATTAAATTAAGAAAAATAAAACAAATGCCAACTGAAGATAAAAAAGCACAAGATATACATGATATAAGGTTATCAGAAAACGCAATGAAAATATTAGAACAAGCAGATAAAGAACATGTTTCAGATTTAACTAGTATGAAAATAGACGATATAAGAATATTAGAAAAAATAGGGTTTAAAGAGGAAAAAGAAATAATAGATAAAATACATAGTTTGGGTTTATCCTTTAGAAATGAACCAATAAATAATAAAGAAGAACAAATTCATAAAGAAATAGAAAAATGTATTATTGCGAAATATAATGTTGAACAAGAAATAAAAATACTTAAAATGAATTTATTAAACAATGAAAGAAAAGAAAAAAAGTTTTTAGAACTAAATGAAATGGCAAGAGCTATTCAAAAGCAAATAGATATTTTATCATCAGAATTATGCCTTGAAGAAAAACAATCAGAAAATAAAAAAACAAAATAAAATACCATTTTTGGTATTTTTTTCTTATACAAAAATAAAAAAGATGTAAAAAAATGTAATTTATGATATACTTATATAGTAGGATAAGGGGAGATATGATGAAATACGTATATCAATTTAATGAAGGCAATAAAGATATGAGAGAACTTCTTGGCGGAAAAGGAGCAAACCTAGCTGAAATGACTAATATTGGACTTCCTGTACCAAGAGGATTTACAATAACAACAGAAGCATGTAATAATTATTATCAAAATAATGAAAATATTGATAATAATATAGTAAATGAAATAATGCTAAATATTTCTAAATTAGAATATGAAACAAAAAAGAAATTTGGAGATCCAGCAAATCCATTACTAGTTTCAGTAAGAAGTGGTTCACGTGCATCAATGCCAGGAATGATGGATACAATACTAAACTTAGGAATAAATGATAATGTCGCAACAGGATTAATAAAACTAACAAACGATCCAAGATTTGTATGTGATTCATATAGAAGATTTATTGGAATGTATGCAGATGTTGTTGATGGATTAGATAGACAAGAATTTGAAAATCTTTTATCAAAAATAAAAGAATCAAAAGGTGCTAAACTAGATACAGATTTAGATGCAAATGCAATGTTTGAAGTGGTAATGAGATTTAAAGCATTATATAAACAATTAAAAGGTCAAGACTTTCCACAAGACCCTAAAATACAATTATTAGAATCTGTAAAAGCAGTATTTAGATCATGGAACAACGAAAGAGCTGAAGTATATAGAAGAATGAATAACATTCCACATAGTTGGGGAACAGCAGTAAATGTTCAAGAAATGGTATATGGTAATAGAGGAAACACATCAGGAACAGGAGTAGCATTTACAAGAAATCCAGCTACAGGAGAAAATAAACTATACGGTGAATTTTTAATAAATGCACAAGGAGAAGATGTTGTTGCAGGAATACGTACACCACAATCAATAGATTCTCTAAAAGAAATATTGCCACAAGTATATGAAGAATTCCAAAAAAATTCAAAAATACTTGAAAATCACTATAAAGATATGCAAGATATGGAATTCACAATAGAAAATGGAAAACTATTCATGCTTCAAACAAGAAATGGAAAAAGAACAGCAACCTCAGCACTTAAAATAGCTGTAGATATGGTTAATGAAGGACTAATAACAAAAGAAGAAGCGTTATTAAAAGTAGAACCAAGTAGTTTAGACCAATTATTACATGATACATTTGATGAAGAAGATTTAAAAAAATCACAACCAGTAACAACAGGATTAGCAGCATCTCCTGGAGCAGCAAGTGGAAAAATTTATTTCAATGCAAAAGACGTAGAAGTTGCATCTAAAAACGGAGAAAAAACAATACTAGTTAGAACAGAAACATCCCCAGAAGACATAACAGGAATGAAAAATGCATGTGGAATATTAACAGTACATGGCGGAATGACATCACACGCAGCCGTAGTAGCACGTGGAATGGGAAGATGTTGTGTATCAGGTTGTACAAGCATTTCAATAAATGAAAAAGAAAAAACATTAACACTACCAAACGGGAAAGTATTACATGAAAAAGATATTATTTCACTAGATGGAACAACCGGTAATGTATACGATAAAGAAATAAAAACACAACCTGCTAGTATTTCCGGAAACTTTGAAACATTTATGAATTGGGCAGATGAATATAAAACACTAGAAGTAAGAACAAATGCAGATACTCCAAAAGATGCAAAAACAGCACGAGAATTTGGAGCAAAAGGAATTGGATTATGTAGAACAGAACACATGTTCTTTGATAAAGATAGAATATTTAACTTTAGAATGATGATAACAGCACCAGACTTACAAAAAAGAAAATTCGCATTAGGAAAAATACTTCCATATCAAAGAAACGACTTTGAAGGATTATTTGAAGCAATGAATGGACTACCAGTAATAATTAGATACTTAGACCCACCACTACATGAATTCTTACCAAAAACAGAAGATGAAATAAAAGAATTAGCAACTAGTCTTGCTATGGATTATAACGAATTAAAAGCAAGAATAGACTCATTAAAAGAATTCAACCCAATGATGGGACATCGTGGATGTAGACTATCAATTACATACCCAGAAATAGCAGTAATGCAGACAACTGCAGTAATACAAGCAGCAATAAATGTTACTAAAAAAGGTATTGTTGTAAAACCAGAAATAATGATTCCATTAGTTGGAGATGAAAATGAATTAAAATATGTTAAAAATATAGTAGTTCAAACAGCAGACCAAATAATAAAACAAGCAGGTGTAGATATAAAATATATGGTTGGTACAATGATAGAAATACCAAGAGCAACTCTAATAGCAGATAAATTAGCTAGTGAAGCTGAATTCTTCAGTTTTGGAACAAATGACTTAACACAAATGACATACGGATTCTCAAGAGATGATGCAGGTAAATTCTTAAATGATTACTACAATAAAAGAATATTTGAAACAGATCCATTCGCATCAATAGATCAAAAAGGAGTAGGTCAATTAATACAATTAGCAGTTGAATTAGGTAAAAAAGCAAATCCAAACATAGAATTAGGAATTTGTGGAGAACATGCAGGAGACCCAGCAAGTATTGAATTCTGTAACAAAGTTGGATTAAACTATGTATCATGTTCACCTTATAGAGTTCCAACAGCTAGACTTGCTGCTGCACAAGCCGCAATTAAGTCCACAAGTGCGTCCAAATAGTGTTCCAACAAACGGACTAAAAACCTTGTAATTATTAGGAATAATGAGACAAAAATTATTTTTAGAAAAAATATAATTAAAGGTTAAAATATTATAAATTTTGGATATAAATATTTAAATAAAGACTAGAATTTTAAAAATTCTGGTCTTTTTTATGGAAAAGAGGTGTTTCTTGCGATGAAAAGATGATGTGAAAATTATGCAATCTTGAATAGATTAGAATTAAAAATACAGTAGTAAAATAGAATTAAGGTCATCTTAGTTCTTTTATATATAGGTTAAAGTGAAAGGAGAGGATATTATGAAATGTATATACACTAAACCTGAATTACTTAAAATAGTAGATGACTCAGTTGTATATGATAAAAGGAATCATTTAACGATGGGGTTAACAACAGCAGTCGAGTTATCATATTTGACTAAAGATGCTCAAACATTATTATTTAGAACAATAGAATATGTTGATGCAACACCTAGTCATGCTCAAGCTATTAAAATAAGAAAACTGGCACTTAATAAAATTATAGATTTTAATATCTTAGAAAAAATACTATGTGAACAAAAAGGCAATCAACATGATAAGATAAGTTTTAATAAAGAAAGAATAGAATCAGTACTACCTCCAGAACTATTAAAAAGAGATAAAAGATATATTGAAGAATATATTTTTGAGGCTATAAAAAAGTTTAATAAAAAGCATTAAATAACTGGAAAAAAATATAAAATTATGTTATTATAATAATAGATTTTGTATCATTAATATGATACATTTTTTTCTTTATAAGGAGGTAGGATATGTCAATTAATACATATTTAAGCAATTTAGCATCAGATTTGATTTTATCTGATCAAGAAAATGAAAATATTAGGGTATCTATAAATACTTTAGAAACTAGATTAAATCCATGGTTTGAAACTGATATAATAGAAAAATTTAAATTTGGCTCATATACTAGAAATACAATTTTGCCTAGAAAGGTTGATGATTCATCAGATATAGATTATATGGTTGTGTTTAACAATTATGATAACTGTACACCTCAAACATATCTTAATAGATTAAAAAAATTTGTAGAAAACTATTATAGTACATCAGAAATACATCAATCATCACCAACTATAGTGCTTAAATTAAATCATATAAAGTTTGAATTGGTACCTGCATATAAAGGTTGGACATCATATTATATTCCAGATGGTAATGGTTCGTGGATGTTAACTAACCCAAATGACTTTAATTCAAAACTTACAAAAGCAAATAACAACAATTCATATAAAATTAAACCATTAGTTAGGTTAATAAAATATTGGAATATTAATTCTAATTATAGATATTTTTCATCTTACAAAATGGAAGAAAAGATAGCAAATAGTTATGAATTTGGCTCATACTTTTTAAATTCATATACTGATTATGTTAAGAGCATATTTAATCTTTTAAAAGACATGACATATAATCCTGATGTTATTAATAGAATTAATCGAGCATTGGATAGAATAAATAAATCCATCGAGTTGGAAAACGCGGGTAAACCATATTCCGCATTAGAAGAGATTAAGAAAGTATTTCCTGAGGTATAATTATGATTAAAGGCCGTGTCGATGAAGTTCAAGCACTATATGATAAATGTGATAATATAACTAAAATTTCAAATTTATTATTTATTATAAATGTTTTCCTATCATTTATATTGTTATTCTCGTTTAATGGAAAAGAGATAATAATAAATATTAGTTTAATACTTATCATAATATATGTAACACTTGTTAATATTAATGATTTATATTTTAGTAATCTTGCTGAAAATGAGAGACGTAAATCATTAATAAAAGAATCTTTTGGCGTAAAAACAACCTTGAAAGAAACCAAAAAATATTATAATAATAATGAAAAATTATCAGTAAAAAAATTTGGATTAAATTGTTATGAAAGTGTATGGTTTACCAAAAATGTAGTTGATAAGATGCTCCCATTCAGTATTTTTAAGATATGTGTATTAGCAATAATATATATTGTATTAATGATTAATTTAGAAAATCTTAATGTTTTATTAGTAATTACACAAACTTTGTTTTCTTCTGAAGTGATTTTTTCATTCATAAAATTATGTTATTACAAATTCCAATTAGAAAAAATAAATAGTGAATTTGAAAAAATTTTCTTTGTATCAGGAGCGAATAATGAAAACAGGGATGTATTAATTTTAGATGCTGTGATGGATTATGAATGTTTAAAAAGTTATTGTAAAATTTCAATTTCAAGCAAGATTTTCTTTAATAATAATGAAAAATGGTCTAAAGAATGGAAAAAATTATTAAAGAAAATAAATTAGCATTTTTGACAATTTAGTATAAAAGTGTTATAATCTATTCATTCACAAAGCCATTGCGAGGAAGAGTAAAAAAATATAAAGCATTTTAGAGAACTCTGTTAGGTGGAAAAGAGGATGTAAGTATTTTTTGAACATGGCCCTCAAGGCGAATGACTGAAATACTCCTAGTAGGTCATTACGGGAATGCCCGTTATAGCAGATACCTATAACTATGCATAGACATAAGTAGGTTAGTGAGTTTAATACAGTAATGTATTATTAAATAAGAGTGGTAACGTGAATATATTCACCTCTTAGGAACGATAGTGTTTCTAAGAGGTTTTTTATTTAAAGAAAGAAGGAGATAATATGAATATTATAATTGGAATTAGTTGGCCTTTTGCTAATGGAGAATTACATATAGGCCATGCAGCAAGTAGTTTACCCGGAGATGTAATTGCTAGATACCATAGACTAAAAGGAGATAAAGTTATATTAGTATCTGGAACTGATTGTCATGGAACACCAACTGAAGTAAAAGCATTACAAGAAAATAAAAGTCCAAAAGAAATAGTAGATGAATGCCATGTTTCATTTGCTAAAGATTTTAAAGACTTTGGTATAAGTTTTGACTTATACAACAGAACAGATGATCCTTATCACAAGGAATTTGTTCAAGAACAATTTGTTAAATATTATAACAATGGATATCTAGAGGAAAAAGAGGAAGAACAATTATATTGTGATCACTGTAAATTATTTCTAGCAGATAGATATATTATCGGCATATGTCCTAAATGTGGCGCTGAAATAAAAGGCGACGAATGTGAAAAATGTGGAAGTTTACTTACAATAGATGAAGTAAAAGAAACTAAATGTTCCATATGTGGAAACAAAGCATCATATAAGAAAAATAAGAATCTATATTTTAAACTGTCTAAATTTCAAGATAATATAAAAGATTTGCTAGAATCTAAAAGAAGTTTATGGAGAGAAAATGCAGTTAACTTTACTGAAAGATATCTTAAAGAAGGAATACCTGATAGATGTGCATCACGTTCATTAAATTATGGTATAGATATTCCAATAGATGGATTTAGAGATAAGAAACTATATGGTTGGTTTGAAAATGTGTGGGGATATGTAACAGCTAGTAAGAAATATGCTGAAAGTAATAATTTAAATTGGGAAGATTATTGGAAAGGCAATGACAGTAAAATATGCTTAGTTCATGCTAAAGACAATATTCCATTCCATACAGTTATATTTCCGTCACTTTTATTAGCAACTAATGATAATTATAGATTACCTGATAAAATAATATCAGATGAATATATAACAATTGAAGGAGAAAAACTATCTAAGAGTAAAGGTAATTATATTACATTAAGACATTTATTAGATAATTATCCAGTAGATGCTATTAGATATTATTTTAGTATCAATAATCCAGAAACAAGAGATTTCAATTTTACTTATGAAGGATTTATTAATTCCATTAATGGAGAATTATTAGGTAAGTGGGGTAACTTTGTAAATAGAACTCTTCAATTTATTAATAAATCATTTGATGGTAAATTAAGTAGTAATAAAGTTGATGAAGTAATTGAAACTAAATTAAAAGAATTATATGATATAGTTGGTAATGATATTGATAATGGAGATACAAAAGATGGTTTATCTAAAATATTTGATTTTATCAATTATTCAAATAAGTATTTTGATGAAAATGAACCATGGAAATTAGCTAAAGAAGATATAAATAAATGTGAAGGTATTTTATATAATTGTTGTAATACTATATTTAATGTAAATAACCTACTAAAACCATATTTATTTGAAACTACTAAAAAAGTAGAAGCATATCTAAATAGTAATATAAATAGTTGGAATTATAAAAAATTAGCTAGTATTAATTTATCAAAAGAAATAGAGCCATTGTTTATAAGATACGACAAAAGTAAAATAGAGGAAGAAAGGGATTTATTAAAAAAATAGTTCTATTTTGTCCTGACAGCAACTATAACTATAGTAAATTTAGGTCAAACAAGAAATGTAAAAAGTATCGCAAAAATCAAAAAAAATAAAGATTGTGATATACTAAAAATGTACAAAAAAAAGTTAAAATAAGTCATTTTAGTCCGTAGGAGTGGTTCCTACATCGTTCCAAACTTGATTGCAGTACAAGCTGCAATTAAAGCAAAAAAAGAACCAATATAAAATGATTAAAAGACTAGGTAAAACTAGTCTTTTTTGACATATTTTTTACTTATGTTATAATTAAAATGTAATTTAATGAAAGGAGTGTGATTAGATATGTTTAAAATTACAAAAATAAATAGATTTAATCACATAAGTGATTAAATCTCAGAAAGAGGTTTAAAATGAAAGATAAAGAAATATGGGACTTGCTTATTAGTAAG
>OCVV011134426.1_pt1 | contig 16236 bp, 12 predicted proteins | sample 1539721 | NCBI WGS metagenome assembly OCVV01 (sample SAMN02144230, study PRJEB22623) | gut metagenome | biome: sheep rumen | host: Ovis aries | place: New Zealand
TCAAACTGCTTCCTTTGGTTCCTCAAAATGAAGAATTTAAGAATCTTGTGCAGGATGTCAGAGTTGTTCGAGCAGAATCACCTGTTTGTCTTTCTGCGAAAGAAGGTGTAGATGTACCATCTCTTCTGAAAAAGATAATTGAAGAAAATACTTACCGACCAGATTATAATAATGTCACGGAAAAACTTCTTGAAGACGATTTGAAATACGATGATGTGATTGTTGCTTTGAAAACAATTACAGAAAATGGAATGTTCGCTTGATTTTTTAGACAGTGCTGATTATTCGGCACTGTTTTTTTATTTCAGATATTTTTCGCCAAAATCATCCAAAGCCTTTTTTTGAGTTTCTACAAGTGCTTTCATAATTTCAATCGTCTGCTGATGATTCTTTGCTTCATTTTCACCTGTAGAAAACAAATCGGAAACATCAACTCCAAGAGCGGCCGCAATCTGAGCAAGCGTGTCCGGATAAGGCCATTTTGAACTTTGTTCGATAGAACTCATAAAAGGAAGAGAAATATCAGCTTTTTCTGCAAGTTGTGCCTGGGAAAAACCTCTCAGTGCCCTGAATTTTTTTATATTCTTAGCCAAAATCTGGCGAACTTCTTCTCCTGTCATAATACTCCTTGTAGATATAGTTATTTTCCTAGTAGAATTATTGATTTACAAATGTCTGATAAGACCAGAGAATGCTACCACCGGGCTTTTAATGGCAAAAATAGTAATTCTATAAGAAAAGTAATTTACAACTGTGGGATAATAGGTGTAAAATTAAAAAGTTAGGAATTTTTATAAAAGTTATATAATTCTATAAGTAAAAATTTAAGAGTTGTATTTATACTTGGATTACAAATATAGCTTGCCAGGCAAAGACTTTTTAATTTGGTAGCGAGTATCCTTGAATTATAAAAATTCAATAACGAGGAAATACAATGAATTCGCTACCAGAAGAAAAATTAGTTTCAAATTTTTTAGAATCAATTGCTAAAATTGATTTATCTATTCCTAAGGGAAATAATATTCAGCCTGTTTCCTTGAACAAACTGACAGATGATAAAATTCGGTTATACAAGATAAATGAAATTGCATTTGATGATGATTATCCACACAGAGAAGCGTTTGAAAATGTAATTCAATCAATGACTGAAATGTCAGATTATAACTTGATTTATATTCTAGAAGGAAATGAACATGGAATTTGTTTATATTTAGGTGTAGTTTGGAATAAAAATATTGATACAAATAATGTTAGTAACCATGCAAAAAATCTTATTTCTTCATTTGAGGGTAATTTTAACGGAAGTAAGGTTTATGAGGTAGAAGACTCTGCTGAGATAAATGAAATCATTTCTGTAAAATATACTAATGCTGGCCTTATAACTGGAATCCCATCTATAAATGATGCTGATCAAAATATTGATTTTCAGGGAATTGATAGACTTATTAATAGTATGCTTGGACGAAAATGGCGGCTGGCTATCGTTTGTGAACCAGTTTCTAGAAATGAAGTTTTAGAACAGCAGGAAAGAGTATATGAATTATATAAACAATTAAATTTGTATAAATCAACTCAATTCCAGGTTAAAAAAGAAGAATCTGATAAAAAAAGCAAAGTAGAAACAAGAAGTACTGGTGATAAAAATAATACAAGTCATAATGAATATGATAGAAAAGAAGATAGAATAAATGATAATAATGGTGGAGATTATCATAGAAGGGATAAAGATACTGTAGATGGGCAGGAAAATAGAAAAGAGTTCTTGCATTCGGATGATTATTCTGAAAAAAATGATGACGGTCATTACGAAACTACGGATATTCTTCAATCCCATAATTTTGAACTTGTTAACAAACGCGCAATAGAAATAATGAAGTATATTGATGATGAGTTCTTACCAAGATTAAAAGTTGGAGCAACAAAGGGGATGTTCAAGACATCAGTATATTACATGTCAACGGCTCCGGCATTTGCTGAAAAATTACAAAAAAACATTATCTCTTTGTTTCAAGGAAATAAAATTTCATATAGCCCGTTACAGGCAAGAGTATTTACAAAAGACGAACTGTCAAAATTGAATATTCTGAATACATTCCAAAACTATTCTGCCGAGCTGGATACTAGGAACGATATGCTTTTAGTCTTATCTGGAAGACCATATAATCTTGCTGAAATAGGGTTGAGCACTTATCTCACTACTCAAGAAATAAGTATTTTAGCAGGGCTTCCACAAAAGGAAGTTCCAGGAATTGCTTTGAAATCAGCAGTAAGTTTTGGATTAAATGAGGAACCAAAAATAACAGGTAAAGAATATATTGAAATAGGAAATCTGGTTCAGAAAGGCCGAGAACTAAAGATTCCTTTTTACCTGAAAAAAGATTCGTTTAGTAAGCATATTTTTATTGCAGGAACAACGGGTAGCGGAAAGACTACTACATGTCATACATTAATAAAACGAGCAAAAATGCCATTCCTTGTTATTGAACCTGCAAAGACAGAATATCGTTGTCTTATCAATGATAAAAAATCAGATGTAATTGTTTTTACTCTTGGAAATGAACAGGTTGCTCCATTTAGATTAAATCCATTTGAATTAATCGAAGGCGAAGTTATTTCAGGACATGTTGATATGGTAAAGGCAACTTTTACATCTGCATTTCCTATGGAAGCTTCTATGCCTCAGATTCTTGAAGAAGCAATTTATAAATGCTATGAGAAAAAAGGGTGGAATATTTATACAAATGAGAATGAAATATATGATAACCCTTTTGATCCAGATGTAAATAGTTTCCCTATTATGTCAGATTTAATTGCAGAATTAAGCGAAGTTGTAAATAGCAAAGGCTTTGATGCTCGATTGAAAAATGATTATATAGGTTCTCTTGTATCTCGTCTTTCAAATCTTACTATTGGTTCTAAGGGGGCAATGTTAAATTGTTTCCATTCAACCGACTTTGAGTATATTGCAACTCATAATGTTATTATGGAATTAGAGGGACTGCGCTCACAGGAAGACAAATCATTAATGATGGGGTTTATACTCACAAGATTATCTTCACAAATAAGAGCTTTACATGATAAGTATGTAAAAGAAGGAAAAACATTCCAGCATTTAACCTTTGTTGAAGAAGCGCATAGATTACTTTCAAAGGTTGAGCCCGGAGATTCGGGTGCTAAAAAAACAGCCGTTGAAACTTTTAGTGATTTATTAGCAGAGGTACGAAAGTACGGAGAGGGATTGGTTATTATAGATCAAATTCCTAATAAACTTTCTCCAGAAGTATTGAAAAATACTAATACAAAAATTATACAGAAGCTTTTTTCTCAGGATGACAAGGATGCTGTTGGTAATACAATGCTTATGGATGATGAACAGAGAAAATTTATTTCTGCATTACCGACAGGTCAGGCAATAGTTTTTACAGAAACAACTCAAAAACCTATGCATGTGAAAATTCAGCAGCTTGTAAAAACAGATGTTATTGATCCTGAGGACTACGAAGTAAAAGAATACTTCGAAAAAAAGAAAAATGACTTAGGAAAGTGTTATGAAATACCAGAGTTAATCCAGTTTGCACAGACAACATTTTCAAAACTTATATCAGAACTTTCTCAATCCCGACCAATTATTAGTGAGAAATCTCATAAAAATATTACAAATAAGATTTCATTAATTAGCAAAAAAAATGGCATTGGAGAAGATATTATTTGGAAACAATTATTAATCATTTATGATTCTATTTGCGGAAAAGCCATGTTGTCAGCTGATTCAAAAGATAGTCGTATAAAAGATATGGAAAAATTTTTTGAGATATATTGTAACGATTTTAGCAAAATAACAACAGAATTTATTTCATCTGATTCAGAAGATTTATTCAGTGTAAAACCTGCTTACTTTTTAAAGAAGTAGGAAATAAATATAGAAGGAGATTATTATGGAAATCTTAGAAATTATTCAAACTGTCGGTGCTGTTCTCAAAATCATTGAAACTGTAATCCAAGTATTAGCACCAGTAATTCAAAAAATAGGTCAAGCACTAGGACTTATTGATGAGGGGGAAAAAAGTGAAGATTTAGGTGGTAGAGCATTAAATGCAGAGGATGCAGGTATTCGTCCAGAAGATTTTGGAAGTTTTGAAGAGTATTTACAAGAAGTAAAGAAATTCCCTCCAGAAAATGATAAACCGTTAGAAGAAAGAATGAAGAAAGGTGCAGAATTGGTAATGGGTGTTCTTGCAGAGAAATGCCCAGGACTTGAAACAGAAGTATTCGCAGCTTTAAAAGATTTACCAGAATTGACTACAGAAAACTGGGGTTCAGACTTAGGAGCATTATTAAAATCTGGAGATTTAAATCCGACGGCAGTTTCGGATTTTCTCCTAAAGCGTTCTATGTCAGATAATGACCGATATAAAGTAATGGATTCTTTAATAGAAATTGAAAAAAAGAATAATCCAAGCATCTCTGATTCAGAAGCAATGGAGAAAATTTCAAAGGCTCGAGATTAAACTTTTATGACAAGACTTATCATTTATATTGATTCAGAACAAAAAGCTTCTGCTTATCGTATTGAAGAAGATAATTCATATTCAATTTCATTTAATGGAAATGAATATGAATCTGATTTGCCAACTTTTGCAGAAATAGTAATGGATGAACTCCGTGCAATTCCGTTAAGTAAGATGGAGTCGCGTGGAGGAATTTCAGTCCTGCTTGTTTCAAACGGTGCAGCGAATGAGAGTATCAGAAAAATAATGGAACTTCTTTTCCATGATGAAAATGAAGAAGGTATGCTGAATGTAAACATCCAGGAACTGAATGTAATTGAAGCCAAATATTTTCTTCCACTTATTGGAAATCCAGAATATCCTTCGGCAAAAGATTTTGCAAATATTTATTCAATTGCGACTTCCTCATTTATACAACAAAAAGAATTGGATGATTTGAAGTCTGATAATTCTATATTAGTTGGAAAAATCAAAGAATATGAAGATAATTTTGATAAACTAAATAAAGAGCTTTCTGAACTTAAGGAGTTTAAGAAAACTGTAATAAAGAAAGAAGATAATAAAAGAATAGCTCAAGTAAAAGAAGAGGAACTTTCTGAAAGTATTTATAAAATTGACTTTATGAAAGATGCAGAAAATTCAGGGGTTGTTTTATCAATACCAAAGGGTAAGGAAGTAATATTCCATAAACGATATAAGAATGGAACTGTTGTTTCCCAAGGTTCGACAATTGCATCTTATACAGCAAGCATGCGATGGAGTAGTGATGAAATTACAATAAATGCTAAAAAGTCAGGAAGAATCTATTATGTGGTAAATGATAATTCCAATATAAAAAATGGAGATATCATTGCAGTTATTGGAGAAAATACATGGACAAAAGATGATGCTATTTTCTTTTTAAAACAAAGTAGTGAGTCTGGAATTCAAAAAAAAAAACGATAATGAACCAGTAATTGTTAAGGCTGATGTAATAAAGAATTTTGTTTCAGAAGATAAACTGCCAGTATCATTTTCTTATAAACCATTGAATATTTATAGCGAGTCCGAAGAATTGGAGGATGGTGCTTTAGTAACAGCAAATCAAACAATAATGAAAATTGAATCATTATTTGGAAAGCATGAATTTGAAGTTAAAGCTCCCTGTGATGGTAAGATTTTCTTCTTGGTTCCGACAAAATATGAAGCTTTGAGTGGATGGAATACAAATATAATTGCCGAAAAATCGTTAGTAATGATTGTGCCAGAGTCCTGGTCAAAATCTCAGGCAGTAGAATGGTATAGAAGTATTGAGCCATTAAAAGAATCTGTAGAATTGACAACTGGAGAAATAACAGAAGTAAAGAATTTATTCCCTGATGGAGCATTTGTTTTACCAAATGATAGCTATATAGATGGATTTGTTGATACAGGCTGGTCATTTGAAGAAAATTATAAAACAACAGCTTATTGTGGTGTTGCTGGAAGAATAAGATATAAAGAACAGTCTGCTATGAATACCTCATATCCTTTCTTTGGTGGAACAATAGCTGAGATATATTAGGAGGAGATTATATGACAAGGCTAATCATTTATATTGATTCAGAACAAAAAGCGTCTGCTTATCGAATTGAAGACGATAACTCATATTCAATTTCTTTTAATGGTAATGAATATGAATCTGATTTGGCAGACTTCGCAACAACGGTAATGGAAGAACTCCGGGCAACTCCGTTAAGTAAGATGGGGTCGCGTGGCGGAATTTCTGTTCTGTTGGTTTCAAACGGTGCAACTAATGACACTATCAGAAAAATAATGGAACTTCTTTTCCATGATGATAATGAAGAAGGTATGCTGAATGTAAATATTCAGGAATTGAATGTTATTGAGGCTAGATATTTTCTATCTCTTATTGGAAATCCAGAATCTCCTTCTGCGAAAGATTTTGCGCAATTTTTTGAAATTGCACAAAAATCAATGGTTAATGCACATGAATTAGAAGAATTAAAATCGAAACTAACGGAACTTCAAGGAGAATTAGAAAACAAAAATTCTGAAATTTGTGAGCTTCAGAAGTTTAAGGAACTAGTAACAAAAAAAGTGGGAGAAAAGAAGTTTGCGCAGCAAACTGAAAAGAAAAATGATGAAATAAATAATAGAGCAGGTGATTTAAATAGGCTCTGTAGAATAAATTTTCTAATGGATTGTAAAGAAGATAAAAATCGTCTTATTCAACCAAACATTGAAGATATTAAAAACAGTAAGAAATATGGCTTGATATTTCATAGGCTCAAAAAAGATCAGAGTATTATAAAACGTAATTCATGTATTGGAACTTATAAAATAAATATATCTTCAGCTCCATTTTTGAGTTGGATTAATTTGCAAGCAGTTGGCGAAATCCCCAAAAAAACAAAAAGTGAAGGAAAACTCTTTTATGTGGTAGAAAATGATTTCGAGGTAAAAGAAGGAGATGTTGTTGCTGTGATAGGTGATGAAGACTGGACAATAAAAGATGTCGTTGAATGTCTTAAAAGAAATTCTTATAACATTCAATACGTTAAAAATTATGAAAATACTGTATCGCCTAATAAGAATGAGAATAATCCATTAATTTATGATTCAGAAACTCATTAATAAAAGGAGAAAGCTATGTTCCCAAAATCCAATTCCCTAGTTCCCCCACAACCCAACACCTCCATCCCATACATCTGCCAGGACTGTGGTGAGAATTTCTCAAAAAAGAAAGGTCTTTTTCCAAAACTGGTAAAATGCCCGAAGTGTGGTAGCAGAAAATGTATTTCACCTGTAAGATGGTAGTGCATTAATGTAAAAAATATGGCAGATTCAAAAGTTCAGACACAATCAGCATTTTCTCCCATCCCAACCCTGGACCAGATAAAGCGTCTTAAATCTCTGCAAGGGGTGGACTCCGGCATTTTTACCCTTGCAGTTTTTTCTACGCTGGAGGCTTTTTTTCGCGAAAAACTCAGGGATTCTGTAGATAACACTACTAAGTTTTATGAGCTTTTGGATGAGTACCGTGAACGCTATTCTGTTCACAATCCAAGGGAATATCAGCTTTTTCGGGATATTCAGAACAATCAGAAAAACACAAATCAGGTTCGGCATCATTTTAAGAATCTTTCGGTAGAAGAAGCTAACAGTGCGGCTTTTCTTCTTTCGCAGTTTGCAACTATTTTTAATCTGCCAAATCTTATTCAGATTAATCAACTTACGGCAAATCTAAAAATCTGGGAGTCAAGAAAATCGCCTGTGGAAACGGCAAAGGAACTTGAAAAGGCAAATCAGGAATTAAAACGGCTTTCTTCGTCTAATGCAGATATGGCTCAAAAGGTTGAAGAGCTTGAATCAAAGAAAAAAGAACTTGAACTTATTTCTGCAAGACTAAAAACTTTGCAATTAGATTATGAGCAGCAAATTACAAAAAACAAGCAGAATAAAGAACGCATAGACCAGCTCCGTCACGAAAAAAATCAAGTTGAACAGGAAAATCGTAAGGCACAGAAAGAACTTCAGGCACAGATAGAAAAGCTGATGGATGCCGAAAATTATATCGACAATCTTTCACGTTTGGCCTGTTATACCCGCACCCGCTATGATTATGAGCAGTCGCTGGTTCATCTTACCCGTCAGCAGCAGGCAATTGTAAATCAAATTAATTTTGGCAAAGATTTTCTTGTAAAGGGTAGTGCTGGAACCGGTAAGTCACTTGTGCTTCTAAAAACACTTGAAAAACTGATTCAGCAGAATCAACAGAGCTTTTTTGACGGTGAAAAATCTATCAAACTGATAACCTTTACCCACAGTCTTGAAAAATATAATAAATATGTTGCAGCCCTGCTGAATATCGAAAATCCACTGGAAGAAGAAATAATCGGGACTTCCGAAAGCTATGTGAACAGGATTTTAAAAGATGCTTTCCCAGATATTAAACTGACCTATGCTTTGCCAAAAATCCCTGATGTTGAAAAGTCAAATCCCCTTGGACAGAATATCTGGACAGAGCTTGATAAATTTATTCTTCCAAAGTGTGTTTCTCAAAAAGAATACTGCGAAGAAAAAATCCATCGTACTGGAATGAAAAAGGCTCAGAATGCTGGCAAAAGAAAAGCTATCTGGGAAACGATAGAAACAATTTTTAACGAATGGGACAAACTTGAAGAGCAACCAATTCAATATGTAATTTATAGACTTGTTCAGAAAATAGAAAATGGTGAATATATAATTCCAGAAGAACTGAAAACGGATTTTCTTTTTATAGATGAAGCACAGGATTTAACTGCAGCAACTTTGCGCCTTATTCGAGCTAGTGTTCGGGAGAGCATGATTCTTGCCGGTGATAATGACCAGTCAGTTTTTCAGCCGGGCTTTACATGGAATAGAGCTGGAATTGATATAAGCGGGCATTCAAAAATTCTGAACATCAATTTTAGAAGTACGAATCAAATTAACGAAGTTGCAGAAAAATATAGGGCAACAATAAAAGGTGCAGATAAAGAAAATATGCCTGAAACTTTCCGCCTTGGTCCTCCTGTTGAACTTCACGATAATAAAAATCAGAATGATTCTTTTGTGCAGATGCTTTCAACTGTAAAAATGTACATCAATTCTCTCAATTATGAACCAGAAAATATCTGTCTCATTGCTCCAAGAAAATCCCATTTGGAGCAATTAAAAGAAAGCCTGAAAAATGAGCTTGATTTGGATAGCGCATTTGTGAATGACCCTGATTTTGATTTTTCTAAAGCTGGCATTATCCGTCTTGCTACAACGCAAAGCTGCAAGGGGCTGGATTTTCCTGTGGTTCTTTTTTATCTTGATTACCGGGCACATTTTGTTGATGTGTTTGATGAAGCTACGGCGGACAAAATGAACCGCAATATGATTTATACGGCAATCACGCGAAGTATCGAAATGCTCCATATTTTTACATTGAAAGATTCTACCGCGGCTCCAATAAATGATTTGAAAGCAATCCTGAAAACTGAAACGAAATAAACTCATAAATAAATATTATTCCTTGGAGGTACAAAAATTATAGATATTACAAAACTCACTAAATATATAGAAGAAAACTTTGTTGATGAAGAAGCGCCTGAAGAAAAAAGAGAAAAGCTGATTTCTTTAAACTCAAATCCGCTTCTTGATTTTGCTAGAAAAATAACCGGACGAGGCGGAATGAATCCTCTTATCCGGATGAGTCCAGTAAATCGCCCTGATTTTTCTAAATTAAAAAATAAGTTGAACGATTCAGAAAAAGAAGATGATTTTGTCAGACGACTTATTTACTATATCAACAAGAAAGAAAAGACACATCCTCAAGTGTACAATGCAGCAGGTATGACACCAGACTGTTTTCACAAAATCATTAGTGGAAAAACAAAAACTCCGACTCGTATAAGCATAATTTCCCTTGCATTTGCATTGGAACTTAATCTTGAAGAAGCGCAGGATTTGCTTTCTAGGGCTGGCTACTATTTCCCTGTCCCTACAATAAAAGAAGATGTTATTTTTCAATATTGCTTTGAAGATAAAGACGGTCCGCACACAATTGATGAAGTAAATGAAGCTCTGTGTCATTTTGGCTTTAAGGCAGTCGGCGGAAGAAATTAGTCTAAAGGAACTACAACTTATTAAAATGCTGACAGGCGGAGAATTGTGTGCCTGTAAAATCCTTGACGCTTTTAATATCACTCAGCCCACTCTTTCTCATCACATATAATTAAAACGAGAAGTGCAATGAATGAAGATACCCGTCGTTGATTTTTTTCATCAGATTATATAATATGATGTTGCTCACGCGGAGGGCGTGTCATTCAAATGGAAATGACAGGCTGGATAAAGTGCAGGTTGAAATACCTGAATTTTATCCAGCCTTTTTGTTTTTGGAGAACTTATGGCTGAAACAACTTTGTTTACTTCCGGGAAAATTGCTCCCAGGCTGCTTCGTTTTGCCCTTCCAGTTCTTGGGGCATTGTTTTTACAGTCTTTTTACGGTGCGGTGGACTTGCTGATTGTAGGTCAGTTTGGAAATGCGGCTGATGTTTCTGCGGTTGCAACCGGAACCATGATGATGCAGACCATCACTTTTATAATCGTGGGGCTTGCCATGGGAACGACCATTCAGATGGGGCAGGCATTGGGGGGCGGTAAAAAGGAAAAGGCTGCGGTCATTGTTGGAACGAGCATAATCTTCTTTGCTCTGCTGGCACTTGTTGTTACTGTCATCATGATTTTTCTGACTAAGCCTTTTGCCCTTCTCATGCAGACTCCAAAAGAAGCCTTTGACAAAACCTGCATGTATGTCCATATCTGTTCGGCGGGAACGGTTTTTATTACTGCCTACAACATGATGGGCGGAGTTTTCCGGGGAATGGGAGATTCTAAGACTCCGCTTCTGACGGTTCTTGTCTCCTGCATAATTAATATTTTCGGTGATTTGCTTTTTGTTGCAGTTTTTAACATGGCGGCGAGCGGAGCGGCTCTGGCTACAGTGATTGCCCAGGCTTTGAGCGTCCTTTTCTGTCTGATTGTTGCCAAAAAACGGGGGCTTCCCTTTGCATTTTCAAAAAAGAATATCCGCTGGAAAGGAAATCTTGTGGCTTTAGTCTGCAAAACAGGTGCTCCCATTTCCTTGCAGGACGGGCTAGTTACGATTTCTTTTCTTGTGATTGCGGCAATCATCAACCGGCTTGGTCTGATTGCTTCTGCGGGAGTAGGGGTAGCGGAAAGAGTCTGCGGCTTTATCATGCTGGTGCCCATGGCTTTTTCTCAGTCTTTGAGCGCCTTTGTCGCCCAGAATATCGGAGCCGAAAAATATGACCGGGCAAATAAAGCTCTGTTGTATTCTATTGCGGCCTCTTTGTTTTGCGGTCTTTTTATGGGATATTTTGCCTTCTTCCACGGAAATCTGCTTTCTGCGATTTTCTCTAAGGACAGCGATGTAATTGCGGCCGCTCACTCCTACCTGAAGGCTTATGCCATCGACACTCTTTTTGTTTCATTCCTCTTTTGCTTTATCGGCTATTTTAACGGCTGCGGAAAAACTTCCTTTGTTATGATTCAGGGAATCATTGGTGCTTTTGGCGTGCGAATCCCGCTTTCCTATCTGATGAGCCAAACGCTGAATCCAACGCTTTTTAGAATCGGACTTGCGACACCTTCTTCGACTTTTGTTCAGATTACTTTGTGCGGAATTGTATTTTTGATTCTGGAGCGGAAGAGAAGGGGAGTTTTGAATAAGATGGCAGAATGAATGAAAGATGGCGAATTGTGCTATAATTGAGTCGAGGTCTGACGAAGATTGATTATGAGTTCTGATTATAATAAGGCAAAATACAAAAGAACAGGCTCCGTTCTGAGCAAAAAATACTTGCATTTTATGATTCCTGCCATTCTGTCCGCCGTTGGGCTTTCACTGAGCGAATTTGCAGACAGCATGGTCGTTTCACGATTGCTTGGCTCCGATGCCTTTGCCATAATCAACCTGGGAACACCAATCGTTTTTGCAGTCTCCTTTATTTACACGGTAACAGGATTGGGCGGCTCGCTTTTATTAGCGGAAAACCTAGGAAAGAAAGATAAGGAAAAAGCCAATCAATATGTACCCCTCTCTACAGCCCTGGCTTTATTCTCCGGTCTGCTGGTTTTTTCTTTATTGGCGATATTTCATTCCAGACTCGGAGATTTTTTTGGCTGCCCTGAAGAATTACGGGCGGAATTTAACCTTTATACCTGGGTGCTTATATTTTTTCTGCCAGTTGGCATCCTTCTCATGCACATAAGCTATTTTCTTCCTGTTGTTGGAAGGCCCTTCCTTTCCATGGGGCTTGTGGTTTCTGTAAATGTATTGAATATCATTCTGGATTTTGTTTTTATACGGGGATTTTCTATGGGTTGTGAAGGAGCGGCAGCGGCTACCCTTTTTTCGTATATCATTGTCTTTATAGCCATACTCTTTATCCGGCCTTTTGGTAAAAGCTCTTTAACAGCTTGGAAATCCTGGAAAAAAGTTCAGGCCGTTAAGGAAATCGTAAAAAAAGGAATGCCTTCCGGCTCTGTACAGGCAGGCTATCTGGTGACAACGATTTTCTGCAATTATTTTATGAATCTCTCTTTTGGGCTCGGCGGCGTTGTTGCAATGTCTCTTTTTGGCCAGATGGACTCCTTTATTTCCATTGCACTGACAGGAATCGTTGACAATAACGCTTCTTTTGCCGCCATGCTGAAGGGTGAAGGTGACTACTACGGAATCCGGGCTTTGACCAGGCGGGTTACTTTGCTGATTCTCCTTGTATGCTCTCTCCTCTCGCTTGCCTTCGTCCTGTTTCAGTACCCTATTGCCGCAATATTCAACATTCATGATTCGGCTTCGCTGGAACTGATTGGCAAACTGCTTCCTGTTTATGTTCTCCATTATCCCCTGTATTCTGTTCTTCTTGTACTCAGGGACATCTACAATACCCTTGACAGAAGCGGATATGCCACGCTGCTTGGTCTTCTGGATAAAGTGATTTCTATCCCTCTTATTGGCGGGGCGCTTTATCTTCTTTTCGGCGGCTATGGCTTGATTGCATCATTTCCTCTGAGCATGATTCTCATTTTTTGCCTTGTAGCTGTAGTTAATCACCGGTTTGTACGAAAGTCAAAAGGCAGATATTCACCCTTCCTACTTTTGGATGAGGAATATCCCCTGAAAGCTCTATGCTCTTATTCCGTAAAATCTTTGGAAAACCCGGCGGATATAGGTCTTTGGATAGGCAAAAGTCTTGCCGAGAAATCAACGGATTTTCGAATTTCTGATAAAATATGCCTTGCCGCTGAGGAGATGGGAACATACATAGTCGAGCATTGTGGCGCCGGAAGCTCAGTTGATTTTCTTGTTAGCAGAAAAGGCAATGACTATATGCTTACATGCAGAAACTCCGGGGAGCCATTTTTCCCTATAAAGGAGGGCGAAGGGGAACTGTCGCCAAATGAGTTGATTTTGACAGGCTTGTTCAAAATCCGGCATGAGTATATTTTCGGCTTGAATTCAACAAGCCTAACAATAGCAATGGAGAAAAAATGAAAAAGAAAATCCTTGTCGCAGAACCAATGTCCACTTCTTTCAATTTTCTCGATGACATCAGGCAAAGAGGGTATGAGCCTGTCATTCTCGAATCCTATATTCCCGAAGGATATGCCAGAAGGCTGATGGACGCTGAAAGAAAAATCAAATATGCAAGGATAAACTATCCGATTACAATCATAAAAGAAAATCCCGATTACGCAATAACTTTGCAGGAAGTTCGCCACCTTGACCCCCTCCTTATCCTTGTGGGCGGCGAGGAAGGCGTTGTCATAGGAACCCGCCTTGCAGATGATTTGGGCTTACCAGGAAATCCCTTTTCAAACATTACGAAAATGACCCAGAAAAGCGTCATGCACAAGACCCTGAAAGAAGCCGGACTGAGATACATCGATGGAAAAGAGGTGTCTTCCTGGGAAGACTGCCTTTTCTTTCTTGAAAAAAGTGGAAATGAGAATCTTGTGCTAAAGCATGTTCACGGAGTTGCCTCTGTCGGCGTTCATCTGATTCACGGCAAGAATGAATTGCGCACAGCCTTCCAGCAGGAAGCGACAGCGGAAAATATGTTTGGAGAGGCGGAAAACCGGCTTTTGCTTCAGGAGCGAATTTTCGGGGAAGAGTATATCGTCAATACAATCAGCCGAAAGGGCATACCAGCCTTAATATCTGTATTTCGCTATTATAAAAAGCAAATGCCTTCAGGCTCAATCGTCTACAAAGGTCTTGAAGTTGTCTCGGAGCTTGGGCAGAAGGAGACAGAACTCGTCGAATACGCCTTTAAAACAGTCAGGGCGCTTGGAATTACAGACGGACCCGTTCACGGCGAGTATATGATTGATGAAAATGGTCCCGTTCTTATAGAAGCTAACTGCCGCGTGATGGGAGGAAGTGTCCCGCCAGGATTTTTAGACAAAGCCTTTGGCTATCACGAAACGGATGTAATTCTGGATTCTATGCTGGATGCCGAATATCACAAGGCTTTTCTGAAAAAGCCCTATTCTCCTTTATTAAAGGGCTATGTTAAGGATTTTTATTCTGACAGAGACAAAAAAATTTCTTCATCAGGAATTATTCCGATTCTTCTGAATTTAAAAAGCTATTACTCCGGCTGGGTGGAAAATGCCGGAAAAACGGACTGGCTTCCTGAAACAATTGATCTTGAGACCGAGACAGGCTGTATTTATCTGGTTCACGATGACCCGAAAATTGCGAAAAGAGATTTTGACCTTCTTATGCTCATAGAGGAAAAATATCCGGACCTTTTGCACTCAGACAAGCCTTTATTTCTCCCTCCCGAGGACAAATCTGAACTTACGCCAGAGATTGAGGAAATATGTAAGCGTGATACCGAAACTCTGATTTTCGACATCATTTCATTCTATAAAAACGGCTCTAAAGGAAATCCAATAGTTCCTGAAAAGCTTGTGAAGGCAAAGCCCTATAACCAGGAGATTATGGATTTACTGAAAAGCATAAGCGGAGCATGATTCAATAGGCGGTTCCCGGGTAAAATCTTTTGAGAAAATTGCATATTAAAATTCCTACTAATAGAACTTATATGATATAATTTTTTTATGATTCAGCTGAATATCAGAAAGAAATCTATTACAGTTTTTTCTACCCTATGTACACTCTTTGCCCTTGCTTTTCTGACAGCCTGCGCAAGTAAAGCTCATCATGCTCAGCTCCCGCCTCCTGTGGTGCACATTGCCTGGAGGCCGTCTACAAAAAGCGATACTTATCAAAGCGTGCTTCTTGCCCTGAAAAATGTTGGGGCTGATGCCCGAATGCTTCCTCAGGTGCTCTCTCAGGACATTCTTTACGATAAGGATGGCATGGTTCAGAAAGACTGTTTGACTGAAAAAGGAATGATTAAGCTAAGTTATGCCAAAAAAGTCCTGGAAAATGGCAGGAAGCGTTCTAATGTTGAAGAAATTGTAGGGAAAAATAAGGTGAAGGCGGTCATCTTTACTGGTGGTGGCGACATAAGCCCTTCGTTCTTCAATCCGCCGGAAGAAGAGGGCAATGCCGGAGAAGCATTTGAGCCGGAACGTGATATATCTGATTTTCTGCTGATGGAATATTGTCTGGAGCATGACATTCCCATTCTTGCCATCTGCCGTGGAATGCAGATGCTGGCAGTCCTTACCGGCGGCAAAATCGTGCAGGATTTCAGCCTCTACTTCAAGGAGCAGGGGGTGGCCTATAACAACATGCACCGCCAGCTGCCTTCAGAAAATCAGGACTATGCCCTTCATGATGTTGCCGTAACTTCAGATGAGTCGATTTTCCGCCGTATTGCGGGTTCAAGTCTGCTTTTCCGTGTGCCTTCCTGGCATCATCAGGGAGTTTTGCAGACAGAAAAAAGCCGCTTTGTGACTACAGGCTACACAGTTACCTGTGGCATTCCTTTTGTGGAAGCTATGGAAGTTCCCGGAAAGAAATTTGCCCTTGGCCTGCAATTCCATCCGGAAATTGTAGTCTCAGAAAATCCAGAGGGAAAAGAAAAGGAATTCTTTGATTACGATATAGCCATTGGCTTTTTTGAGGCGATTGCAGGTAAATAGCCTGAACCGTCATTTTTGGAAAAAACGGCGGTTTTTAGTGAGTCAATCTTAATTTTGCATAGCGAAAGATGTAGCCGTAATCCTTAGA
>OCVV011288651.1_pt1 | contig 16236 bp, 10 predicted proteins | sample 1539721 | NCBI WGS metagenome assembly OCVV01 (sample SAMN02144230, study PRJEB22623) | gut metagenome | biome: sheep rumen | host: Ovis aries | place: New Zealand
CGGCTCCATAAGCCTTCATAAGCTGGCGGCGCTCAACGCTCATAGTCTCTGGCATTACGATTATTACCTTGTATCCACGGGCAGCCGCAACAGAAGCCAATCCGATTCCAGTATTTCCAGAAGTCGGCTCGATGATTGTTGAGCCTTCTTTTAGGATTCCTTTTGCCTCGGCATCATCAAGCATTGCCTTTGCGACACGGTCTTTTACGCTTCCGGCCGGATTAAAGTATTCAAGCTTTGCAATGACTTTTGCTTCAAGATTGAATTCTTTTTCGATATGCGAAAGTTCCAAAAGCGGTGTGTGACCGATAAGCTCATCCGATGTTTTGTAAATTTTTGCCATATATTTCTCCTCTTAAATCCGCCTTAGCGGCATTGTTTTATTTTACAGCGTTAAATCCATTTTCCAAATCTGCAATGATGTCGTCAACATGTTCAGTACCGATTGAAAGACGAATTGTGCTCTGAGTGATTCCCTGGTCAGCAAGTTCGGCCTCGTTAAGCTGAGAATGAGTTGTCGTAGCCGGGTGAATTACAAGTGACTTTACATCAGCCACATTGGCAAGCAGGCTGAAAATCTTAAGATTATCAATGAAAGCCCATGCAGCATCTTTTCCGCCCTTAATTTCAAAGGTAAAGATTGAAGCTCCACCATTGGGGAAATATTTCTCGTAAAGGGCGTGGTCAGGATGGTCAGCCAAAGAAGGATGATTCACTTTCTGAACCTTCGGATGATTTTTCAGGAACTCAACGACCTTTTTTGTGTTCTCCACATGGCGGTCAAGACGGAGTGAAAGGGTTTCAACGCCCTGCAAAAGAAGGAAGGCATTGAAAGGACTGATTGTAGCTCCCTGATCACGAAGAAGGATTGCCCGGATATATGTTACGAAAGCGGCAGGTCCGACTGCATCTGCAAAGGAAATTCCATGATAGCTTGGGTTTGGAGAAGCGATTGGGGCATATTTGCCTGATTTTTTCCAGTCGAACTTTCCAGAATCAACGATAATTCCACCCAAAGTCGTTCCGTGACCGCCAAGGAATTTTGTGGCAGAATGAACGACGATGTCAGCTCCATGCTCAATGGGACGAATCAGGTAAGGGGTTCCGAAAGTGTTGTCGATTACAAGTGGAAGCCCGTGCTTGTGGGCAATTTCTGCGATTTTGTCGATATCAGGAATGTCAGAATTAGGATTTCCCAGAGTCTCAAGGTAAATGGCCTTTGTATTCTCTTTGATTGCTCCCTCAACTTCTGCCAGATTATGAGCATCAACAAAACTTGTCTCGATTCCAAAATCCTTCAAAGTGTGGGCAAGGAGATTGTAAGTTCCGCCGTAAATTGTCTTCTGAGCCACGATATGATCCCCGGCCTGAGCCAAAGCCTCAATCGTGTAAGTGATGGCAGCCGCTCCAGAAGCCACAGCCAGAGCCGCAACGCCACCCTCAAGAGCCGCAACTCGTTTTTCAAGAACATCCTGGGTTGAGTTAGTCAAGCGGCCGTAAATGTTTCCCGCATCAGCCAGTCCAAAGCGGTCAGCCGCATGTTTTGAATTGTGGAAGACATAAGAAGTAGTCTGGTAAATTGGAACCGCACGAGAATCTGTCGTCGGGTCTGCCTGCTCCTGTCCTACATGAAGCTGCAATGTCTCAAAATGAAGTTTATTTGCCATAATTTTTTTCTCCTTTCTGCGGGGAATACCCGCAACGCTTTTTTATTCCCTACTGCTTCAGTAGGTATCTATACTCTAGTCTCTTTTACCTAGTATGTCAATAGGTTTTATAATTTTTTTTCGTTTTTCTTTGTGTTTTTTCTTATACAATACTACAAAATAAACATTGTTAACTCATTTTACAAAGTTTAAAGTTTACAATTCTTTGTTTTTTCACTAAACTGAACAAAAAGTCACAAATGGACATTGTTTTCGCTCAATTATTCTGCATCATCCATGCGTGGCTTTTACTACAAGAGGTAAAAAGATGACGAATATAATGGAACTCGCTGAAGAAATCATCAGGGGAAAAAGGCTTGGCCGGAAGGATGACCTGTCCTTTTTTAAGACTTGCGACATAAAAGACCTTACACAAGCGGCAGACAAAATCCGCGCTCACTTTAAGGGCGATTATATTGACCTTTGCACAATTATCAACGGCCGAAGCGGTCGCTGCGGAGAAAACTGTAAATTCTGCGCCCAGAGTGCCCACAATCACACAGGCTGTGAAGAATATTCCTTCATGGACGAAGAAAAAATCATTGCAGAGGCAAGGGCAAATCAGGACGAAGGGGTAAATCGCTTTGCCATCGTAACTGCCGGTCGAGCATTGACAGGCCAGGACTTTGAAAAAGCCCTTCATGTTTACCAGCGTATGCACAAGGAACTGAGCATCAATCTTTGTGCCTCAATGGGATTTATTTCCAGAGAGCAATTCAGGAGACTGAAAGAAGCCGGTGTGACAAGCTATCATCACAACATAGAGACATCCCGCAGGAATTTCCCTAACATCTGCACAAGCCACAGCTATGACATGAAAATCGAGACAATCAAAATCGCCCAGGAAGAAGGCCTTTGCGTCTGCTCGGGAGGCATTATCGGCATGGGAGAAACTTTTGAAGACAGAATTGACATGGCACTGTCCCTTCAAGAGCTTGGAATCCGCTCAATTCCCATCAACGCACTTATGGCCATTCCAGGCACCCCATTTGAAAAAAACACGCCTCTTTCCGAAGAAGAAATTTTGCGCACTTTGGCCACATTCCGCTTCATAAATCCAGAAGCAAACATTCGTCTTGCCGCCGGGCGAAAACTGCTCTCCAAAAACGGCAGAAAAGCATTTGAAAGCGGCTGCTCTGCCACAATCACAGGCAACATGCTTACAACAAGCGGAAGTACAATCAAGGGCGACATCAAAATGCTAAGTGAAATGGGAAGAAAGACAAGCACAAGGAAAGGCACGGCATGTGATTCTTCTGACTGTGGCTGTGATTGCAATTGCTGTGATTCAGCTAATTCCGGCGACCATTTGCAAGAAACTTGTTAAAAAACTTTACTTGGCCTCTATTTCCCTCTTCAAGAGCCTGGCATCGGCATTGTTTCTGTCAAGGCTGATGCTGTAGGCGAGGGAAGTTTTTGCTCCGTCGAAATCTCCAGAATCAGCCTGAATTTTTGCAAGACGGTAGAGCAACTTAGACTTGATTTGAGGCGACCGTGTTTTTCCAGCCGCAAGAGAATACAAATCCATAGCTTTCTTTCGCTCACCCGTACTTGAATAAATCATTGCCAGGTTTGCTGCGCTGGAAGAAGCCGCCAATGGCGACACAGACGAGACAGAGCCGCTTGCATTGGCTCTTTTTACGCCACCAGTCTCAAAAAGCACATATTCATAAAGACGTTTTGCAGCCGAAATGTTTTTTTCGAGCAGTGAAAAATAGGCCGCAAATTCAACTTCCCAGACTTCCATGCGCTCACTTTTGTCTGCCGCCCTGTCTCCAAAGGCAAGCCGGGCAACGCTTTCTGGAATGACTGGTACTTTCTCGCTTTTTTCACCGCCAAAGACATCAAGCTTAACTTTTTCGGAAGTTCCGCCCTCAGCTTGCTTTTGCCTGTAATTCAGGTCAAATTTCGCATCGATGTAATTCATAAAAAGCTGGCGGCCTTCATCGATAAGACCATAGGAAAGGAATTTCTGTACGGCAAACTGAAGGAGATGCGGCGGGTAAATGTTGCTTCCAAGCTCATTTTGTTCAAGCTCATTCCAGATAACGGAAGTCTTTTGGGTAAGATTCAAATCAGGGTTGTTTTTTAGATAAAGCGAAAGGCGCTCGACAATCAAATCATCATCATGGCGAAGACCTGCCCGGCTTTCCCTTTCAAGAGTCTCTTCCATTCGATAAAGGGCATCAGATATGGTAAATTTAGGTCTCTCGTCAAATTCCCTCATGCGGCTTGTTCGCAGAGAAGTTTTTCTCAAAGCCTTTTCAAGCTCGCTCATCTGATGAGGCTGTGAATCCTTCCATGAAAGCTTGCCATAAGAAATCAAGGCCGGGATAAAGTCTGGTTCGGAAACAAATGCCTCAATCAGATACTCATAAGCCTTGCGGTAGTCCTCATGCCTGAAAGAATATAAAGCCGAATTCACAAGTATCGAAGGAATCAGCTTTGATGAAGAGTTTTTAGCTGAATTTATGTAATTTTCCCGATTTTTTTCTGCACTTTCCTCATCCCCCAGCATCATGTAAGAGTCGGAAGCAAGAAGAGAGGCAGACGATCTGAGCAAGCTTGATGAAACTTTTTCCAGGTTCTGCGCCGCAATATCATAATTGCCTGAATCATACTGGACGAAAGCCCAGAAAAGAGCGTCTTCAGAATCAACAGGCTCCTGCTGTAAGGCTGCCGCCATTGAATACTCACCCCGCAAGAGATAAATCAAGGCACAGTTTCTTAGCCAGCGACTGTCATTTGTTCCCACATAAGAATCGTAATAAGCTGATGATATTTGTCTGGAATAAAAGGGACTTGAAAAATCTGAAAGGTTCTCGTCCTGCAAGAGTTTTTTCATTATGGCTTCGGAGCGAATCGAACCGTATTTTGTGCCTTCAAGAGTTTTGGAAAGCTCGATAGCCTGAGTCAGCCTGTTTTGTTTGAGCAAAAAGTGAGCATAAACTGCCGTAAGCTCGGGATTCTCGGGCAGTTTTTTTAGGCCTTCGGAAAGAAGATTTTCTGCCCTTTTTTCTTCGCCTAATTTCATGTAACGGCGGAAAATTCCCAAACGGGCAAATGAACTGTATGCTTTTTTTTCTGATTTTTTTAGCAGCCTCATGGCCTCGGCGGCATCACCGTTCTTGATGAAAATATCAACGCTCTCCATTGCGCTCATAAAGGTAGCGTCATCAGATTTTGAGCAGGATGCAAAAAAAATTCCTGCCAGAAAAAGAATTGAGCAAAATGCGATTATTTTTCGTGGGGCAGGATTTTTTTTCATTTGGAACTCCGTTTTGTCATTCCTCTTGTGATTTCTACAAATCTTTTTTGATGTTATCAAGGATTGCGTTCACGAATTTGTATGAGTCATCCGGTCCGTAATTTTTTGCGATGTCAATTGCCTCGTCAATTACGATTGAAGGCTCCACATCCTTCATAAACATGAGTGAATAAACGCTCATTCTGAGAATTGCAATCGTAACCTTGTTAACACGGTCAAATTCCCAGTTCGTGAGGTGAGCTTTGATGACCTCATCGATTCTCTGAACATTCTCAATTGTACCGGCGATAAGCATTCTCGCAAAAGCGGCACTGTCATCGCTGACAGACAAACCTTCTGAGCCAGGCTCTGAAGAAGTCTTTACCCATGAAAGTTCGAGAACATCTTTTTCGCTCATTCCGCCGACATCCCAGGAATAAAGTCCCTGGAATGCAGTAATTCTAGATTTCCTTCGTGACATTATTTATCCCAATCAAGCAGCTTTTTGAGTTTTTCGTCTTTCTGCTTGTATTCAAAGTTGCTAGGAGTGCGCAAACTCTTTGTGATGTCCTGAACGGCAGCAACAAGAGCCTGGCTCTGCATCTGATTAGTAAGATTCTGTTTGATGTAGTCATAAACTGTGATTGTAGTTTCCGGCTGAACCAGGTCAGAAATTCCAAGCATTTTTGCGGCATATTTCTGGCGAACCACATAGAACTGGAAATCAGTCTCGGTTTCGTTGAGGCTAGAGATGTAATTCAAATCTCGTGTGAAAAGCTCCAGCAAGTCATTGTAAGAAATTCCCAGTTGCTGTGCGTGCTGTGCTGTTTTTCCAATAAAGAGATCGCCTCCCTGATAATCTTTTCCAGAGTCGGTCTTGATTTTATCGAATGAAAGGGACTTGTTTTTTACGGCATTGAGCATTCCCTCAGCCTTTGTTTTAGCACCTTCGGCATTTCCAGCTTTTGGAACAACGACGAGGAAAAGCTTTACCATGTCGTTCTGAACGAAAGAAGCCTTATTGAGGTCATAGAATTTGCGGATGTCTTCGTCTGTAGGAGCAACCTTAGTAAGCTCTCCCTGTTTCTGCTGAATGACATACTGCTGAGCCAAAAGCTGATTTTTGAGATAAGCCTTGTAATCGTTTACGCCCATTCCAACCTGCTGCTTCATAAAATCATCGAGGGAAAGATTTGTTTCTTTTTTGACGATTTCAGCGAACTCAGCCTCTGTGACATTGCGGCCAACCTGCTGGGCAATATTCTGCAAGAAATACTGGTTCACCTGAGTGTCAGTGATGTTCATTCCTGCCTTTGTCGCAGCCTGAACGACGAGTTTTTCGTCAATCATGGCATCGAGGATTTCTTTTTTCTGCTCAACGGTGAAAGACTGAAGATTATTCTGTTTCTGATAAGTCTCAACACGGTTCTTCAGCTGTTTGAGCGTAATCGTCTCAGACTTGTTGAGTTTTACGACTGCCAGTGGCTGCAAATCCGACTGAGCGAATGCACCAAAGGCAAATGAAAGTAAAATTGTGGCAGCAAGTAAAATCTTTTTCATATTTTATTTTCCTTTATAAATAAGAACTGTCTTATTTTAGTTTAGTTACAAAAATTATTGCGGATCCAATGGAAGGCCGCCACTAATAACCGCTCGAATTCGCCTTACACCAGCGGAAGAAGACTGCTCCTTCTGGATTTTGAAGTCACCAATCTGGGCTGTGTGCTGGACATGAGGACCACCGCAGACTTCCTTTGAGAACCAGTCTTTTTTCGGGTCTTTTCCGATTGTGTAGACTTTGACATCCTCGCCGTATTTGTTGGTGAAGAGAGCACGCGCTCCCTCAGCTTTTGCAGCTTCAAGAGACATGATTTCCATTGTTACAGGCAAGTCTTCCTTAATCTTTTCGTTTACGATGTCCTCGACTTTCTGAATTTCTTCTTTTGTCATCGGGCGCTCGAAAGTAAAGTCAAAGCGCATTCGCTCGTTATTGATGTTACTTCCCTTCTGGGCAACCTGGTCGCCCAAAACATTGACCAGAGCCTGCTGAAGAAGATGGGTAGCTGTGTGATATTTTGTAGTCGTGTCACTCTGCTCGGCCAGACCGCCCTTTGCCTTTCCTGCATCCAGAGATTTTGAAGCTTCCTGGTGTTTGCGCTCAGCCTCTTTAAAGCCCTCCACATCTACAGTGAAGCCGTTTTCGGCTCCCAATTCCTGAGTAAGCTCAAGCGGGAAGCCGAATGTGTCGTAAAGACGGAAAGCAACTTTGCCTGAGATTTCCTTTTTAGGATTTTTCATAAGGTTTGGAAGCAGCTTCTGGAATTCAGCCTCACCGTTTTTGAGGGTGACTCGGAACTTTTCTTCTTCGGCAGTGAGCTCTTTGCGGACTTTTTCTGCATTTGTCTCAAGCTCAGGATATGCGCACTTGAAGTTTGCAATTACCACATCTGCGATTTCTGCAAGGAAAGCCTTTTCGATGCCCAGCTTCATTCCGTGGCGGACTGCACGGCGAATCAGACGGCGGAGAACATAGCCTGCTCCCACACGGTCAGGGGAAACGCCACGGACATCACCGATAATGAAGACTGAGGCCCGGGCATGGTCAGCGATGATTCGGACAGACTTGTCTTTTTCTTCGTCGCTTCCGTACTTGTATGAAGAAAGCTCTTCGATTTTTGCGATAATTGGCTGGAAAACCTCTGTGAGATAAACAGATTTTTTGCCCTGGAGAATACAGTTTGTGCGCTCAAGGCCCATGCCTGTATCAACGTTCTTTTTTTCGAGAGGAAGAAGGGTCTTTTCGTCAACGCGGTTGTACTGCATGAAAACATTGTTCCAGATTTCCATCCAGTTTGCACTGTCAGTGCCCTTGTTTGAACCGACTGGAGGAAGACCTTCGCCAACCCAGTAGAAAATCTCTGTGTCAGGACCACAAGGACCGGTCGGTCCCGCTGCCCACCAGTTGTCGCTGGCAGGAAGATAGGCGATTTTGTCTTCAGGCATACCGTTTTCCTTCCAGTAGCCTGCGGCTTCTTCGTCCCGGGGAGCGTTTTCGTCGCCTGCAAAGACAGTGACGGAGATTTTTTTAGGATCAAGACCCAGCCATTTCGGGCTGGTCAAAAATTCGTAAGAAAAAGCGATTGATTCTTTTTTGAAGTAGTCTCCCAAAGACCAGTTTCCAAGCATTTCAAAGCAGGTAAGATGGCTTGGGTCGCCGACTTCCTCGATGTCGCCAGTGCGGATACATTTCTGATAGTCTGTAAGACGAGTTCCGGCCGGGTGTTTTTCGCCAAGCAGATAAGGAACTAGAGGGTGCATTCCCGCCATAGTGAACAAAACTGACGGGTCATTTTCTGGAATCAAGCTCTGTCCAGAAATTTCAACATGATTCTTAGATTTAAAAAACTCGATATACTTCGAGCGCAATTCATTAGCTGTCATAATTCACCTATTTTATTACTTTTTCAAAATAAATTCTACACGCCTGTTCTTCCAGCGGTCATCAAGATTGCTTGACGGAGTAGCCGGATTTTTGCTTCCGTTGCCCATGGCACTGAGATTTGAAGCAGGAACACCATCTTTTATAAGCCATTCCCGCACGAATTTTGCCCTCTGCTCAGACAAAAGCCGGACTTCTTCCTCTTCTTCTGCTGTGCCTGAAATATTATTTGCATTTCCTTCGATTGTGACATTGTAATCACGGAATTTTTTAAGGATTTCAGAAATTCGGCTCAGGACTTTGACATTGTTTTCAAGCGTTCGCCTGTCCAAACCTGTCGTGCGGCCATCCCAGTTCGGCATGGCGGCCAATTCTTCGCTTGTTTTAAAATCGGCGGCATCACTTCGGAAAATAATAGAAGGAACCTGCATTTTGATTCTGTTTCCTTCCCTAATGACAAGAACATCGACTTTCACAAAGCCCTTGACGGTGCTGGAAAGGTTGTTTGAGTCAGTTACAGTGAATTCATAAGGATAATCCGTTGCAGACTGAACGACTTCACCCTTTGAGCTACGGCCATTCCATATAATCTTAGGAGGAATTTCCGTCGTTCCCCTGGTAGACCAGAAAGGCTTTAGTGTCAGTGGATCTTCGATTACAAATGACCATGACTTCAGCGGGCTTTCACACTCAGCCTTTGCCATGACAAAAAGCTCGTCATACTCACCGTCACCGTCAGGAGAGAAATACTGGGGAGAGATTCCAACGGCCAGCTTGGGTTCTGCCGGGTTTTTGCTCGATACAGATTCAGTAAATGACTGAATTTCATCTGCAGGGTCAGTCTCACCTTCTTTTGGAGGAATGTATTTTTTAAGAATCAGTGGAGCCGTTGACTCGCGGTAAAATCCTTCGGGACTCAGCACGACATCATAGAGGATAATCGTATCCTTGTCCGCCACTTCTTTTTCGACAGTCCTGCCCCTGGCATCCCTTTCAGTTTTTTTGGAAGTCTGAAATGAAGGCAGGTAAGAATGCTTGAAATAAGGAAGCTCATGAACCGAACGGAACTGAATCAAAGTATGGCCGGTCACTTCATTGGTGGTAAAGCGGCCTGCATCATAAGAGCTTTTTCCGTTGGCCGTATATGCGGCATCAGTAAATTTTATGATTGTCTCGTCCCCGGCTTCCCAGCTTTCCTGCTCAATCAGTCGGGAAATACACTCCCTTTCTTTTGATAGCTTTTCCTTTTTTTGTTCTTTTGAAGTGAATTTTTTGTAGTTTCCGTCCCAAAGAGTGCTTTCGTTGATTAACATTCGCACATCATCTTGAAGCTTGATTTTTATTTCATCCACGCTCACCAGGGAAATGTCAAATCGACGCTGCAAGTTTTCAATAGATTTGTTTACGGCCGAAAAATAGATTCCGTTACGCCTGAGGGTGCTTTTGAGCCAGGAATAGACTTCCTCACTGTCGTCATACTCAAAGATAATCTCGGCACTGGGGTAGTCAAAAGAAATGAAGCGGATATTGGAGCCGGAGTTGTCGGTTTTGTACCAAAGACCATCCAAAAAATTCCCGAAAGTATCCACTGTTCCGTCAAGAATTTTAGCAAGTTCTTTTTCAGCGACCCTGTTTCCTGCCACGCGCAGGGTTTTTACGGCAACATAGCTGCCTTCTGTCTCCTCCCATTCGTACATGGTTTGAATCTGATCCAGCCTGGAAGTATCTTTTCCAACAGGCTGAGGCTCTGAAGTGTAAACCCATACAGGAAAACTCGCTCCTTTTGTGTGAGAAAGCTCGTAAGACTCAGAGCGGGGACTCTGCTGAATGAAAATCGTGCCGTCAGACTCAAAATCGCCGATTACGCTGAGGATGAATTCGCCGTTCTTGTTGTATTTTCCGTCGAAGATTTTTAGGACAACTTTGCCGGAATCAGTGACTCCCTGATAAATCAGTGAATTCTTATGATTTCCGATTACATCAATGCTTGTACAGGCAAAAGTCTTTATCTGTGTAATTTGAGTGGCTATATAATTCGAACGCTTGTATGTGCCGGTTTTTGGCTCGTAAAGACCAACAATAAGGACTATGTATGGGCTGCTTGATGTTTTTATCATGTTAATCTGATCATCAGCACCATCACCGTCAATGTCCATTTCCAGAGTGCCAACAAGAGTCTCGCCATTAGAAAGCTGTATGAAGGAAGTTTGCTCCAGGGCATCTGAATACTCGTTCTGCTTTGCCGCTGCCTCGTCATCATTTCCGACAATGGGGATGACCACTCTGGAGCGAGAAATAACTTTGTCTTTTACAAAGAGATTGCGGCTGAAAAACAAAAGGGCAAGAGCCGCCGCCGTCAATATAAAGATGACGGGAATGATTCGTTTCATAAGGTTTTATCTTATCAGAAAATGGCGATATTCTCAATATAATCAATGACTTGACATCACAGCCGGACAATCATTAAGATTATATTAAGGAGTAATAAACAGCTATATGAAGAAATTTAATTTTTTAAAAAGATTTGTTTTCTGTGCATTCCTTTCAGTCTCGGGACTGCATTTCTTTTCGTGCAATCAGGAAGGCGACACAGAATATATCTATAAAAACACTTTCACCGTCACTTTCGATGCAAACGGCGGCTATGGTGAAATGGAAAGCCAGACTTTCGAGCAGGGAAAAAACCAACTCCTGAGCAAGAACAATTTTACAGCCCCTCAGTCCGGGCGGACTTTTTTGGGCTGGGCCACAAGCTCAACGGCAGCCGAAAAAGAGTATTCTGACGAACAGGGCATAACAGTCTCAAAAAATCTCGTTCTCTATGCCGTCTGGGGAATGAAATCAGGAAACGGCGGAGATGCAAGCGAATCAAAAGGCTGGCCGGATGTTCAGACAGACTTTGAAAGCTATAAATTCAACGCTTACCGCGACACAAACATAAAGCCGGGAGATGACTTCTTCAACTATTCTCTCGGAAACTGGGTTAAGTCTCCTAATGCAACAGGCGTATGGAAAATCGAAAGCTATAATAACAAATCTCTTTACCTGGACAACACTTACACCTTCCAGAGTTCAAGTGAGGGCGATACAGGCGTAATGAACAATCAGGAGACCTTTGGTAATAAACTTGCGGAGCTTGTATGGAATAAATACAAAGATTCATCAGACGAGAATATAATAAAAACACTGGATAAAAAATTTTCAGACGAAACAGACAAAAAGGCCGCACTCCAATTACATATAAGTGAGATTGGCAAGGCAAACACTGCCAAAGACATTTATGAGATAATCGCATCTGACATCACAGAAGGCTTTTCAACCCTGTTGCCTGAGATTTCGTGCAAAGAGCGAAAAACTCCTTTCATCAACCTTACAACAAATGAGGATTTAGATGGACTTCTGAATGATATCAGAAAAAACGAAATCAGCACATTCAGCCAGATACTTGAAAAAATGAAAATGACAGACTCGGCAGCAGAGATAAAAGGAATCCTTGGAATCACGGGGGACGAAGGTGCCCCTACGGAAGAAGATTTCGCAGCATCTTTTACAAAGGTCATAAACTCCCTCAATAATGCCGATTTAACTGCTCCTGTTGATAATATAACAAATAAAGTTGCCGACAAGCTGGGAATTGAGTCTGCCAGTTTCATTGCTGATGAAGGCTGCAACTTAAAAGCATTTACAAAACTTCTTGCCGATGACGATGAAATTGACACAGTCAAGAAATACCAGCAGTTCTCATATCTTCTTACAACCTACTATTTTGTAAGTTCTAAATCTTCAGTGTACGACTTTCTTCCTGTCCGAATGATTATGCTGAAAGAATTTAGAGATAATTTTGACAAGGACGGAACGCAAAAAAAATCATTACTCGCAATGTGCGAGGAATTCCGGGCAAAATTCATTGAGCGACTAGAAAACAACACATGGATGAGCGATTCATCAAAAAAAGCGGCAAAAGAAAAAGCCGAGTCGATGTTTTTTGCTGTAGGCTACCCTGATAAATTTTCAAAGGAAATTCTTTTCGAAAAGTACGAAACTCCGACAAATGCAACGACTTTCCTTGCCGCATGCGGCGAGCTTTACAAAGAGGCAATAAAACGCTATTTCAGTGCTGTTTCAGCCGAAACAGACCCGACTAAACGCTTTGAGTATATGCTTGCTATAGATATGGCGCCTTTAAAGGCGAACGCACTCTATGAGCCTACGGTAAACGGCTGTCTTATCCTTGCGACAAACCTCATTGATCCAATCTACAACAGTGAATATGCCGATGCCTACAACTATGCGACAATCGGAGCCACAACAATCGGACACGAAATGTGCCATGCATTCGATGCGAGCGGCTCAAAACACGACAAAAACGGCAAGAAAACGGACTGGTGGGCCATCTCTGACAAACTGCGTTTCGAAGAAAAGAAAAATCAGATGACAGAACTTTTCAACATGTTCACGACGCCAAGTTCATATACAAGCCTCAACGGTGAAAAGACCCTCACGGAAAACATGGCCGACTTTGGCGGTCTTGTGACAGCCTACGACATTTTCATTGAAAAGAAAATTAATGAGGGATTCAGCGGCGACAGGCTTAACGAACAGCGGAAAATGTTCTTCCAGTCCTATGCGCTTGCATGGTCAGAAATTCCGAATGATGAAAATATGAAGACTCTGATTGAAGGCGATGTGCATGCTCCGAATCCATACAGGACAAATGGTAATGTTTGCCAGATGGACGACTGGTACGATTTGTACGATGTCCAGAAAGGCGACAAATATTATCTGGAGCCGGGTCAGCGGATAGTTCTTTGGTAACTTAAATCAGTCAGGAAAGCCGAAGCCTGCATTGAAGTGCGCTTCACAGTGCTCACGGCTTTTCTGACTACAGCTATTTTTCCATCTTCTTAAAATCCCTGTTCATATAAATGAACATGGCGATTGCAAGAAGGATTGAAACATAGTCTGCAATCGGCTGGGCATAGACCAGACCTTTCAGCCCGAAAATCATATTCAGAATGATAGTCGCAGGGAAGAAAATGAATCCCTGACGACTGACGGCAAGGGCGAGAGACTGTTTTGCCTTGCCCATAGCCTGAAATGAAAAATTAAGGACGAACTGGATTCCGAGGACAGGCGTTGACATCATAAGTGCCCGCAGCATAATCACGCCCATTTCGATTACCTCCTCATCGTTGATAAAGATACGGATGATTTCCCGCGAGAAAATAAAATAAATTATCGTAATCAAAAAGCCTGCGATTAAATTACAGAGCAGGGCAAATTTCATGGCGTCTTTCATGCGGCGAAAATTGCTCGCACCAAAATTGTATCCGACCAGAGGCTGAATTCCCATGGCGATACCCAGCTGGACGAAAACCACGAGCATGTTTGCCTTCATGGCAACTCCCATTCCCGCAACAGGAATGTCACCATAAGATACGAGATACTTGTTCATTAAAATGTTGCTCATGCTCATAAGGATATTCGTAAGGGAAGCCGGAAGACCAATCAAAAAAACGCCTTTCAGGATGCCGTCGCGAATCGCAAAATATCGCGGGCTGAGAGTCAGGACAGAATTAGCCTTTTTTGAGCAGATGTGAAAAAAGAAAAAAAGAATTGAAACTATATTTCCGATGACTGTGGCGATTGCAGCCCCTGCAACCCCCAGTCCCAGACAGGGAATTCCCAAAAAAGAATCAAGGATGAATACCGGATCAAGGATGATATTTGCTATCGTTCCCGCCATCATGCCGTGCATGGAGCTTTGGGCAGCCCCCTCGCCTCGAAGAAGGTTTGTAAAAGCCGTTGAGACGACAATTGCAGGTCCTCCGTAGGCAATCCATGAAAGATAGGATTTCGCAAAGCCAAAAGTGTTGGGGCTGGTTCCAACGGCTTCAAGAATCTGCCGCATGAACATGAACATAAGAACGGCACCAATGAGGCCCGTAAAGATTCCTGCATAAAGACAGAATGAACTGATATTTTTCGCCTTATCGTAGTGTTTTTCGCCAAGAGCACGGCTTAAAAAAGAAGAGCCGCCGATACCGAAAATATTTCCAGCCGCCATGAAAAACAAAAAGACCGGAGTTGCAACGCTTACGGCCGCCATCTGATTGGCATCTCCTGTTTGGCCTACAAAAAAAGTGTCTACCATGTTGTAGAAAACGGCCACAATCATACTCAAGACAGTGGGAAGGGCGAGCTTAAAAACAGCCTTTGGGATTGAATCCTTTTCAAAAACATCAATATTCTTCAGCATGAGTCAAATTTAGCAGAAAAAAACATTAAATGTCAACAAATGTCAAAAAAAAGACAATTCAGCTAACAAATTATTATTTTTTTTCAAAGAAGAGAATCGTAGGACTTGCGCTGCGGGCTGTTACAACCCCTTCTTTTACAGGAGCTTTTGAAGCGTCTTCCAGTCTCAGTCCAGTGTCGGTGAGTTTGTAGAGGAAATTAACGCCATCTTCCATTCCAGTGAAATGCATGGTGAGTACGCCGTCATAAGAAGATTTAAGGGAGTTGGCGATAAAATAATCCAGGGTAACTGTTACGCTTCCCAAAGCCTTGTTTGAGATAATGTTAGGCTGCAAGAGCTTGTAATTGCTCCATGTTACGCTGCTTTCGTTGTTGAATTTTATCGTTCCGTAGTTCGAGCTTTTAAAGACAGGACCGGCCTTCGCAATCCTTTTTAGCTCTGTCTGACGACGGGTAAACTCATTTTCCAGCACCTGCTCAATATTTTCTGAAAGTGCTACCAAAGTTTCCTGTCGGCTTCTGCCTTTTTCCATGAACTGAAGTATCATGGTGTCTGAACCAGCTCCCCGAATTGACATTTTGAGATTTGCACCCTTGAATTCGTATTCCTTTTCGGCCTTTTTTACGATGTCGGTGTAAGCCCATGAGCCGCCGGCATTTTCAGTGTTAAGGACAGCCGTTCCAGCAAAAGCAGAGTCAGCATTTTCTTCAATGTTGATTCCAAATGAGAAGCCCAGGCTTGGATTCATGCGGTTGAGATCGATGCGGCCAACTTTTATCATGTTTGCAAAAGACTCAGGATACCACTTTTTGGCAATCAAAGCCCTAATAATAGAAGAATCCCGCTTGTTTTCGGTCTTTGAGTCTTCTTTTTTGACTGATGCAAGCTCATCAGCCCCGCTCACGTCAAATGAATCGGACTGGAAAAGAGCGAGATTGTGAGAGAAGCACCAGCCGTAAGTTCCGGTTTCCGTAAGAACACGAAGCCATTCACCGCTCATGTTTCCTTTTCCATTGGTGACGGCGGCTCCTGAACCACGGTATAGACAGCGGATAATTTCTCCCTCACGAAGACGATAGACCTGCTTTGAAGTATTTACGGCTTCGGCTCGTATTGGAAGGCCATCGAGTTTTACGCGGGCATAAGTGTGCTCAAATTCAGAAAACCTTTTCTGCTGACGAAGTGCACGGGATTTGCTTTCGGGTTCCGTTGCCTGCCAAAGAGGAATTTCAAAATTTTCCTTGCTTCCAGGAAGGGAAACTACATATACCTGAGAAATATTTGACTTAATATGAACTTTCAAAAGAGCACCGTCCAAAACCTCATGCTCAGAATTGCTCCACAAAAGCACGCTGTAACCAAGGTTTTTGCCACAAGAAGTGAAAAGAAGAAACAAAATAGAAAATAAAAAGAAGACTGAAATTTTCTTTGACATGATGCAATTATTATATAGAAAATTTCTCACAGAGTACACAGAGGGCAAGGATGGCACCAGGGTCTCCGCATTATAAACCGTACTGTCTAAAAAATGGCTCCCAGTCGTAAAAACGACTTATCGGGACGCTCATCTAGCCTGCTACATGCG